>Ga0164243_10009155_pt1 | contig 14459 bp, 11 predicted proteins | sample OricompcompostOP_FD_108781 | JGI IMG/M metagenome (GOLD analysis project Ga0164243, IMG submission 108781) | Organic Plus compost microbial communities from Emeryville, California, USA - Original compost - Organic plus compost (OP) | ecosystem: Engineered > Solid waste > Mixed feedstock >... | reverse complement strand
CTGAGCTGAGCCAGCTTGCCGGGCTCGCCGTCCCATTCCGCGGCGTCCGCCGGGGGGGCGCCCTTCGCCGTGATGTTCGGCCAGACTTTCGCCAGGTCCGCGTTGAGCTGCAGCCACTCCGGCGTGGCGCCGGGGTCGGTGTCGGCGACGATGGCGTCCGCGGGGCACTCCGGCTCGCAGACGCCGCAGTCGATGCACTCGTCCGGGGCGATGACGAGGAAGTTCTCGCCGGCGTAGAAGCAGTCCACCGGACAGACTTCGACGCAGTCCATGTACTTGCAGCGGATGCAGTTTTCGGTGACGACGTAGGTCATTGGAGCAGGCTCGGCGATGATGCGGTTCAGACGGCGACCGCCGCCTCGAACTCGCCGCGCGCCAGCTGGAGGCCCATCTGCAGGCTGCGGGCGATCAGCTGCGACTTCTCGACGAAGATCGCCGCCGCCTCGGGCGGGCAGACCTCGCCGGCGGTCTGCTCGAACAGGTGCAGCCAGCGGGCGAAATGGGTGGGTCGAAGCTCGCCGATACGGATGTGCGCCTGCATCGGGGAGCCTTTGAAACGGCCGCTCATCAAGGTCACGGAAGACCAGAAATCGCACATCTTCGCCAGGTGGACCGGCCAGTCGGCTTCCGCGATCACGCGGTTGAAGATCGGGCCCAGGGCCGGGTCCTTGCGGATCTTCGCATAGAAGGCGTGCACCAGCGTCTCGATCATCGCTTCGGTCACCGGCGAGGCGTCGGCGAAGGCCTGACGGCGGGCGGCGGCGGCGTGGAATTCGGTCATGGCGGACGGCTCTCCCTGTAGCGGGCTCACAAAGATGTATATAGAATACTTCTTTGTGAGCCGCCAGCGCCGAAAGGCTGCAGGCGGAGCGGTTTCAGGAGCCCTGCCGTGTTCATCGCAACGGAGCAGACCCCCAACCCGGACGCGCTGAAGTTCGTCCCTCATACGGCGCTGACGGACGGCGAGCGGCGCTGGTTCCAAACGGGGGAGGGCGCGCCGCTGGCGGCGCGGCTCTTCGCGCTCGCCGGCGTCCGGCGCGTCTTCATCGCGCCAGACTTCGTCACGGTGACCCGCTCGGCTGACGGCCCGTCCTGGTCCGAACTGCGCTATCCGGCCATCGCCGCCATCGCCGACCACCTGGCCTCGGGCGAGCCCGCGATCCTGGGCGCCGGGAACGGGCCGTCGGAGCAGGCGGGCCCGGAGGCGGAAGAGGACGAGGTGGTCGCCGACATCCGGCAGGTCCTGGGACTCCACGTTCGTCCCGGCGTCGCGCGGGACGGCGGCGACGTGGTGTTCGAGCGCTTCGACCCGGAGACCGGGGTAGTCTGGCTGAAGCTCGAAGGCGCCTGCGGAGGCTGCCCCTCGTCGCGCATGACCCTGAAGGCCGGGATCGAACAGCTGCTGCGCCGGTACGTGCCGGAGGTGACGCGGGTCGAGCAGGTCGCGTCCGAACCTGGACCGTCCTCGCCGCCGCGCTGGGCGAGCTGGGCCGGCAGCGCAAAGGCCGCCGCCAAGGCGCGCACGCTTTTCACCCACGGCGGCCGGGAGCTGAAGCGGGCGGAGCGCTAGCGGACGACTTCACTTGCCGCTCCCTGATGGCCCCGCCGGCTCACCTGGCGAAATTCCGCTGTGGAATTCACCCCTCTCGTGCGTCTGACCTATAGGGCCGCTTCAGGTTGCGTGGCTCGAATTTGGACCGGATGCTCGTGAATTCTTGACGAAGGCGGAGGGCTCTTGATCAAGCTGGACGCCCATGGAGTCCTTCCGCCGGCGCGTGCTCGTCGCGCCGTCGCGGTCGCCGCGTGCGCGGGAGCGGCCGGGCCATGACCGCCAAGGTGCTCGAAGCGTCGAAGTTCAAAGGCGTGCTGCGGAGGATCGCCCGCTTCACCCGCAGTCGGGACGACGCCGAGGAATTCCTTCAGTCCGCCTTCATCCGGCTGATCGAGTACCGATCGCGCCACGCGGTGGAGAACGAGGCCGCCTTCCTGGTCCGCACGGCGATGAACATCGCCATCGACGAGAGCCGCCGCCGGAAAGTCCGCGACGAGCCGGACGCTCCAATGGAGCTGTTGATAGAAATTCCCGACGATCAGCCGCTGCAGGATGAGGTAATTCTCGCTCAGGAGCGTCTGAGAATCGTGAGCGATGCGTTGGCGCGGCTCAGTCCCCGAACCCGCGACGTCTACCTGATGCATCGTGTCGACGGGATGAAGTATCGCGAAATCGCCGCGGAGCTCGGGATCACTGTGAGCGCCGTGGAGAAGCATATCGCCAAAGCTTCCATGTTGCTGACCGAACGTTTCCAGTTGCGCTAGACATGTCAGACCAACGGCAAGATATGCTCGATGCCCAGCTGAGGGCGCAGGCCGGCGTCTGGCTCGCGCGCCTGCGGTCGGAGGATCGCACCCACGCCGACGAGGCGGGCTTCCAGGATTGGCTGGAGGAGGATCCGCGCCACCGCGCCGCGTTCGAGGCGGCCACGCTCGCCTGGGAAGCCGTCGGCGCTCTACACATCCAGCGCGCCCAGCAGGGGCAGGCGCGCCGGCGGGCGCTGGCCCGCCGCGCCACCCGCCGCATGGTGATCGGCGGTGGGGCGGCGCTGGCGGCCGGCACCGTGGGCGTCGCGGTCAGCAGCCTGCTCGCGGGGTGGACGAGCTACGCCACCGCCGTGGGCGAGATGCGTACGATCGCGCTTTCCGATGGCTCGCGGCTCATCCTCGACACCGACAGCGCGGTCCGGACGAACATGGACCGCGGGCGCCGCAGCATCGAGCTCGTGCGCGGCCGGGCTCACTTCGCCGTCGCCAAGGACCCGATGCGTCCGTTCGTTGTGTCGGCCGGCGTGCGCGAAGTGGTGGCGGTGGGCACCGCGTTCGACGTCTCGCGCTCGAGGGAGGGATCGACGGTCCTGCTGCTGGAAGGGCGCGTCGTCGTGCAGAAGCGCCGGGGTTTCAATCTGCAGCGGCTCGCCGACATGGCCGCGCCCGGCGTTCGGCTGACGATGTACGACGATGGGCGCATCGGCGAGGATCGTCCGGACGTCGCGCGTTTGACCGCCTGGCAGACCGGACGGCTGATCTTCGATCACGACAGCCTCGACTACGCCGTGACCGAGATGAACCGATACAACCATCGGCAAATCGTTCTCGGTTCCGACGCCCTGAAAGGTCTGCGTTTCAGCGGGGTGTACGTCAGCGGCGACCCGCATGCCTTCGCGACCTCGGTGGCCGCGCTGTTCGACCTGGCGGTGCGGGAAGAAGAGGCGCGGACCATCCTCGAGCCGACGAGCGCCACGCCGCTGGATCAGAGCTGAGGAAAATTCAGCCCTGGGGCGTCTGATCAGTAAAGGCGGGAAAGATATCCGCCACAGTCGGGGGAGGACATTGGATATCTCGGCCGCCACTGGACCATCTGCTGCGGCGTGCGGAGTGATCTTGGCCTTCGCGCTGTCGGGAGGCGTCGCGTTCGCTCGCGACCCGGCGATGAGCATCGACATCCCGGCCCAGCCGCTGTCCTTGGCCCTGCGGGAGCTGGCGCGTCAGACCGGCGCCAACGTCCTGTTCCTTTCTCCCGCCGATCCGTCCCTGATCTCGAACGCCGTGAAACTTCGCGGCACGCCCGAGCAGGCGGCCCGGAAGATCGTGGCCGGCGCGGGTCTCGATGTGGTCCGCGATCCGACAGGCGCGATCATCGTGCGCCGGGCCCGCCGCCAGCCTGTGGAGCCGGTGCAGGAGCCCGCCGCGAAGCCGGCCGCGCCGGCTCGCCACGGTCCGCCGGCCGCTCCCCCGGACGCCGGCTCGGCTGCGGCGCCGCTGCTCGAGGAGGTGGTGGTCACCGCCACCCGGATGGTCGAGAGCATCAACCGGGTTCCCCTGAGCCTGACGGCCGAACCGCAGCGGATGCTGGATCAGCAGGGCATCCGGAACTTCGCCGACCTGCCCGGCGCCGTGCCGGCCATGAGCGTCGCGCAGACGGCTCCGGGGCTGGCGTTCGTCGCCATCCGGGGCGTGCAGAACAATGGCCAGGGCGCGGCGACCACGGGCTTCTATCTGGACGATACGCCGATCACGAAACGGGGGGCGTTCGGCTGCGGGATCTGCACCGGCAACGGCACCCCTGTCCCGCCGCTGTTCGATCTCGACCGGATCGAGGTCCTGCGCGGGCCGCAGGGAACCCTGTTCGGAAGCGGCTCGGAAGGCGGCACCGTCCGCTACATCACGCCCCAGCCCAGCCTCAGCGCCTACAGTGTCTATGCGCGTGGAGAAGCGTCGACCACGTGGAACGGCGACCCCAGCTACGAAGCCGGAGCTGCGGCGGGCGGACCGCTGGCGCCCGGCAAGCTCGGGGCCCGCCTGAGCGTCTTCGCCAAGCATACCGGCGGCTGGCTGGACTACCGCGACCGGCTGACCAATGCGCTACGTCATACCGACGCCAACAGCGGCGAGACGCGGGTGTTGCGCGGCGCCTTGCTCTTCGCGCCCACCGTGTCCACCAGGCTGACGCTCGCGTACTTCGCGTCGAGCGAGCGCTACGACAGCCAGTCGAGCGCCTATACGCGCTCGCGGAACCTTCCGATCGTCGAGCCGCAGGCCTGCTTTTCCGCCTCGGGCGCGCTCTTGGCCGACTGCGGCGGGGCGACTGTGTTCCGACGCCCCGCGACCACCTACGCGCCGAACACCGGCCTGGGCGAACACACTTCGCTCGACGCCTTCCTGACCCCGTCGACGGCGCTCACACATGTTTCCAGCCTCACCTGGGACCAGGCGCTCGGGAGCGCCTCGCTCAAGGCGATCACCTCGTACATCGACGACCATGCGAAGCTGATCACGATCGACCCGGGCTCGCAGATCCGCACCCGCTCGTCGCGGGCCACCTATGGAGACTTCTATATTCCGCGCGGACTGCAGGTGTTCGCAGGCGCGCCGTCGGAATTCAGCTACGGCCGCTTCTTCATCGACAACCGCCGCGTCGGACTGATCCAGGAAGTGCGCGTGTCGAGCGCCGCGGAAGCGAGGCCGCTCAGCTGGGTGGCGGGATTCTTCTATTCGAACCTGCGCAACACCCAACGTTACGACAACGCCTATCTGGACCTCGACGTCCTCGCCCAGGCCCTGTTCGGCATATCGGCGACCCAAAGGTACGGGGGCGCCTCCCCGTATCTGATCGCCGGCGCCCCGATCGGGTTCGACGCCAAGCGCCAGACGCTCAAGGACGAAGAACTGGCCTTCTTCGGCGAGGCGAACCTCTGGCTCACGGATCGGCTGAAGGTCACCGGAGGGCTTCGGGTCTCGCGCCTGTCCTTCGACTACACGGAACTGCATTTCGGCCCCGCGTCGGGATCCAACGATCCATGGTCGATCCTGGGGGGCGTCACGCCGCGCACGGCGATCACCGAGCAGCCGATCGCGCCGAAGCTCGGCCTGCAATACCAGTACCGTCCAGACGCCATGCTGTACGCCGTCGCGGCCAAGGGCTTTCGCGCGGGCGGCGTCAACAGCCCGATCCCCAACGCCGTCTGCGGGCCTCAGCTCGCCCTCTACGGCCTGACCGTCAACGATCTGCCGCCGACCTACGGCGCCGACACCGTCTGGAGCTACGAGGGCGGGGCCAAGCTGCGCCTGTTCGATGGCCGCGCGCAGCTCAATGCGGCCGCCTACCGGATCGACTGGAGCAACGTCCAGTCGGTCGTGACCATTCCCGGGACCTGCGGGATTCCCTTCACCACCAATGCGGGCGCCGCACGGAGCGAGGGGTTCGAGATCGAGGTCCAGGCGCGCCCCGCACGGGGCCTGACCGTCAACGCCTCGCTCGCCTACAACGACGCGCGGTACACCGAAGACGCGCCCGGGCTCGGCTCGCCCGGCGCGGCCCTTTCGCTTCCGGCCGCGTCCAAGGGCCTGCGGTTCACGGTTCCGCCCCTGACGCTGCAGTTGGGCGCCCGCTACGAGCGGAGCCTCGGGCCCGACTTGCGCGCCTATGTGCGCGGCGACTGGTGGTATGCCGAAGCCTATTCGCGGACGGCCGCCCAGGTCTTCGGCCAGGGCGCGTACGCCCCCGACAACGTCTATCCGAACGTCAGCCGGCTGAACCTGCGGGCAGGCGTGGAGCGCGGGTCCTTCGACCTCGCCGTCTTCGTCCTGAACGCCTTCAACTCGCGCGAGGGGGTCGTCACGGGCGGCCGCAACAGCTGTCCCGCGCCTCCCGCCGGCGACGCCGCCTGCCTCAATCCCGCGAGGGAGGCGTTCGGCGCCACCTACAACCCCTTCTTCTCGGTGCTGCCGGCCACGACCCCGCGTCAGGTCGGATTGCAGCTCGTCTACCGGCAGTGAGTACGCAATGACCGTCCCTTCCTCCTCCCTGACTGGGCCGCGTCCTTGCGGCGCGGCCCGTTCTTTTCCCAGGGCGCCGAGGCGGGCGGTTGGCGTGCGCGTCCTTGTCGATGGAGTGCAAATGAGACTCTTCGGTGCAGTGGCCTTGAGCGCTGTCCTCGCTCTCGTGACGGGTGGATCGGCCTTGGCTCAGGCGAAGGGCGACACCGCCAAGGGCGAGGCCCTGTTCAAGCAGAGATGTTCGGCCTGCCATTCGGTCGTGGCGCCGCCTCCGCCAGGACCCGCGCCGAACCTGCGCGGCGTCGTCGGCCGCAAAGCCGCGTCCACGACCTTCAAGTATTCGCCGGCCCTGGCCAAGTCCGGCCTGACCTGGTCGGCGCAGCAACTCGACCAGTTCCTCGCCACGCCAGGCGGCGTGGTCCCCGGGACCTTCATGGCGATCTCGGTTCCCAAGGCGGAAGAGCGGCGAGACCTGATCGCCTATCTCGCGACGGTGAAGTAGCGGCGGAAGAATAAGGAGGTGCAGGATGGCTGATCGGCGAACCTTCTTGAAGATCGGAGCTGCGGCGAGCCTCGCGCCCGTCGCGGCAGGAGGAGCAGGCCTCGCCGGCGCCGCGGCCGCTCCCCGCAGAGTCGTGACCGACGCCGTGTTCGACGAGCGGTTCGAAACCTGCCGGGCGGTCGCCGAGCGGCTCGCCGCCGAAGGCGTGCGGCTCCAGGCGATCCGGGGCGATGTCACCGAGCTCTGGCTGAAGCGACTGGACGCGACGTGGCGCCACCCCGCGGGGGCGCTGGCCGGGGTGACGGATGCGAACGCCCTCTTCGTGTTGGAGCGCCTGGCCTGGGACCGTCGCCTGCGGGTGGTCTACCGGGCCGAGGCGCCGGCTCCTGCGGAAGCCATAGCGGCGTGGAGCGCGTCGGTCTCCAAAGCCCTGCTGAAGGGCGGGGCCTGGTCCGTTTCGGCGGCGCCGGAGCCGGTCCATTCGAGCTTCGGCGGGGCCGACGCGAGCCTGCAGGCCTGGGTGATCGCGCCCATGGTGGAGGTCGCTTGAAGTGGGCGGCGTGGGTATCGAAGGACTTGCGTGCAACGGCGCAACCATCGCGCCTTTCTTCAAGGTGAAGGAGGTTGGGCGATTACGAAGTTGATTGTTCTTGCATAGCGGGCGCCAGGTCTAAGTAAGCGGGCCTGCTTTTATTCAACATAACTGGCGTGGCGGCTACCTTCGCGGGGGCGACGGCCATGCTTTGCCTGAAACCAAGCCTCGCCGCCTGTTTGCGCGGGGTCAATCGAGAGAAAGAGGGGACTATGCCCAGGATCGATTACAGAAGGGCTCTGTTGTTCACCGTCGCGACCGGTGCGATGGCGAGCGCCAGCGTGGCTTTCGCGCAAGCCGGGGCCGCCGACGACGGCGCCCTCGAGGAAGTGGTGGTGACCGCCACCCGTCAGGCGGACACGGTCAACCGCGTGCCCTTGAGCGTCAGCGCCCAGACCCAGCGCACGCTGGACCAGCAGGGTATCCGCAACATCGCCGACCTGACCGGCGCGGTGCCGGCGCTGAACGTGTCGCAGGGGGCGCCCGGCGTGGCCTTCGTGTCGATCCGCGGCATCCAGAACAATGGCCAGGGCGCGGCGACGACCGGCTTCTATCTGGACGACACCCCGATCACCAAGCGCGGCGCCTTCGGCTGCGGCCTCTGCACCGGCAACGGCACGCCGATCCCGCCGCTGTTCGACCTCGACCGGGTCGAAGTGCTGCGGGGCCCCCAGGGCACTCTGTTCGGCAGCGGCTCGCAGGGCGGCACCATCCGCTACATCACGCCCCAGCCCAGCCTGACCCGCTATTCGACCTACGTGCGCCTGGAAGCCTCCGACACCTGGAACGGCAAGCCCAGCTACGAGGGCGGCGTCGCCTTGGGCGGGCCGATCATCCAGGACAAGCTCGGCTTCCGCGCCAGCATCTTCCACCGCCACACCGGCGGTTGGCTCGACTACGTCAACCGCGCGACCGGCCAGCAGTGGGCCAAGGACGCCAACGACGGCGACACGACCGTGTTCCGCGGCGCCGTCACCTGGGCCCCGGTGGAGCGCGCCCGGATCACCGCGGCCTACTTCAGCTCGCGCGACCATTGGGACAGCCGGTCCGACACCTACTATCTGCCGACCAATGCGCCGATCAACGAGCCCGAGGCCTGCTACAGCGGGACGGGAACGCAGCTTCCGAGCTGCTCGGCGCCCGGCGTCGCCTACCGCCGCGGACCCCTGAGCCTTCCGGCGCTGCCGAGCCTCGGCAAGCACACCTCGCTCGACCCGTTCCTGTTCCCCGCCACGACCAACTTCCAGGTCGGCAGCCTGACGGCGGACTACGACTTCGAGAAGATGACGGTCCGGTCGATCACTTCGTACATCGACGACCAGACCAAGATCCAGAACTGGGACGGCGGGGCGCTGCTGCGCCGGCGGGCGACCAACGCCGACTTCGGCGGCATCCTGGTGCGCAACCTGAACAGCTATGCCGGTCTGGGCGCCATCTCGCAGGACGTCCTGTTCGGCCGCTTCTATTCGAACAACCGCCGCTACGGCCTGACGCAGGAAGTGCGCTTCTCGTCGGCCGGGGATGCCCGCCCGTTGAGCTGGGTCGCCGGCGTCTACTACTCCAACCAGCGCAACACCCAGCGCTACGACAACACCTACCAGGACCTGGACCTGCTCCAGCGCTCGCTCTTCGGCATCAGCGCCGCCCAGAGCTTCCGCGGCGCCGGTCCCTACGTCATCAACGGCGTCGCGGTCGGCTTCGACGCCAAGTACCAGACGATGAAGGACACCGAGGTCGCGGCCTTCGGCGAGCTGAACTACTGGATCACCGAGAAGCTGAAGGCCACCGTCGGCATCCGGGTCTCCCACCTGGGCTTCGAATACTACGAGCTGCACTACGGCCCGGCCTCGGGGGCGAACGACCCGCGGCTCATCCAGGGCGGCATCACCGGGCCGCTGTCGGTCACCGAAGACCCGATCGCGCCCAAGGTCGGCCTGCAGTACCAGATCACCGACAACGACATGGTCTATGTCACCGCGGCCAAGGGTTTCCGCGCCGGCGGCGTGAACAGCACCATTCCGGAAGCGGTATGCGGCCTGGGCCTGGCCGCCTTCGGCGAGACGGTGAACGGCCTGCCGCAGACCTACGGCTCGGACACCGTCTGGAGCTATGAGGGCGGCGCCAAGCTGCGGGTGCTGGACAACCGGGTGCAGTTCAACGGCTCGCTCTATAGGATCGACTGGTCGAACATCCAGACCAACGTCACCATCCCGGCGCCGTGCGGCATCCCCTTCACCACCAACGCCGGCAAGGCCCGCAGCCAGGGCTTCGAGGTGGAGGCGCAGGCGCGCGTGACGCGCGGTCTGACCGCCAATGTCTCCGTGGCCTACAACGACGCCAAGTATTCGGAGGCGGTGGTCGGCCTCGGCCGGCCCGGGTTCAACCAGCTCTTCGCCGCGCTCGACGGCCAGAAGCTGCAGGTGCCGCCGCTGACGATCCAGCTCGGCGCCCGCTACGACGTCGAGGTCGCCGCCGGCATGCGCGCCTACGCCCGGGTCGACTGGCGCTACCTGAAGCACTGGGACGACACGGCGACCCAGCTGTTCGGCGCCAGCGGCTATTCGCCGGACTACATCGCGCCCAGCACCCAGCGGACCAACATCCGCCTGGGGATCGAGCGCGGGGCGTTCGACGTCAACTTCTTCGTCAACAACCTGTTCAACTCGCGCAAAGGCTATGGCGCCGGCGGCTATGGCTCCTGTCCCGGCCCGGCGGCCGGCGGGACCGCGGCCTGCACCGGCGGCCTCTACAACCCATACTTCACGGCCCAGGCCGCCGCCGGTCCGCGCCAGATCGGGTTGCAGATCGCTTATCGTCGATAAACAAAGGGAGGGCGCGGCGCTTGGTGCGCCGCGTCCCGATCTGCACATGAAAGCTGCGCTATGACCAAGCTGGATGCGAGGGGCGACTCTGGGGCGGGGGCGACGACCTTCTTCAGGGTCGTCTACGACGGGCGTTTTCCAGAGAGCGTGGCCTTTGCGTCTGCGTCCGAGCGGGCGGGCGAGCGTGTCCATCGCATCGACGGGGACATATCGAGCTTCTGGTACCGCGAACTCGATCTCGCCTGGCGCGGGCGGCCCGCGCCCGTCGCCGGCCTGACGGCGCACGGTCCTCTGTTCTGCCTGGAGCGCTGGGCCTGGGACGCGGGGCTTCGAGTGCTGTTCAAGGCCGAGCATCGGCGGGCCGGGCGTTCGGTCGAGCACAGGCTGTCCGGCCCTTCTGACATCGTCGCCGGTTTCATGGAGTCCCAACAGCCCTCCTGGATCGAACGGGCGGCCGGGCTGGCGCGCGCCGCGGCGGCGTCGGCCGCGCCCTATCGGCAGGGTCGGCGGGTCACGCCGGCATCGCCGTTCGACAACCCCGATTCCGAACCCCTCTTCACCTGGGTGATCGGGCTCGCGCCAGCCGCAGCCCGTTCGCCCATCTCTCTCTAGGAGCTCCGATGCCGCTGCCGCTTCCGCCCAACGTATCCGCAGCGCGGTTCAAGGACGCGCTGGCCAGGTTCGACGAGATCGTCGGCTCGCGATGGGTCTTCCGCTCGGAGGAGGACGTCATGCTCTACCGCGACGGCTATTCGCCGCTGCGGGACGAGCCGGGCGAGCTCCTGCCGTCCGCGGCCGTCGCGCCCGACACGGTCGAGCAGGTGCAGCGGATCGTCCGCGTGGCCAACGAATACAAGATCCCGCTCTTCCCGATTTCGACGGGGAAGAACCTCGGCTACGGCGGCTCGGCGCCGAACCTGAGCGGCAGCGTGGTGGTCGACCTGAAGCGGATGAACAAGGTCATCGAGGTCGACGACCGCCGCCACTTCGCCATCGTCGAGCCCGGCGTCGCCTATTTCGACCTCTATCGCCACATCCAGGAGCGCAAGCTGAAGGTGTGGATCGACTGCCCCGATCCGGGCTGGGGCAGCGTGATCGGCAACAGCCTCGACCACGGCGTCGGCTACACCTACGGCGCCTACCGCGACCACTTCCACTCGCATTCCGGCATGGAGGTGGTGCTGCCGAACGGCGAGGTGATGCGCACCGGCATGGGGGCGCTGCCGGGCTCCAAGACCTGGGGCGAGTACCGCTACGGCTACGGCCCCTACGTCGACGGCCTGTTCAGCCAAGGCAACTTCGGCATCGTCACCAAGATGGGCTTCTGGCTGCTGCCCGAGCCGGAGGCCTACATCTCAGGCACGGTGTTCGCGCCGCGGCGGCAGGACCTGATCCCGCTGGTCGACATCGTGAACTACCTGGAGCACCTGGGCGTCATCGGCATGCCCAACTACGGCAGCCCCATGGCGCCGATGCTGCGGGACCAGGCGGTGCGGGAGGCGGTGAACCGCCCGGGAATCACCGAGGCCGAACTGGACAAGATCGCCCAGGACCGGAACACCCCGTCCTGGCAGGTCGAGCTGCAGTTCTACGGCGAGCGCGAGGCGATCCGGGCCAACTGGCAGGCGGCCCAGAACCGGGTGAAGGCCGCCATCCCTGGCGCCACCTTCAAGCTGAACCACGAGTTCCGCTTCCCCATGACCGAACCCGAGAAGGAGGCCGTGCCGCACAAGGTGGCGCTCGGCATCCCCAACATGGCGATCTTCTCGATCGGGGCGCGGAGCGAACTGAACCCGAACCCGACCGACGGCCACCTGTGGTTCGCCTCGATCATCCCGAAGTCGGGCGAGGCGATCTTCGAGGCGCAGAAGGTCTACGCCGACGCGGCGCGGCAGATCGGCGTGCCGCCGGTGTTCTCGCCCTTCTCCACGCCGGCGACGTGGATGTACCGGACCTTCATCTTCATCTCGGGTCTGCCGGTCTCGCGCAGCAACATCGAGGAGAACAAGAAGAACAGGGCCTTGTTCTCCAAGTTCATCGAGGCCGCGGCCGCCGCCGGCTATGGCGAATACCGCGCCCCGCCCGCGTTTCAGGACGAGGTGGCGCGCGCCTACTCGTTCAACAACCATGCGCTGCGCCGCTTCAGCGAGACGCTGAAGGACGCCATCGACCCGAACGGCATCTTCGCCCCCGGTCGCGGGGGGATCTGGCCGAAGCACCTGAGGGAGAAACGCTCGTGATCAAAGTCGCCGCGGCCGCTTGCGCGGCCTTCAGCCTGCTCGTTGTCGGCCCGGCGTTCGCCCAGGAGGCCGACGCCGCCAAGGTGGAGCGGGGCAAGCAGGTCTATCAGTACTGGTGCGCCACCTGTCACGGTGCGGGCATCGGAGCCAACGGGGTCCAGTACCTGCCGGGGACCAACGCGCTCCGGGCCAAGTACAAGGGCGAGAAGCCGGCGCTGCTCGAGGAGCGGACCGACCTGACGCCGGAACTGGTCAAGTTCTTCGTCCGCAACGGCGTCTCCATCATGCCGCAGTTCCGCAAGGTCGAGGTCGATGACGCCGACCTCGACGCCATCGCGGCCTACCTGGCGCGCAACAACAAGTAGCCCCGCGCGCCGAATGGCTCGCCCGTGTGATGATTTTCGGAAGGATCGACTTGTGAACCGTATCTGCACCGCCGTCGCCGCCCTGCTGGCCTGCGCCGGCGCCGCGGCCGCCCAGGACCGCGAGGTCGCCGCGCCGGCGGCCGGACCAGCGGCCTCGACCGCGTCGATCACTCCGGTGACCGACGCCATGCTGCAGCGCCCGGCGCCCGGCGACTGGCTGATGTGGCGCCGCACGCTGGACAGCTGGGGCTACAGCCCGCTGAACCAGATCACGCCGCGCAACGTCGGCCAGCTCCGCCTGGTGTGGTCGCGGGGCCTCGCCGCCGGCAAGCAGGAGGGCACGCCGCTGGTGCACGACGGCGTCCTCTACATGCCCGAACCGAACGACGGCATCACCGCGATCAACGCGACCACCGGCGACGTGATCTGGGAGTACAAGCGCCAGATTCCGGCGGACCTGAAGAACTTCATTCCGCACCCGGACACCAACCGCAACATTGCGATCTGGGAAGACCTGATCATCGACACCAGCGCCGACGACTACGTGTTCGCGCTGGACGCCCGGACCGGCAAGCTGGTCTGGCAGACCCAGATCGTCGACTACCACCAGCATGCTGCGCAGCAAACCGCCGGTCCGATCGTCGCCGACGGCAAGGTGATCTCGGGCCGTGGCTGCGAGCCGCGGGGCGGTCCGCAGGGCTGCGTCGTCACCGCCCACGACGCGCGGACCGGCAAGGAGCTCTGGCGCACCAGCACCATCGCCAAGCCCGGCGAGCCCGGCGGCGACAGCTGGGGCGACATCCCCTACGAGCAGCGCTGGCACGTCGGAACCTGGATGGTGCCGAGCTACGATCCGGAGCTGAAGCTGGTCTACTTCGGCACTTCAGTGACTTCGCCGGCGCCGAAGTTCGCCTTGGCCGGCAACGACAAGACCTACCTGTACAACAACTCGACCCTGGCGCTGGACGTCGAGACCGGCAAGATCGTCTGGCACTATCAGCACGTGGTCGACCACTGGGACCTCGACCACACCTTCGAGCGCCTGATCGTGGACGCCGCCCTGGCCCCCGACCCGAAGGCGGTGGCGTGGATCAATCCCAGGCTCAAGCCCGGCGAGCGCCGCAAGGTCATCACCGGCATCCCGGGCAAGACCGGCATCGTCTACACGCTGGACGCCAAGACCGGCGAGTTCCTGTGGGCGACGCCGACCATCGAGCAGACGGTGGTCAAGAGCATCGACGGCGCGACCGGCGCGGTGACGATCAACCCCGACGCCCTGTTCGACAAGATCGGCGACGAGCGCCGCATCTGCCCCAATTCCATGGGCGGCAAGAACTGGCCGGCGGGCGCCTACAACCCCGCGGCCAAGGCGATGTACTATCCGTTGTCGAACACCTGCGCGACGGTGACGGCGATCCTGGACAAGCCCAGCTTGCAGTCGCTGTACGGCTATCGCTCGCGCGGGATGCTGGCCACGCTGCAGTCCAGCGGCAACAACAGCCCCAACCCCAACGTGGGGACGATCCGGGCGATCTCCGCGGAAACGGGGCGGACGCTGTGGGTCTACCAGCAGCGCGCCGCGATGATGTCGCTGGTCTCGACCGGCGG
>Ga0164243_10009152_pt1 | contig 14460 bp, 13 predicted proteins | sample OricompcompostOP_FD_108781 | JGI IMG/M metagenome (GOLD analysis project Ga0164243, IMG submission 108781) | Organic Plus compost microbial communities from Emeryville, California, USA - Original compost - Organic plus compost (OP) | ecosystem: Engineered > Solid waste > Mixed feedstock >... | reverse complement strand
TGGCGGATTCCAAGAGTTCGAAGCCGCCAAAGCTGCCCAGCGCCTGCAGTGGCTGGACCAGCTGAACTTCTGTGGTTAACATAACAATGGTTTTATTTCAATAAGTAGTTTATGAATACAAAAATTTTAATGGCGTTGATTGCAGTGGCCCTATATCAAAAGCAGCCCAAAGCCCCCACACCTCTCCCAAGATTACAACAGGTACAGCCATCTAATTCCGGAACACGACAGCTCACCGGATTCAATTTCCTTCAACACCTTTCGGCCATTTTTCTGCTGACCCTACCAGGTTGTTTCACCCGCTCCTCCCTGCCCCAGTCACCACCAGCCCCATTAAAAAATCTCCCCCCTCACAACTCCTCCGCCAACCGCTCCACCACCTCCAACAACCCCGCCTTCGCCGCATCATCCTCCAAAGCCGCCCTCAACAACTTATTCGTATGCAAATGCTTCAGTATCTGCAAATACAACGCCCGCGTGGTCGACATATCCTTCAGGAATACACTCTGCGCAGTGATCCCCGATGGCCCAAAATCAGCCACCCCCCTAAAACATAACTCCTCCGTTACCGGCGCCCCACGGGCATCCCTAAACGTAACCTTCACCGACGGCCGGTAATGCGCAAATACCGCGGCAATACCCGTCAATCCCTTTACCACCTCCGGCCGCAACGGCGGATGCTGGGTGAACCTTTCTGTAAATAATGTTCTGTTTGGAGAAATCTCCGCGATGGATTCCTGGGCGTCCGGCCTGACCTCAGTGCCGCCAATCCCTGAGCTTTTCAACATGGTTGGTATGGTTAAACAAACAATCTTATTACACTACAAAATTATGCATCCTGATCATGCAATACTCACCATTTTAAACTTTTTATCTCCCGATTGAAAATTCCACGGAAACTACGACCTGGAGAAGGCCGCAACTGTCCAAATGCTCACATTTTTTTGCACATTCCCCATCAGCTCCAACTGTTGGTTAAACGACAATAACTCGTTATACAACCAACTCCTGTCCGTCAACGGACGGCTGAAATTCAATTCGAAAAAATCAATCCCCGAATTAATACCGATATAAATAAACTGCTGATAAAACGTAACAAACACCTGCGCCGCGCCATTACTCCGCAACGCCACAATATGCTTCAGTAAATTAGGTTTCAATAAATAAGAAGCCTCCGTCACATCCGGCGAAAACACGGTAAACTGCGCGTTAAACGCCGCATCCTGCAGTTGAATATGATGCCCCAGCCGCAAAGCGCCCCGCGGAATCACGCCCTTCGTAAACACATACACCGGCACATCAAAAAAACGGGGCGACTCCAACACCCCGCAACTGCCTGCAAACATCATCTCCTGCGGCCGGCTCGTCACCACCAGGTCGCATATACGAAAAGTGAGGTTATTCCGCTTCCCGGAAATCATATCATTGCCCCGGATGTACGATAAATCCGCATGAAAAAAACCGCTCGCAGCCAGCTCCTCATGCGAAAAATACTGCTCCGGCACATACCGGATCCCAGGCTCCCAGAATTGCAACAACGGCAATATCACCCGCTCCTTATAATCCGTTTCCAGCTCCGCCTTCGGCCGCTCAATAAACTGCCGGAACAGCAGATTGCGGATCAGCATACCGCCCCCCAACGCCAGCAACAGCGCAATGCCAATATAAGCCGCCCGGGTGTACCACGCCTCCCCCTCCTGCTGGTCCAGCTCCACCGGCCGCACCACAAAAAGGTAAAACAGCAGGACAAAACCAGCCAATAGCAGCCACCACCACCAGGTTTTGCGTAAACTCACCCGCACTTTTTCCATGCGCCGCAAATCCTGCTGAAGATAGACTTCCGCAAATTCATTGAAACTGTTCGCCGACTTCATACACTAACTCAGTTGGATGACCAGCTTATGCCTGAAAACCCATTGACCGTGCTAACCTCTTCGCTGATTAAATTTTTAAATGATGACAAGTACACCGCCGATAGCGGGAACGTAAATATTTGGCTTCCGTTGCCAATGGTTATATTGGTAAAAAGCGCCGGAAACAACCTGATCCCCGGCAGCCTTAATTTATATTTCGTAAAAATGATATAACCGTCCACCACCGCGCCCCTCTCCAGCAAATCCGTGAAATGAATGATCTGCGCAGGACGCATCACACTGCCATACAGCTTCACCAGGTACGGCACAGATGGCAGAATAATCAGCCCCCCGATCAGCAGCCAGCCCCAAACCGATGGCAAAGTACCCTCGTCGTACACCAGGATGGTGACCAGAAACACCGCCAATACCATGATGAACTCGGCCATAAAGAAGGCTAAGGTCGTCTGCTTTACATCCTTTTGATGCATCGCCAGGAGCATCACCTTTAATTCCTGGATATTGCGCATGTATCCCTGATTAAATAACAGTTACTGTTTGATTCTTAACCGGATAATATTACTGATCGTCAGATATAAACCCACTATCGCTACAATGCCGTAAACCGCCAGTAATACCCACTCGTTACCGCCTGAAACTTTGTAAATAAGCGTTTCGATACGGGTAAGACTGATGGGGTCGCTATCTGAATCGTGAAACTGTTGATAACGGCTGTAAATCAGCCCCCCTCCTGCTGTTGCAAGCATTAACCCGACTATCACTCCTCCCCAGGAAGGGTCGTCTTCAGTGCGGTTCTCGGGCTTCTCCGGATCGGAATTAACACGACTGTTCATATTGCAGTTTTGTGGTTAAGGATAACGTTCACAATATGATACAGGGACGACAGGCGGCTAACAGCATACTAAAATAATAAAATTTAGCCTTTTTTTGTTCATTGACGGGAAACGGCTACTTCCGGCGGAAAGGCGTAATCCCTCCAGGCCGCCTCCGCCTCCTCTGCCGTCAAACGCCCGCTGTACACCATTACACGATACTTCAGCGTATATACGTTCCCGTGAACCAGCTGCCAGGTTTTCATTTTTGTGGGCGAATAATTTAACATTAGCTCCCCGCCATCCATATCTTCCGGCCATACCCGCAAAGCCTGCGGACTGTCAAAATTATCCGGCGCATTCATAATCAGCATCCCCGCCTCGCCCTGGGGCGTGGTTCCCGTGATCATAACCCATCTGGCCCTTGTACTGTCTGCGTCTTTGCGGGTTTTACCTTCCGAAGTCAGCACCTGGCTGGTTTTGCTGGTGAAATACGGCGTAGCGCGCAACGCAAAGCCGCCGCCATAGCGATATTGCAATAAAGTAATACCACTGTCCGCCGGAGTACTGAAATCATTCCGCATCTCCCATAACCGGCGCGTACCATTGTCCGTAGCAGCATATGCCTTCACAGTGTACGTTTCCTCAATCGCCACGGTTGCCTTGCCCGGCGCAGGATACGCCACCTGCTGCTGCTTTACGCTGAAACCGCACCACACATCCCCGCTGGTAACAGACTTTGTGCCGGCATAAAATACTTTTCCCTCTTTTTTATGGACGTTCCAAAAATCCGTCACTTTCCCCTCAAACCGCGTGTGCGTCCACGGGCTCCAAATGCCCATATGATGCGCATGGCCGGATTTTGGAAAAATTGCCGTCAACACCGCTCCATTTGGCGCCCACAAAGGGTGGATAAAGCCACTCCGGCGATATACGGTGTCAATGCCGGCCGGAGGCTCCACAATGGCCGTATTGTATTGTAAGACAGGTGTTTGATTTTGTTTTAGGGAAATTTCAGTGCCGCTTACGGCCGCATGCATACGTCCCCGGGCAAATACTTTCCCCACGTACAGCCGATATTGACGTTGTTCTCCTGAAGCGGTGGTTCCTCCCAAAACCCAGGTTAGCACCCCCGCATCGTCCTGCTGTACCGCTACCGGCTTCTTTTGGCCGCCGGTCACCTCTTCCAGCTGCCAGCCTTTGCCTGCCGGCAACGCCTTATCCGGCTTGTAACTCACCAGGGTATTGTTGCGGTCATATGCGCCGGCCTTCACCGTTAAACGCAATTCCTGGGCATGCGCCCCCATCGATGATAGCAGCAGTACGGAATATAAAATGTTTCTCATAACGTCAATTGTGCAGCCAAGATAATAGATAGTTGCCCGCTACGCAAGTACATTGCGCAACCCTGCATTAAATTTACCGGGACGGGAATGCATGCGCATTATTTTTAATTACATATTTTTGATGAATTAACGCGTATGTCAATGGGAACCCCGGTTATCAATATGCAATCAACAAAACTCATTATTACCAACAAGAGCGCCCTGATATCGAAATATGGCGACGCTCACCTTACTGTACTGCAGGCCCTCGATAAATTAGTAGTGTCCGATAAAGCACGGCGACTCGAATCCATCATTATTTGCCTGGACGATGCGGAACAAATGGCCGGCTTCAACGCGCCGGCAGTGACCATCCCAACGGACGATGAGCAGAACAAAGCAGCGATAGATGCCCTCTATAACCACTTTACACCCGGTTATATCATGTTGCTCGGCGCACAGGATGTGATCCCTTTCCAAAGGCTCACCAACCTGGTATCCGGCGGCAACGATCCGGACTCGCTGATACCCAGCGATCTGCCCTACGCCTGCGACGCGCCGTACGACAAGGATCCAGGCCGCTTCATTGCGCCCACCCGCGTAGTGGGCCGCCTGCCGGACCTCCCCGGCGGAAAAGATCCGCAGTACATCCTGCAGTTGATCGAAAACGTGCTGGAATATACGCCGGAAGCCAGGCAGGCCTATGAGAACTATTTTTCGCTCAGTACCTTCGACTGGCAGGACTCCACCCAACGTTCACTCCTGAATATATTCGGCAACAACAGCGCGCTTCGCATCATACCCAGCGAAAGCGTTACCACGGACGGACTTTGGACAGCGGAACAGCTGCTGCCCAAAACGCATTTCATCAACTGCCACGGCGCTATCAACAACCCGCGCTACTACGGCCAAAAGAAAACCGAATTTCCGCTGGCCATGAAATCGGATACCATCAACGGCCTTATCAACAAAGGCACGGTGGTAGCCGCGGAATGCTGCTATGGCGCGCAACTCTTCGACCCCGCTAAAAACGTATTCCGGCAAATCAGCATGGCCAGCAGCTACCTGAAAAATAACGCCATCGCATTTTTGGGCAGTACCAACATCGCTTACGGCCCATCCACCGGGCAGGGACTGGCGGACCTGCTCACACAGTTCTTCGTCATCAACGTACTCCATGGCGCCAGCACCGGCAGAGCTTTACTGGAAGCGCGCCAGAAGTTCCTCAACGAAATGGGCCCCACGCTGGACCCCTTTGAACTGAAAACCGCGGCGCAGTTCAACCTCCTGGGCGATCCGTCCATACAGCCCGTCATCAACGAAAAAGATTCTTCCGTGGACGATTCCCAGTCTTTTATCAACTCCGTTCAAAACAGGCGGGAAAACCTGGAAGCGCGGGGCAAAATGCTCGACTACTTCATCGCGCCGCCGGAGCCTACGGACGAGGAAGGGGAAGCGGACGGCCAGCTGCAGGAAACCCTGGAATCGCTCCTGCAACAACGCAAATTCACTACCAGGCCGGGTAAAAAGCTATTCATCAACCGGCATCATAAACGACATGAAAAGAATAGTGAAACAAACGGTCCATCTGTAAAATTTCATGTATTTTCGGAATCTACTTCCGAGACTGCTACTGAAGCGCCAATAGTTAAAGTGTTGGTGGTAAAAGAAAAAAACAATCAAATCCTAGGTTATCGTGAATATGTCAGCAGATAACAACAAAGACAAACAGCCGGGTAACGTTACCATGCGCGGCCGCCTTGCCCTGCGCATTTTCGGGATGCATTCCAAAAGCGAACACCTGGCCGTGTACCTGGTGACGGATGATGGCGACTACCTCATCAGGCCGGCAGCCGGCAACCCTTTCATGGAAAACCCGCTCATGCCCATGGCCGGTAAAGTGATCACCGCCACAGGCACCATCGTGGACTATGTTTTCCTCGTCACCTCCTGGAAAGAAGTGAACGATTCTGTTTAGCTTACGCATATTTTACTAATTTGTGCGTAAGCAAACATGCTTTGTTACCTATGAATCTAGCTATTTTCATTACCACCCTCCTGCAGGACGGTAAAGTAACCGTGGACACTGACCTATCCCCGTTTCCTGGCGGAGTATTGCAGGAAACAGCTCATATTCTTCAATCGTATTATTACAACGACGCGCAGGAAATGCCGGGAAAAGCGCCTGCCTTCCATCCGGATGCGGCGCTGTGGAGCGCCTGCTATATCTACCGCGCTGCGCAGCTAAGTGCGATTGCCACGCCGCCTGCAGCGGATGTACACCGCCTGCTGACGCCGTACCCTGGTAATATAAACGCGGAAACCATCTATAGCGCAGACTTGTGCCTGCGATACCTCCCCGATCTGACGGGCTTGAGCAAAGGAAATGCCGCGGAGGATATATTAATAACGCAGTTACGGGAAACTGCGGCGCTATGGCCTTTTTCTTCTACCGGTATAAAAATACCCACCACCTATATACCTGACGCCATCTGGCAGCATCCGGCACTGCTGGCCGCCTACGCCGATCGCATCATTGTTACGCGGGACAGCGCCAGGCTCCGGCACCCTAAAATATTACCGGCTGTTTTAAAAGCCCTGGGGAATTACCAGGAGATACTATGGCCGGGATTTGTACGGCCGTAAGGCGCTTAACGCTTCAACAACGCTCCCGTCCCCGGCCGGTCTGCATAAATGATTTTACCATTCTCCATTCGTACGCCCGTGGCCGTATCCTCTGCGAGTAACAGCGGCCCATCCATATCCACATAATCCAGCAATGGCAGCAGGTGAGCCACTGCAGAGGCGCCCACGGTATCTTCGTTCATACTGCCCGTCATTACCTTCATACCCAGGCTACGCGCTTCGCGGATCATATTCAGTGCCGGCGTAATGCCACCGCATTTTACCAGCTTGATGTTGATACCATGAAACAAGCCATGGCAGCGGATTACATCGGTTGCTTCAATACAGCTTTCATCAGCGATTAACGGCAGTGCAGATTTTTCATACACCTGCTTCATTCCCGCTGTATCGGCAGCAGCCATAGGCTGTTCGATGAACTCCACGCCCAGCGCTTTCAGCGCGGTGGCGTTGCGGATCGTTTCCTCCACTCCCCAGGCGCAATTGGCATCCACCCGGAAAACGGCATCCGTATGCTTGCGCAGCTCGGTGATGATGGCAATATCTTCTTTAGTACCCAGTTTGATTTTATAGATAGGCCATGGAAATTCTTTCAGTTTGCGCACCATATTTTCGACAGTGTCGATGCCGATGGTATAATCCGTCATAGGATTTTTAGACGGGTCCAGCCCCCACAACCGGTACAGTGGCAATCCGCGCTGCTTGCCGTAGAGATCCCAGGCGGCAATGTCCAGCGCGCAGAGCGCAAACATGTTGCCGGCAAAGCGTGGATAGCAGTCGGACCAGAACTGCTCCGGCGTTGTAAACTGGTATTCTTCAATGAAACTACGGTGCGCGTTGATGGCATCCATTAAAGCGGGCACCGTCATGTTGTAGTAGGAATTATCCACCGTTTCGCCCAGGCCGCTGATGCCGTTTTCAATCAGCTCCGCTACGAGTATGGGTTGCACGTCCTTGGATTTCCGGGAAATAGTGAATGTATGTCTGAACTTCAGCTCATATGGATATAGATGCAGTTCCATTGGCTTCCTTGGTTTTTACAGGTATATCTTCCAGGTTGATGCCGATACGATATCGCCAGTAGTGCGAGGCCACCGCGGGAATGTTGATTCGTTCCTTTTCCGGCGCTATCGCGGGCTGCAGGCTTTTCATAGCCAGTAATTCCTGTAATTGAAATATACGCCACATTGCCGGAGATTGCAAATGTTGTTGTATGATTTGTTGTAAGATGGCAGGGCTGCAACTGGCCGGCGCTTTGCCCTGGCGGTGCAGCACCTGTTCCCAATACCGTTGGGTGGTGGCTGCGTCCTCTTCCCACCATTCCCTCAACGTAGGCATATCGTGCGTGGAAGGCGTAAGCACGGCCTGGTAAGGCAATGCATGCAAAGGCTGGAACAGTTTATCCGCTTGCTTGGGCATGCGCTGGATTTCCAGGCTGAGGATGCCCAGTTGCTGCATGACGCCTGGCACGCAGGCCGGCACCATGCCGAGGTCCTCCCCGCAAATGAGCATGTCCGTGGCGTTGCAGATAGCGGGCAATTTGCGCAGCGCTTCCTTACGCCAGATGTTTTCCTGCCTCACGTAGAAATAATGGTGATACAGTGCGCGCAGTTTTTCCTGCACGTCCGGGTCCAGCGCCGCAAAGGATTCGGTGGCCATAAGGTCGAACCGGGGATGGTACACCGTCGTCCCGTTTTTCTGTTCGCGGAGGAACAGCACGTCCGACAGCAGCTGGTACAGCGCGGCTTTCATGCCTGCCGGCAGCAATTGCTGCTGCACTTTCCGCTGCGTGTCAAACGCGGATTGCATGGCATACCTTCCGTTTGTCAGCTTTACGAGGTAGGTATCCTTTATAACGTCCGCATAAACGCCAAAACGTTCATCCAGCAGCTGGTCCGTGATATAGGGTTCGCAGAAGCGCGCTTCATTGAAGCCGATGTTCAGGAACAGGAGTTCTTCCCGGCTAACGGGAACGGCTGGATGAAAATAGCCCAGGATGCCCTGTACAGCGGAGCAGGGAATCTGCCAGATGCGGAAGAACCCGAGGATGTGATCAATGCGGAATGCATCGAAGTAGGCGGACATATGCTGCAGCCGTTGCCGCCACCATTCATAGCCATCGGCGGCCATGCGGGGCCAGTTGTACGTGGGGAAGCCCCAGTTTTGCCCGGCTGCAGTAAAGCCATCCGGCGGGGCGCCCGCCTGCATGTCCATATGAAAGAGTTCCGGATGCATCCATGTTTCCACGCTGTGCCTGGCTACCCCAATAGGTATATCGCCTTTCAGCGCTACGCCGGCACGCCGGCATTCCTGCACGGCGGCTGTCAATTGCAAATGCAGGTGATATTGGAGAAAGAAATAAAACCTCACCGCTTCGGCTGCCCGTGGCTGCTCTCTTATCAGCTGGCTCACTGCCTGGAGGTGGAAGGCAGCATAATGCTCCCAGCGTGTAAAATCTGCTGTTTTATAATGATCGCGCAGGTAGCTGAAGGCGGCATATGGCAGCAGCCAATGTTCGTTGGCGGCAAACCACTGCCAGTACCGGCGGCTTTCCAGCTTACCGTCCTGCTGTTCGTACAGGGCGCGCAGGTAGGCCAGTTTAAACTGCATGACTGCTTCGTAGTCGACCGTATCATTTTCGTTTAGCCGTTGCCGTAATTCCGGCAATTGCTGTTGCAGAGGGTGTGCGGGAGGCAGCGTTCCTACCGCTTCCAGCCGGATGTATAGCGGATGCAGCGCAAACGAGGAAATGGCGGCGTAGGGATAGGAATCCGTCCAGCTACCGGTGATGGTAGTATCGTTTACCGGCAGCAGCTGAATGAGCTGCAGGCCGTTCTGCGCGGCCCATCCGGCCAGCAGGGGGATGTCGGCAAATTCTCCCGTGCCGAGGCCATTTGCAGAGCGCAGGCTGAAAACGGGGATGGAAACGCCTGTACCTTTCCAAAGATGATATTCTTTCCGGACGAAACCATCGTGCAGGGTTACCTGCGCGCCGGGATGGGCTTCGAAGAGGAGTTGCCTGTTATCGCCGGTTTCGTAGTGCAGCAATTGTTGTTGTTCCAGGTCGTACACCCCGTATTTGTAATAGACGGGAAAGGCAGCGTCGCGGAGGTTTGCGCCTGCCGTAAAGCAGCCATCGGCAGTGTATTGCAGGAGCAGCGGCTGCTCCTTGTCCCAATTGCCAAGCTGCGGGCAGCTGCCCAGCAGGCAGATGGTATGGTGGGGAGGCAGCAGGGGCGCTTTTACTTTAAACAGGTGGGTGGCCGTCAGGCTACCGGGGATGCTTACCGGCTGCCGGGGGAAGAACACGCGGGTAAACGGCGCGGTGGACCAGTTGTTTTCGTAAGCGGCAGCGTTGTTCCAGGTATCGGCAAAGAGTTGTTCCAGCGGGGCGCCGGCGCGGAGGGTAACTTTTCGTACAGCCCCTTCCGTTATAGTTTCTTCCAGCTCCCGCACAAAGTAGGCGTACTGGAATTCCGGCATATCGTCCTGCGGTATCATGACTTCAGCATACCACCAGCCATCGCCGCGCCATTGCATGGGGATGGCCCGGGAAGGGATGTTGCTTCCCAGTAGGGGGATGTTGCCGAGCAGGTACACGTGCTGCCCGAACCTGGTATGATAGTGAAGATAGAACCTAAGTCTGTAATACATGGCGACCCTGCTAAACCGGTACAAATTAGGAAAATGTTTTCCGATTTACGGTAAAAAAATAAAGGGTACCTCTGGAAGGAGGTACCCTTTATGGTGCATTATGTTTGCTTTGTACTTACTTTACTTCTTCAAACTCAGCGTCGGTTACACCGTCGCCTGCGTTGTTCTGGCTTTGCTGGCCGCCGTTGTCCTGCGGACCTGCGCCAGGCTGACCCTGCGTATCCTTGTACATTTCTTCGGAAGCGGCAGTCCATGCAGCGGTGAGTTCAGCTTCAGCTGAATCCAGGGATGCGATGTTCTGGGATTTGTGTGCTTCTTTCAGTTTGTTCAGGGCTGATTCGATCGCAGATTTCTTGTCAGCAGACAGTTTTTCGCCGTACTCTTTCAGTTGTTTTTCAGTCTGGAAGATGAGGCTGTCTGCTTTGTTCAGCTTCTCGATTTTTTCGCGGGCTTCTTTGTCGCTCGCTTCGTTTGCCTTGGCTTCTGCCTTCATTTTTTCGATTTCCTCTTTGCTCAAGCCGCTACCAGCTTCGATCTTAATGTTCTGGGTTTTACCAGTACCTTTATCTTTAGCGGTTACGTGCAGGATACCGTTGGCGTCGATATCGAAAGTTACTTCGATCTGCGGAACGCCGCGTGGCGCAGGAGGAATATCACCGAGGATGAAGCGGCCCAGGGTTCTGTTCTGGTTAGCCATCGGGCGTTCACCCTGCAGTACATGGATTTCTACGCTTGGCTGGTTATCAGCGGCGGTAGAGAAGGTTTCAGATTTTTTAGTCGGGATGGTGGTGTTAGACTCGATCAGTTTGGTCATTACACCGCCCATTGTTTCGATACCGAGAGAAAGCGGCGTAACGTCCAGCAGGAGTACGTCTTTCACTTCACCGGTGAGTACGCCACCCTGGATAGCGGCACCGATAGCTACTACTTCGTCAGGGTTAACGCCACGGTTAGGTTTTTTACCGAAGAATTTTTCTACCACTTCCTGGATTTTAGGAATACGGGTAGAACCACCTACGAGGATTACTTCATCGATATCGGCAGCGGTCATACCGGCGTCTTTCAGGGCAGCGCGGCAAGGTTCCAGTGTCCTTTCCACCAGGCTGTCGCTCAGCTGTTCGAATTTAGCGCGGGTCAGTTTTTTCACCAGGTGTTTAGGCACGCCGTCCACCGCGGTGATATAAGGGAGGTTGATTTCAGTTTCAGCAGAAGAAGACAGCTCGATTTTAGCTTTTTCGGCAGCTTCTTTCAGACGTTGCCAGCTCATTGGATCTTTGTGCAGGTCTACCGCTTCATCTTTCTTGAATTCGTCTGCCAGCCAGTCCATGATCACTTTATCGAAGTCGTCGCCACCGAGGTGGGTATCACCGTTGGTAGATTTCACTTCAAATACGCCATCGCCCAGTTCGAGGATGGAGATATCGAAGGTACCGCCACCGAGGTCGAATACAGCGATTTTGCTATCCTGGTGTTTTTTATCGAGACCGTAGGCCAGTGCGGCTGCGGTAGGTTCGTTGATGATACGGCGAACAGTCAGACCGGCGATTTCGCCTGCTTCTTTGGTTGCCTGACGCTGCGCATCGTTAAAGTATGCAGGAACGGTGATTACGGCTTCGGATACTTCCTGGCCCAGGTAATCTTCTGCGGTTTTTTTCATTTTCTGCAGGATCATCGCGGAGATTTCCTGCGGTGTATATAATCTGCCGTCGATATCTATACGGGTGGTATTATTATCTCCCCTTACTACTTTATAGCTTACGTGTGTCAGTTCGTTGGATACTTCGTCAAAATGACGGCCCATGAAACGTTTTACTGACATAATAGTGTTCACAGGGTTGGTAATAGCCTGGCGTTTTGCAGGGTCACCCACTTTTCTTTCTCCATTTTTCAAAAATGCCACAACAGATGGGGTGGTTCTTCTACCCTCATCATTGGCAATAACTACCGGTTCGTTACCTTCCATAACGGCAACGCATGAGTTGGTAGTTCCTAAGTCAATGCCTATTATTTTTCCCATAGTATTAAGATTCTCCTTTAGTTGTAAGTTAAATGCGTGTTTGTCGGAATTTTGTCAATGATTATGCCAAGCGGGATGAATCTGAAAATATGTCAGTCTGTTTTTTTTTATAAGATATTTATGAGATAAATGATTATTTATATTAGAAATCATTATTTTTACTCAAACGGCCTGGTGGCCCCTCAACCAAGATGTCTTTAGAAGACAAATACACCGGCCTTATTGTTCATAACCTCTGCCCGCCTGGTTCAGTTTCTATTATCCCCGACCCGTCAACCATTTTTTATTATTTCAATTAATTCATCAGCAATTAACGTGACGTCCATGAAAAAAACCATGCTATTGAACGCAGCCCTTGGCACTTTGGCATTCATGCCATTGGTAAGTAAGGCGCAACAGGCGCCCCCACAAGAAGCCTATGTAACCGTTGAAGGCGATCCTGAACAAACCACAGCCCCTATGTTTAAAGGCGGTAAGCATTACAACCACTGGTTTGCAGGGTTTAACGTGGGCGCCCTGGCCCCTGTAGCAGCTACCGGCGGTAGCAACGACTTTACCCGGTGGAGGCCCAACATAGGCTACGGCGCCTATGTCCAGTACCAGATCCTGCACTTCTTCGGCCTCCGGGCGGATTACCTGGGCGGTTTCCTGAAGGCGGACAACAAGAAGAACCTCGGCAACGGGGTGGATCCGATGGCTGCCGGCAGGCCCTACCTGGAATACAAAACCACGCTGAAATATGCGGGAACCCTCAGCGCAGTGTTTAACATCACTACCGTTAACTGGATTACCAAACAGAACATAGCAACCCTGTATGCCACTGTAGGTGGAGGTTTGGCAGGCTACAGCCCCAAACTGACCGACAGGTTGGGATCAGAGTACAAGTACAAGCCCAGCGGGGATATTAAGGAGCTTATTATTCCAGTTGGCGCGGGTATTAAATTCAAATTATCCGAAGGGGTTAACCTGGACCTGGCTTACATCATGTATTATACAGACGGGGATAACCTGGACGGATATGTGTACGGCCCGAACAAGGATAAGTTCTCCTACGGCCGCGTAGGCCTGGAGTTTGCCCTGGGCAAGGCCGGCAAGCCTGACCTGCAGTTCCATAACCCGGCCAAACAAGGTTATGACGAGCTGCTGCAGGAAAAGAAGAACCTGCAGAAAACCCTGGCAGCTGCCACCACGGCCAATGCCAAGCTGGCTGACGACGTGAATAAACTGACAGCCGACTCCGACGGCGACGGTGTGTCCGACTACTTCGATAAATGCCCGAACACGCCGGCCAAAACAAAGGTAGACGGTTCCGGTTGCCCGCTGCCTGAACCGCCGAAAGTGGTGGAAGAAAAGGTGGTGATCACGGAAGAAGACCAAACCATCGTCAAAGAGGCGATCCGTAACCTGGAATTTGATTTCGCTAAAGCGACCATCAAGGAAAAATCCTATCCTGCACTGGACCGCGTGGCAGATCTCCTGAAACGTAAAAACCTCAACCTGAAGCTCTCCGGTCATACTGACAACGTGGGCAGCCTCAAACGCAACATGGAACTCTCCCGCGAAAGAGCCGAGGCCGTGAAAAACTACCTCGTGTCCAAAGGCGTGCTGCCGAATAAAATTGAAGCCCTTGGCTATGGCCCGTCCCAGCCGATTGCTTCCAACAAAACAGCAGAAGGCCGCCAGCGTAACAGGCGCGTTGAGTTCTATATCTACTAAAACCCTGGCAGATAAAGGGACGGCGCGGGGCGCCGCTGCAATGGCAGCGATGCCGGCGAATCCTCCCTGTACAAAGAGCGTTGGTGTTTCCTGTATGCGGAGACACCAACGCTTTTTTATCCTGTTGCCTTTATGGCCGGGAAGCCTGGCCTTTACTCCCGGCACTTTCAAATACAGTAAAATTTTTTTTCATATTTTCGTGTACCCGGCATAGTTATTGCATCTTCCCTGCCTCAAAATAAACATATCATGAAAAAACTTATTCTGTCCGGCATCATTGCCTTAGGCTCGTTCCTGACAGCGCAGGCACAACATGTTAACTTCGGTGTTAAAGGTGGTCTTAACCTTGCAAAAATGACACAATGGGATAATAATAAAGTACGTGCCTCCTTTAATGCAGGTGTATTTGCGAACATCCC
>Ga0164243_10009149_pt1 | contig 14462 bp, 9 predicted proteins | sample OricompcompostOP_FD_108781 | JGI IMG/M metagenome (GOLD analysis project Ga0164243, IMG submission 108781) | Organic Plus compost microbial communities from Emeryville, California, USA - Original compost - Organic plus compost (OP) | ecosystem: Engineered > Solid waste > Mixed feedstock >... | reverse complement strand
TGACGTCGCCTTCGATGGCGACGGCGCGATCAAAGGGCTTGATCTGCTGCTGGCCGCGAATGGCGGCCATGTCGCCGACCACACGCCGGCAGTGATAACCCGCGCGCTGTGCCATTCCGACAATTGTTACTGGCTCCCAGCGGTTCGCTTCCGCGGCCTGTCATGCAAGACCAACACCGTCTCAAATACCGCCTTCCGTGGCTATGGCGGTCCGCAGGGGATGTTCGGTATCGAGACGATCATCGACATCGTTGCGCGTCATCTCGGCATGTCGCTGGAGGATGTGCGCAAGCGCAATTTCTACGGCGATGGACGCAACAACGTCACGCCCTATGGCATGACGATTGAAGACAACATCATCGAGCAGGTCATCGATGATCTCGATCGCAGCGTCGATCTCAAGGCATGGCGTGACAGCGTTGTCGCGTTCAACAAGACCAGCCCGGTGGTTAAGAAGGGCTTTGCGACGATGCCGGTGAAATTCGGCATTTCCTTCAATCGCCCTGCGCTCAATCAGGCCGGCGCGCTGGTGCACGTTTATATGGACGGCAGCGTCACGCTGAACCACGGCGGCACCGAGATGGGGCAAGGTCTATTCATCAAGGTTGCGCAGGTCGTCGCCGAAACCTTCCAGATCGATATCGACAATATCCGCATCACCGCGACCACGACCGGCAAGGTGCCGAATACATCGCCGACGGCGGCGTCATCGGGCTCCGATCTCAACGGTATGGCTGCACGCAATGCGGCCGAACAGATCAAGAATCGTATGGCCGATGTCGCGGCCGACCATTTCAATGTGCCGAAGGGCGAGATCGTCTTCGCATCGAACCGAATCTATGCCGGCAATCGCTCGATGTCCTTCGCCGAGCTTGCGGCCTTGTCGTGGGAAAAGCGCGCGTCACTGTCGGCGACGGGTTTCTATCGCACGCCCAAGATTCACTGGGACATGGCCACCGCGACCGGCCGGCCGTTCTTTTACTTCACCTATGGTGCCGCCGCCGCCGAAGTTGCGGTCGATACGCTGACCGGCGAGATGCGGGTGTTGCGCGCCGAGATGGTGCAGGATTGCGGGGAGTCGCTGAACCCGGCGATCGATCTCGGCCAGATCGAAGGCGCTTTCGTTCAGGGAATGGGTTGGCTGACGAGTGAGGAGCTTGTGTGGGACGAGAAGGGGCGGCTGCGGACCCACGGCCCGTCGACCTACAAGATCCCCGGCAGCCGTGATGTGCCACCCGTCTTCAATGTGCGGCTTTTGCAGAATGCGCCGAACAAGGAAGAGACGATCTTTCGCTCCAAGGCGGTCGGCGAGCCGCCCTTGATGCTCGCCTTGTCGGTCTGGCTCGCTGTCCGCGATGCCATTTCCAGCCTGTCGGATTACCGGCTTGCGCCGGTCATTGACGCGCCGACGACGCCCGACCGCATTCTCGCGGCGGTCGACGAGATACTGGCGCGGGCGGCCAGCCATTAGGCCGTAGCCCGCATTGAGCGGAAGCGAAATGCGGGACGCATATCGGATCCGGCAGAGCCCGGATTTCTGCGCTCGATCCGGTCTACAGTCTGGGCGGCCTCGGCCATTGGCCGAGTCCAATGCCAAAAAGCCGTCTTTACAATACTTTACGTAGTTCAGCGGCCGCCGACGCATTGACGCCGCAATTGTTCCCCAGTAGCAGAGCGAACATTCATTCGCTTTATGCTGCATTGCGATATCGCTTTCGGGGGAGAGCCTTGCGTCACGCCAATGCTCAACTGCATTCTGACCGCCGCTCGGAAATCCTCGACGCGGCCCGGCGCTGCTTTGCCCGCAGCGGCTTTCATCAGACGTCGATGCAGCAGATCTGCGCCGAAGCCGGAATGAGCCCGGGCAATCTCTACCGCTATTTCCCATCCAAGGAAGCGATCATCGCCGGCATCACCGAGCGCGACCGGGCGGAAGTCGGCATGCAGCTCGCCGATGCACAATTCACGACGGATTTCTTCGCGACCTTCGAAGCGCTGGCCCGTCATCATTTCGTGGAACGGACCGAGGATGATGTCGCGCTTTGTGCAGAAATGATTTCGGAGACCCGCCGCAATCCGGCGATCTCCAAAATCATGAACGAGTTCGACGCCGAGGTTAAGGAGCGGCTGATCACCATGCTGCGCGGTGCGCAGGAGCGCGGTGACATCTCCCGCGATGCCGACATCGGCGCCTCGGTCGAGATGCTGATGGTCATTGCCGATGGTGTCTGGTGGCGCCGCGCGATCGATCCGAATTTCAACGCCGAGACGGTGCTGCCGCTGTTTTTCGATATCACCAAGTACATGCTGCTCGATCGCGGTAAAGGCCGCGCGGGCGAGTCCGGGAGGGAATCATGAAAGGGAGCCGTCTTGTTGCTGTCGGCCTTGTAGTCGCAGCCGTCGGCTGGGTTGCGTCGGGGCATCTGTTTCCGCACGAAACGGCGGAAAGCCGTGCCGCCATTCGCACGAGTGACAATGAACCGAAGCCGTTTCGCGTGGCGGTGCTCGATGCCAGCCTCACGCCGCATGCACGCAAGCTCACCTTGTCCGGTCGCTCCGAGGCCGACAAGAAGGTGACAGTCACCGCGCGCACAAGCGGCGTGCTCACCGAAATGCGGGTGAGGCGCGGGCAGCAGGTGAAGAAGGACGAAGTCATCGCCGTGCTGTCGGACGATGCGCGCGAAGCACAGGTTGCTCAGGCGCAGGCGATCTTCAATCAGCGCAAGGTCGAGCTTGAGGCGCGCCGCAAGCTGATCGAGCAGGGTATGATGCCGAGGCTCGAACAGGTGAATCTGGAATCGCAGTTCAAGTCGGCGGAAGCGAGCCTTGCGGCGGCGCTCGCTGAGCGTGAACGCGGCGTGCTGCGTGCGCCGTGGGACGGCGTCATTACCGATATCCAGAGTGAAGTTGGTGGTGCAGCGATGTCGTTCATGGGCGCGTCGGTTGTGCAGATGGTGTCGCTCGATCCGATGCTGGCCGTGGTGGAAGTCTCCGAACGCCGTCTCGGTGCCCTCAAGCCTGGTGACGAAGCGGAGGTACGCCTCGTCACGGGCCAAAAGGCCAAGGGCCACATCCGCTACATCGCCAAATCGGCGAGCCAGACAACGCGCACCTATCGCGTTGAGGTGGAGATCAAGAATGCGGACGGCGCCATCCCGGACGGCATCACCGCGGAAGTGACCATTCCGATGGCGCCCGTGCCGGCAACGCGTGTGCCGCGCTCGGCGCTGACATTTTCGTCGTCGGGCGATCTTGGTGTCCGCGTGGTCAACGGTGAGAAGGTCGATTTCGTACCGATCAGCGTGGTTGAGGACGATCAAGCGCATATGTGGGTCTCCGGCGTGTCGAACGGCGCGCGCGTGATCGTGCAAGGCCAGGATTTTGTGCGCGAAGGTCAGAAGGTTACGGCCGTCCCTGCTTCGGAAATGACAGCGTCCAGCCGGTAAGGCGACCGCGAGAGAACGAAAATGTTCAAGCTGATCGATTACGCCATCAGCCACTCGCGGTTGACCATCGCGACGCTGATTTTCCTCTTGCTCGCGGGCTTCGTGTCCTATCGCACGATCCCGAAGGAGTCGGAGCCGGACGTCAAGATTCCGATCATCTACGTGCAGCTCACCCAGCGCGGCATCAGCCCGGAGGATTCCGAGCGCCTGTTGCTGCGTCCGGTCGAGACGCAGTTGAAGTCCGTCAGCAACGTCAAGGAAATGCGCTCCACCGCCTATGAAGGCGGGGGCTATGTGCTGCTGGAATTCGAGGCGGGCTTCGATTCCAAATCCGCGCTCGCCGATGTGCGGGCCAAGGTCGATCAATCCAAGCGCGACCTGCCGCGCGATGCCGACGAGCCGGTGGTACAGGAGGTCAATCTCTCGCTCTATCCCGTGCTGGTGGTCGCTTTGTCCGGCGAGATGCCGGAGCGCTCGATGCTGCGACTCGCCCGTGCTGCCAAGAACGTGATCGAGCAGGTGCCCGGCGTGCTCTCGGCGGAATTGCGCGGCTCGCGCGAAGAGGCGGTCGAGATCATCGTCGAGCCGATGCTGCTGAAAAGCTATGGCGTCTCGCTTGATCAGCTCATCAGCACCGTCAATGCTTCGAACAGTCTGATCGCCGCCGGTGCGCTGGAAGGCAATACCGGACGCTTCGCTGTAAAAGTGCCCGGCCTGATCGAAAAGCCGCAGGACGTCTTGAAGGTACCGGTCGCTGCAACGGCAGGTGCCACCATCACGGTCGGCGATGTCGCCCAGGTGAAGCCGACCTTCAAGGACGCAACCTCAGTCACACGGGTCAATGGCCGCTCGGCGATGACCATCGAAGTGTCGAAGCGCACGGGCGCCAACCTGATCGAGACCGTCGACGGCGTGAAGGCCGCGGTTGAGAAGATGAAAGGCACCTGGCCGGCTTCGGTGCAGGTGACGTTCACGCAGGACAAGTCGAAGATCATCCGTCAGATGCTGGCGGACTTGCAGAACTCGGTCGCGACCGGCGTGCTGCTGGTCGTGGTCATCATCCTGTTCGCACTCGGCTTTCGCGCATCGTTGTTTATCGGCATTGCGATCCCCGCCTCGTTCCTTGCCGGCGTGCTCGGTCTGCATCTGGCGGGGTTGACGATCAACATCGTCGTGCTGTTCTCGCTGATCCTAGCCGTCGGCATGCTGGTCGACGACGCGATCATCGTGTCCGAATATGCGGAGCGGCGGATGTCGGAAGGCATGCCACCGAAGGAGGCCTATTCGCAGGCGGCCAAGCGCATGGCGGGGCCTGTGATCGCTGCGACGGCGACACGCGTCGCTGCCTTCTCGCCGCTGCTGTTCTGGCCCGGCATCGTCGGCGAGTTCATGAAATACATGCCGATCACGCTGATCGCGACACTGTCGGCGTCGTTGGTCGTTGCGCTGTTCTTCACGCCGACGCTGGGGGCCTTGCTCGGCAAGGCCGCCGCCGTTCCGCATGACGAACGCGCGTCCGATCGCGGGCCTTATATGCGCACCGTCAAGCTGGCGTTGCGCTATCCCGGCGCCACCATGGCGCTCGCCTTCGCTTTGCTGATCGGCGTGACAATGGCTTACGGCAAGCTTGGCAAGGGTGTTGAGTTCTTCCCGAGTGTCGAGCCGGATTACGGTCAGGTGATCGTGCATGCGCGTGGCAACATCTCGCTTGATGAGAAGAACCGCCTACTGCGCGAAGTCGAGAATCATGTGCTCGGCTTCCCCGGATTGCAGACGGTCTATACGCGCGTTGGCGAGCAGCCGCGGGGTTCGAGCGAAATCACCGAAGATACGATTGGCGTGATCCAGTTCGAATTCGGCAACTGGCAGACGCGCGAGCCGGCGCACAAGATCATGGACGCGATCCGCGAAAAGACTGCGGACATTCCGGGCATCATGGTCGAAGTGACGGCGCCGCGCGCTGGTCCGGCGACTGGCAAGCCGGTGCAGGTGCAGATCGGCGCGATCAATCCCGACGTGCTGCCGGAGGTCGCCAAGAAGGTGGCCGGCATCCTCGCGCAGCGCAGCGATATCCGCGATCTTGATGACGGTCAGCCGTTGCCCGGCATCGACTGGAAAATTGAAGTCGATAAGGCGGAGGCCGCGAAATACGCGGCGAGCCCGACGACCGTCGGTACGGCGGTGCAGCTCGTCACCAATGGCGTGAAGGTGACCGAATATCGTCCGTCCGACAGCGACAAGGCCGTCGATATCCTCGTGCGCTTCCCGAATGACCGGCGCAGCCTCGATCAGATCGACGAATTACGCGTTCAGACGCAATCCGGTCAGGTGCCGATCGGAAATTTCGTGCAGCGCATGCCGGCGCAGCGCGTCGGTTACATCAATCGCGTCGGCGGCAACCGTGTGATGACGGTCTCGGCCAACGTCGCCGAAGGCGTGCAGAGCGCCAAGGTGCAGCAGGAAATCGCTGCCGAACTGGCGAAGACCGACCTCGGTCCTGGCGTCACCTTCAAGATGAAGGGCGAGGACGAAGAGCGCGAGAAGGCCGGCGCCTTCCTGATGAAGGCATTCGGCACGGCGATCTTCCTGATCTTCGCGATCCTCCTGGCGCAGTTCAACCGGCTGACATCGGTGACGCTGGTGCTGAGCGCGGTCGTGCTCTCGACCATCGGCGTTTTGATCGGTCTGATGATCATGGGTCAGCCGTTCGGCGTGGTGATGACCGGTATCGGCGTCATTGCCAATGCCGGCGTGATCGTGAACAACAACATCGTGCTGATCGATACCTATGACCGGCTGCGGCACGAGGGCATGGTGGCTTACGACGCCATTCTCGAAACCTGCCGCGAGCGTGCGCGTCCGGTGGTGCTGACGGCGGTTACTGCCATTCTCGGCGTGCTGCCGATCGCCTTCGGTGTCAATCTCGACTTCATCCTGCGTGAAGTCACGGTCGGCGCACCGGCGACGCAATGGTGGATCAGCCTCTCGACCGCGATCGTGTTCGGCCTCGGTTTTGCGACCGTGCTGACGCTTGTCGTCACGCCGGCCACGCTGATGCTGATCGCCAATGGTGCGGAATGGCGCGTCGCCAAAATCGCCAAGCTGCGGGCGTGGTGGAAGCGGCGGAGCGCGAAGGCTGCCGCATAGTTGCGAGACGCCTGTACAAAAGCCGTTCGTCCCCGCGAAAGCGGGGGCCCAGTTCTTATTGTGGGATATCGCTGTGACTCTGGGTCCCCGCTTTGGCGGGGACGAACGGATGATGGGCTTTACAACGTAGCTTCCACCACGCGCCGCAATTCGTTCGAGACATGCGGGCGGAGGCCGAAGAACGCTTCGAAAGCCGGCACGGCTTGATGTAGCAGCATGCCGAGGCCATCGACGGCGGTGCTGCCGCGCTTGCGGGCTGCAGCCAGGAGCGGTGTTTCCAAAGGATTGTAAACGATGTCGCAGACCATCGCGCAAACCGGCAGTGCATCGAGTGCGATATCGAGCGGCGGATAGCCGACCATGCCCTGGCTGGTCGTATTCACCAGCAACGCCGCGCCGTCGAGCGCGACGTTGCGCTTTTCCCATTCCACCACACGAATGCGAGACGGGTCGATCTGCGCCAACTCCTGCGCGCGTTCGATGGTGCGGTTGATCAGCCTGATTTCGCTCGCGCCATCATCGAGCAGCGCGACGGCAACGGCCCGGGATGCTCCGCCCGCGCCGAGAACGACGATCGGCCCCGCGTTCGCTTTCCAGTCCGGACGTACGTCGCGCAGGCTGGCGAGAAAGCCATAGGCGTCGGTGTTGAAGCCGGACAAGGTGCCGTCGTTCTGCACCACCACGGTGTTCACGGCGCCGATGCGCTGTGCCACCGGATCGACAATATCCATCAACTTCAGGACTTCGAGCTTGTGCGGGATGGTGACGTTGCAGCCGGAAAAGCCGAGCGCGCGAAGTCCCTTGATCGCATCGGCCAAACGCTCCGGCTGTACCGGCAATGGCAGATAGCTGCCATTGACGCCATACTGCCGCAGCCAATGACCATGCAACACCGGCGACCGCGATTGCGCGATGGGCCAGCCGATCACGCCGGCCAATTTGAAGGGTTGTGGAGCAGCCATGAATGAGGTTCGATCCAGGTCCGAAATTCGGATTTGGTATCTCACGTCATCCGGCCAAGGTCATCCTTAAAAAAGTTGCTGTCAAAGGTTACTGCGCAATGAGCAAAACGAATGCGATCCAGATCCGCATGGGCGGTTATGGTCCGGCCACGACCTGCTTCAGCAAGGCGCTCGTCTTCATCGGCGACCGGCTGAAGGCTGAGTTCGGCGAGCAGGTCGACATCAAGTATGTCTGGAACATCATGGAATTCGGCTATCGCTCGGAGGATATCCTCTGGCTGGTCGAGAGCGGCGTGCTGTCGCTCGGCTATCAATCGTCGAGTTATCTCACCGATCGCGTGCCGGAGCTCGGCTTTGTCGATCTGCCGTTTCTGTTCTCCAGCAAGGAGCAGGCGCGCGGCGCGATGGATGGCGCGCTTGGCACAACGCTGGCGCAGAAGATCGAGGATCGTGCCGGCTATCGCATCGTCGGCTGGCTGGAGAACGGCTTTCGCCATATCTCCAATCGCGTGCGGCCGGTGCGATCGCCGGACGATCTCGCTGGCATGACCATTCGCGTGCTGCCGAGCGATGTGCAGGTACGGACATTCGAACTGCTCGGCGCCCAGCCGTTGCGCTGGGATCTGACGGAAGCGCTGGCCGCGATCGTTGCCGGCACAATCGATGCGCAGGAAAATCCGCTCGCCAACACGGTGACCTATGGCGCGCATAAGTATCATCCCTTCCACACGCTCACTGGCCACTTCTACATCTCGCGTCCGATCTTCATCTGCCGCGCGCAATTCGATGCGTGGCCAAAGCCATTGCAGGAGGCGATGCGCAAGGCTGCGGCCGATGCTGTTGTGTTTCAGCGTGCGCTCGCGATCGAGGAAGAGCTTGATGCGCGACGCGCCATCGAAGCCGAGGGCTGCAAGGTCGAGGAACTCACGTCGCAGGAACAAGCAAAATTTGCGGACGCCGTTGCGCCGATGATGGCCGAGGCAGAAAAGAGCTATGGTGCCAGCATGTTACGCAGCATCACGCGTTGACACGATGACGTGCGAAATCGTTGAAACATTTCGCATCATGAAATCGTAGTTGCCATTTCGAAAAAATCTTGACTCGGGATCGGCCTCGACGTTTGCTTTGCGTAACAAACAAAACAAGCTGTCAGAGGAAACGCCGTGTCGGATACCGCTCTCGTAAGCTCGATTCCGCATGCGCCCGCCGTCGCCAACGGCAGCGCGAAAAGCCCACACCGCGGCAGCATCCAGTCCGTCGACCGGGCGCTGTCACTTCTCGAAGCGCTCGCCGAAGCCGGTGGCGAAGCGTCGCTGACCGATCTTTCGCGCCGCACCTGCCTCAATGTCTCGACCTGTCATCACCTGCTGTCGACGCTGGTGAACTGGGGTTATGTCGCGAAGGTGCCGGGCCGCCGGTCCTATGCGCTCGGCGCGCGCGTGCTCTATCTCGGTCATGCCTGCTTGCGTCAGGTCGATCTGCCGAAACGTGCGCAGGTTTACCTGGAACGCATCAACGAGGTGACGGGCGAGAGCGTCCATCTCGCGATCCTGCAGAGCGACAACATCGTCACGCTGGTGAAGCGCGAAGCGCGTCATGCCGTGCGCGTCGATACGGGCATGGTTGGCCGCAGCGATGCGCCGCATGCCACCGCAACCGGTAAGGCGATGATTGCGTGGTTGCCGGAAGATCAGATCCGCCGCATGGTGCCGTCACGCGACATGAAGCGGTTCACCGACAAGACGATCGACGATTTCGACGCGTTGATCGAAGAGCTGCGCCAGGTTCGCCGCAATGGCTATGCGATGGATCGCGAGGAGTTTCAGCCGGGCGTCATCTGCGTCGGTGCGGCGATCCGCGATCATGCGGGCGCGGTTGTCGGTGCGATCAGCGCGTCGGCTCCGGCCATGCGCGCGACCGAAGAGCATCTCGCTTTGATGCGGGAGGAAGTGATTGCCGCCGCCAATGCGCTGTCGGCCGATCTCGGTGAGCCTGGCTCAATGAAGCCACTCGCCGCGAACGCGGCCAAGATGTCCTGATCATTAGACCAGACTGCCTTTTACATCTTCCGAACAGGAGAGTTTTGATATGTACGCACCGGCCGGGGTCAAGACCAGCAAGGACTTCCCGATTCCCGATACGATGAGGGCCTGGGTGCTCGGCGATCCCGGCGAATTGAAGCTGGTCGACAAGCAGATGCCGGTGCCGAAAAAGGCCGAGGTGCTGGTGCGCATCGATGCGGTGGCGATCTGTGCCACCGACCTCGAGATCATCTATCACGGGCCGCCGGCCCTGATTCAGGGCGGTCTGCCCTACAACAAGAACTTCACGCCGGGCCATGAATATATGGGTACGGTCGTTGCGCTCGGACCGGGCGTCGATGAATACAAGATCGGCCAGCGCGTGACGGTGGAGATCCATGCCGGTTGCGGTCAATGCAAGCGCTGCCGCGAAGGCATGTACACCTCCTGCCACAACTACGGCATGAATTACGGTGACGTCGACAAGGGTCACCGCGCCAACGGCTTCACGACTGATGGCGGTTTCGGCGAATATCAGGTCAACAACATTAATACGCTGGTTGCGATCCCCGATGACATGTCGGACGAGGAAGCGACGCTCGTGGTGACGGCCGGCACCGCCATGTATGGCCTGACCGAACTTGGCGGTCTTGTCGCGGGCGAAAGTGTCGTGGTCACAGGGCCGGGGCCAATCGGGCTTCTTGGCGTCGCTGTCGCCAAGGCGATGGGTGCACAACCCGTCATCCTCACCGGCACCCGCGATAATCGTCTGCAGATCGGCAAGGAGCTTGGCGCCGATCACGTCATCAACATCCGTAAGGTGAATGATGTCGTGCAGGCGGTGAAAGATCTGAACGGCGGCAAGGGCGTCGATTATGTTGTCGAATGCTCCGCGGCGCCGAATGCGGTCAATGATGCGATCCGCATGGTCAATCGCGGCGGCAAGGTGTGTCTCGCAGCGTTCCCGCATGGCGAGGCTTCGGTCGATATCGCGCATATCGTCCGCAACAACATCTACGTCTATGGTATCCGCGGTGAAGGCAAGAGCGCGACGCATCGTGCCGAAGCCTTCATGAAGCAAAAGCGGTTCGACGCCACCAAGATCCACACGCACACCTTCGCGCTCGAAGATCTGCCGACGGCGATCCGTTACGCCAAGGATCGCGTGGAAGACGCCATCAAGGTGGTGGTGAAGATGAAGCCGGGCGCCGTTCAGCGCGTCGCGGCGGAATAAACTCTTCCCTCTCCCCTTGAGGGAGAGGGTGCCGAGCCGCATGAGCGGCGAGGCGGGTGAGGGGTGGGTGCACCCTTTACCCCTCACCCGGCTCGCGCCTCGGGCGCTCGCCCCCTCTCCCACAAGGGGAGAGGGTAACGGAGCAAGCGGCAAGAACCATGCTTCTCTGCGACGACTATCTGACGCCGAAATCGCTCAACGAAGCCTTCGACATGATCGAAGCGCATGACGGCCACTATCGGTTTGTCGCCGGCGCAACCGATCTCTTGCCATGGGCGCGCGAAGGCCGTGCTGGCGACGTGCATATTCCCGTCCTGATCGATGTCGCGCGCATTCCTGAATTGCGTGAGAAGTCCGTAGACGACAAGCGTGTGCGGCTCGGTGCGGCCACCGCGATCCAGCGCTTCCTCGACGATGCGGCGCTCGGCCGTGCGATGCCGGCGATGCCGCGCTGCGCGATCTGGTTTGCCGACGATCAGCTCCGCGAATCCGCGACGCTCGGCGGCAACATCGTCAATGCATCGCCGGCGGGCGATGCGATACCGCCGCTATTTGCGCATGACGCCGTGGTCGAACTGGCCTCGCGCAGCCATGGCCGGATCGAAACGCGCAAGATTCCGATCGATGAATTCATCGTCGGGCCGGGGCAGACGAAGATTGCGGAAGACGAAATCCTCACAGCGATCGAATGCGAAGCCTTGCCCGGCTATGGCGGCTCGTTCGAGAAGGTCGGCCATCGCCGCTCGCTGGTCATTTCGACTGTGTGCCTCGCGGCCTTGGTGAAGCTCGATGCGAACGGCCACACCTGCAAGGACGTGCGGCTCGCCATTGGCGGCATCGGTCCGGTGCCGGTGCGTCTGCATGACGTGGAGCAGTTCCTCATCGCAGGTCGGTTGACCGCGAGCCGGCTGGAGCAGGCGGCGGAGATGCCGGTCAATCTCGTCCGCTCGCGCACGCGTCAGGATTACCGCCGCGATGTCGTGCGCGGCTTCATGCTGCGCGGGCTGTTCAATGCCGCGCAACGCGCCGGCGCCAGTGCCGATCTCATGACACCAGACATGGAAACCGCCTATGCCTGAGCTTCGCATCGAAGCAACGCTCAACGGCCGCAAGATTATGCGCAACGCGCAGCCGCATCTGCGACTGCTCGATTTCCTGCGCGAGGACATGCACCTCACGGGAACGAAGGATGGTTGCGGCGCAGGCGAATGCGGCGCGTGCTCGGTCTTCGTCGATGGCGTGCTGATGAAATCCTGCATGATGCCGGTCGGCAAGGCGCAGGGCGCTCAGATCGAAACGGTGGAAGGACTTGCGCACAAGGGCGAGTTGTCCCTCCTGCAAAAAGCCTTTCACAAGACCGGCGCAAGCCAGTGCGGTTATTGCATTCCCGGGATGGTGATGGCGGCGACGTCGGCGCTGCGGATCAATCCGTTCGCCGATCGCGAGGAGATCAAGGAGCGGCTGGGCGGAAACATCTGCCGCTGCACCGGCTACCAGAAGATTTTCGACGCGGTCGAGCTGGCGCGCGATGTGCAAAATGGACGTCTTCCGGCGACCGCCTTGCTGGAAGATGAGGTTGAAGAAGGCCGCTATATCGGCATGAATGTGCGGCGTCTTGATGCGCCGAGCAAGGTGTCCGGTGCTTTGAAATATGCCGGCGACATGACGATGCCGGGCATGCTGCACATGCAGGTGCTGCGCTCGCCGCATCCTCATGCGCTCATTGAATCGATCGATATATCCGAAGCCGAGGCGATGGACGGCGTCGAGGGCGTCATCACCTGTGACGACGTGCCAGGCGAGGACAATTTCGGTGTCTTCGTGCACGACCAGCCGGTGATGGCGCGCGGCAAGGTGCGCTATGTCGGCGAGGCGGTCGCGGCTGTTGCGGCGGAAGATCTCGTGACCGCGCGCCTCGCGCTGTCGAAGATCAAGGTCGTCTACAAACCGCTTCCGGCTGTGTTCGACCCCGAGCAGGCGATGCGGCCGGGTGCGCCCGTGCTGCACGACTACGCGCCCGACAATCTCACCAAGCATATTCCGATCCGCAAGGGCGACATCGAGGCTGGCTTTGCGCGTTCCGATCTCGTGGTCGAGCAGGACTACGAAACGCAGGCGATCGAGCATGCCTATCTCGAGCCCGAAGCCGGGCTTGGCTATGTCGATCATGATGGCGTGGTCACGATCATATCGCCGAGCCAGAACATCACCCATCATCGTCACATGCTGGCGAAGATCATCGCCAAGCCGATCAACAAGGTGCGCTTCATTATGTCGCCGGTCGGCGGTGGCTTCGGCGGGAAGGAAGACATGATCTATCAGGGCATGCTGGCCCTGATGGCGATGAAGACGCATCGGCCGGTGCGGCTTGTCTTCACGCGCGAGGAATCCATCGCGGTGACGGCGAAGCGGCATCCGTCGCGCACGACCTTGCGCATGGGGCTGACACAGGACGGCCGCATCCAGGCGGTGATGCTGAAGATGGTCTGCGACGGCGGCGCCTACGGTCTTTCGACCGAAGGCGTGATGCGCAAAGCGGCGATCCTCGGCGCCGGTCCTTATGACATTCCCAATCTTCAGGTCGATACCTACGGCGTCTACACCAACAACACGCCGTCGGGCGCTTTCCGCTCTTTCGGTGCGTTGCAGACGCAGTTCGCGACGGAGTCGACGCTCGATATCGCGGCGGAAAAGCTTGGCCTCGATCCGTTCGAGATCCGTCGCATCAATGCGATGCGCGACGGCGCACAGACGCACACCAAGCAGCAGCTCAAGTCGGTGAGCTATCTGCGCGTGCTGGAAGCCGCCGAACGCGCATCGAAATGGGAGAAGGGCGCACCGGTCTCGCGCGGTACTACGCGGCAGGATTTCGCCGCTGAAGGCGATGGCGTGCGCGCGCCCTGCACGCTCGGTGCGCGCTTCCAGAGTGATGGCAAGCTGGAGGCGGCTGAATAATGGCACGCAAGCGCGGACGTGGCATGGCCGGCTGCTGGTACGGGATCGCCCGGACCGCGACGGTGGATCGTGCCGGAGCCTGGGTCGAGATCGACGATGGCGGCACGGCGAAGGTTGTCACCGGCGTCACCGAAATCGGCGAAGGCATTCTCACCGTGCTGGCGCAGATCGCCGCCGAAGAACTTGGCGTGCGGCCGCAGGATGTGACCATCGGCGATAACGACACCGCGCGTTCGCCGGAAGCCGCGCATGCCGGTGCCACGCGCCAGACCTACATGATCGGCAATGTCGTTGCACTCGCCTCACGCGAAGCTTTCGGCAAGCTCGCCGAAGTGATGGCAAAGGAATGGGACGTGCCGGCCGACACCATCGAAGCCGCATCCGGCGAGATCTGGGCCGAAGGCACCAATCATCGCACCACGATGGACAAGGCCGTGCACATCGCCAAGGGACGCGGTGTGGTGCCGCTTGGCTCCGCGACATTCGGCACCGACACCACGGGCCTGCATCCTGTCGATGGCGCCGGCCGGCCGTGGCAGGCCTATGTGTTCGGCTGTCAGGTGGCCGAAGTCGAAGTCGATACCGTAACGGGCGAAGTGCAGGTGCTCGGCATCTGGGCTGCGCATGATGTCGGCCGCGCCGTCAATCCGAAAGGCGTGGAAGGCCAGATCGAAGGCGGCATCGTGCAGGCGCTCGG
>Ga0164243_10009147_pt1 | contig 14465 bp, 13 predicted proteins | sample OricompcompostOP_FD_108781 | JGI IMG/M metagenome (GOLD analysis project Ga0164243, IMG submission 108781) | Organic Plus compost microbial communities from Emeryville, California, USA - Original compost - Organic plus compost (OP) | ecosystem: Engineered > Solid waste > Mixed feedstock >... | reverse complement strand
CGCCGACCGTGAAGCGCAGCTCGGTCACCGGGGAGAACTGCGCGTTGACCTGTTCCAACACGCGCGCCACCCGATCATGCAGGTGGGCGCGGTCGGTGGAGCGGCGCGATGCGATGACATCGCCGATCACCGTCGTCAACAGCATGATGCTTCACCCTTCACTCTGTGAAGGTTATCACTTACTTAGATCAGAGGTGAAGCCATACTCTTATGTCTGGCTCTCGACTCGTACGTCGGTTCACCCCACTGCTGTGAAGGTGATGCCAGAAGGCGGCTGGAAGATGGACGCGGGGCCGTCATATGCCTTGCAGTCGTGGGCGTTCTTGGTCAAGCGCCGCTGCAACTCGTCCCCGCCGCCATTGGTCGTGTCGGGACTCTTGACGCCCTCGGCATCGCCGGGAACCTTCCAGGTGTAAAGGAACCCGTCCCTGGCCAGCACGTGTGACATCCGGCCGTCCGGCTGGGGAATGTCCCAGTAGATGGCGCCACCGTCCAGATAGATCGTCGCCTCGGAAGGGACCTCAGCGGACGGCGACATCGCCTGAAGGCCGGCCCGTTCTTGTTCGTCGTAGGTGTAGCCGCATGTGATCGCCAACTCCTGCTCGAATCCAGCAGCCAGTGCCGCGTCATGATCGAGGGGCGGCGAACTGTCTTCGGCGGCGTCCTTGTCTGCCTCGGACTCCCCGTCAGCACCGCTATCTGATCCGGACCCGGCTGCAGCACCAGCGTCATCGACTTCATCACCACCGCAGGCCGTCAGTGTGAACACGAGCCCGAGACCGGCGACGACAGCGGCCAGAGTCCGAGCGTGGGAGTTCAACGACATCGATTGATCCTTCATCTCGTGACAGGGCGACACCAAGCGTTCCGCCACCTGGCATGGAATCAGAACCGACTCACACATCACTCACACCAGGGTCCTGACGACGCCGGACGTAAGGTTCCACCGTGAGCTTTTCCGGTTTCCCCGTGGCAGCGTTGGACTTCTACGACGACCTGGAGATCGACAACACCAAGTCCTTCTGGGAGGCGCACCGGGACGTCTACGAGACGGCCGTCAAGCAGCCGATGCAGGCCCTGACCGCTGCGCTGGCCGATGAGTTCGGCGATGCGAAGATCTTCCGTCCCTATCGCGACGTGCGGTTCAGCAAGGACAAGACGCCGTACAAAACGCATCAGGGCGCCTTCGTCGGCGTCGCTCCGGCCACCGGCTTCTACCTCCAGATCGGGGCACCCGGCGTGCGCACCGGCGCCGGTTTCTACGAGGCGTCGCCCGCGCGCCTGGCGTCGTTCCGCGAATCGATCTCCCATGACAAGCACGGTCCCGAACTCGAGCGGATCGTCAAGAAACTGCAGAAGGCGGGGTTCGAGTTGGGCGGCGACCGCCTCAAGACTTCACCGCGCGGTTACGACATCGACCATCCACGCATCGAACTGCTGCGCCACCGGTCACTCACCCTCGGCCGCGACCACGGCTTCGAGCCGTACATCCACACCGCCGACCTGCTCGACCACGTGCGCGACGACTGGCGCAGCGCCCGACCCCTGATCGACTGGCTGCTCCGACACGTCACGGGCTGAGCGTCGCCGAGTAGCGGTCAGGGACGCGCGCTGGGACCGCAGGTGAACGGGTCGCCGACGATCCGTCCCTCACGACCGGTCGAGATGACGAAGCGGAAGCGGCGATCGCCGCCGAGCCACGGGCTGAACCAGCGAGCCGCATACCGGCCCTTGCCGACCCGGACGACGCCGATCGACGTGGCCTGGTCGTCGGCGAACGTCCGCCACGCGCCACCGTCCTCGACCTCAACGCGGGCCAGGGGTTCGTGCCATCTGATCGCTCCGGGAGCGCCGTCGGTCCAGGCCTGCTGCCAGTAGTCGGGGTCCTCGCCCGACGAATCGACGTACTCGGCCGCACCGTCGACGCGCGCGTTCGATGCCGGTTCAGGCACCGCCAGATAGCGGTGGACGTGCAGGGCGTAGGTGCGCTCGGGCAGGACCGACCGGACGTGTGATGCGCCGTCGGCCAACGCCTCGGCGAGCAAGGCCCCCTGTGCGCCGAGCCACGCCTGGGTCGTCGGACCGTGCAGATTGTGGCCGCCCTCGTAGAACTGCAGCGCATACTCCTCGGCTGTCGTGCAGTAGCCGCAGTAGCCGTTGGTCACCGACGCGACGACCACCTCGGCATCGACGCCGGCCCGCGCGGTCGCCTCGGCGATGCGACGACCCGCCTCGGTCGTGATCTCGAACGGGAAGCCGGCGATCAGCAGTCCACCGACCCGCAACGCATGGAACGACAGGACCCGCGGGAAGGAATCGCGCGGCAGGACCCTGGCCTGCAGCGCCTGCGACCCGAGCACCCACTTCGGCCCATGTGGACCTCGGCCCCGGCGCTTCGGGTGACCGGCTCGAAAGGGCGGGATCCGCCCGATCCACGGAGTCAGGTTCTCCGTCGCACCGGCCACCTGCGACGCACCCAGCGCCGGGGACGGCAGCCGGACACCACCGGCCTCGCCTCCGTCGGCAGCGTCGAGATCGACTTCGCGAAGCACGGCCGCCACCTCGACGTCGTCAGACAGTTCCCCGCCGAGACGCTCGTGCAGTGCGGCCGCACGCTCACCGATCGCACGCCCGATCCGTTCGGCCTCGAGGAAGCCGGCGCGGCCCGGGCGAAGCGCCGGTGCCGCATCGCCGTGCGTCCCCTCGACCGCGGCAGCGACGACATCCCGGCCGATCAGACGGCGCTGCTCGTCGACCAGATAGGCCCACACGTCGGCGTGGTACTCGGTGTTGTGGTGGTTGACACCTGTGCCGTGGATCGAGAACACCGACCATGCGGCGAGGGGTTCGGTGCCGTCGCCTGAGATCGTGTCGACGCGCACCTGGTGCAGCCACGGGTTGATGGCGCTGAACCGACGTTCCGGATCGAGCCGCCGGTCCGCAACGTCATCGTTGCGAACATACGGCGCGAGCGAGCGGTTGCGGGTCGTGCCCCACACCTCGATGCGCCCGGTGGCCAGACGCGCGGGCTGCCGCGAATCGTGAGCCTCCGTTACGGCCCCTGCGATCCGTTCGGCCAACCACGCCGTCCACGCCGGATCGAAACCGGGCCGGTTGGACGCGAACCGGTTGTAGAAGTCCGACGCGTCGAACTGACCCGGTCCCGCGTGCGTGTGCGTCGCGCCGAGCACGATGCCCGACAGTCCGATGTCGGTCCGCTCCCGCACCTCCTGCGCGATCAGGTGTTGCAGCAACGATGATCCGGCCAGCAGGTCCAGTTGCACCCACGCGATCGACGCGGACCCGGACCGCAGGTGCAGCACACGGGCGCGCAACCGGTGCCGGAACCCGATGCCGTCGTGGGCGTTCTTCGAGAAGCCCGCCTTCGGCATGCCCGGTGGCGGCGTGATGTCCACCTCGGCGACCCCGGCCAGGATCCCGTCAACGTGGGGCAGCGCCGGCTCGTCGGCCGGCGTGATCGTGAACCGAGCTTTCGGTCCCTTGCCGGGCGCCGGGGCGAGCGCTGCGAGTTCGGCCAGTGTGGGCATCTGAACCTCCGGGAGTCCCCGGAATCGTAGCGACGCCCCGTCACAGGAACACCATGACCTCATGGTGTTCCCGCACTCCTCATGGCATGCATTCCATGAGGAGTGCAGGAAGCCCATGAGGGGTTCGGCCCTAGGCTGGACGATGTGAGCACCCCGCAGTTCTGGCACGCGGTCGAGGCGATCCACGATCCGGTCTACTTCTCGCCCCGCGCCAGCGCCCGCTATCAGGCGCTCGGGCTCAAGGGTTTCTGGATGGGATACTTCGCATCGCGAGCGGCCGCCGTCGGGACGCCCGGGCCGGAGCTCGTAGCGGCACTGTTCCACGGGTTCTCGCCGGACAAGGTCGCACGGGCCGTGCCGGACGCCTGGAAGTTGGCAGACCGCGACGCGATCCTCACGGCGCGCCAGGACGCCGCGCGCGAGACGCTGACCGAGTTGATCGGCGACGAGGACGTCCACGACGTCGTGAGCCACCTCGACGAGGTGCGCGGGAGAACGGTCTTCGCCGGCAAGCCCTTGGCCGCTGCCCATGCCGAACTCGTGCCACCGGCCGACGACATCGGCCGCCTGTGGCACCACGCCACCTGGCTGCGTGAACTGCATGGAGACGCCCACATCGCGGTCCTGACCGCCGCGGGGATCGACGGCGCGACCGCCAACGCCCTGGCATCGGCGGTCGGACTGGTTCCGCCCCGTCAGCAGGAGTCGCGTGGGTGGAGCGATCAGGCGTGGGACGACGCGTTCGAGCAGCTCCACATGCGCGGCTGGGTCGACGAGTGGCGCGCTCCGACCGAGACGGGTCGCGCTGCCAGGGACCGCATCGAGGAGACGACCCACCGTGTCGCCAATGCGGCCATCGGCGACCGCGAGGCCACCGCGCGCACGATCGCCGTCACCGACACGCTGGTGCGACTTGCGCAGGTGATTGCGCAGTCCGGACCGCTGTACTACCCGAACCAGACCGGGGTGCCGCAGCCCTAGCCCGCAACGACTGGCCGGCGACCACACCGGTCAGCACCAGGGCCGCACCGACGGCCTGCGCGGGACCGAACACCTCGTGCGCGAACGCGACCCCGAGCGTGGTGCCCACCAACGGGTTCAGCAGGCCGACCAGCGACACGGCGCCGGCACTGATCCGACGCAGACCCGTGAACCAGCACACGTACGCCAGGACCGTGCCGACGCTGCCCAGCCAGACGTAGGCAGCGATGTTCGTCGTCGTGAGTGCAGGCGGCGGTCCCTCGACCACTGCGGTGACGGGCAGGAGGAACAGTCCGCCCCACACCAGTTGCCACGCGACGAGCGTGACCATGTCGACTGGAGGCGTCCAGCGCTTGATCATCACGAAGCCGAGACCCGAGACGACGACCGAACCGAGCCCGGCAGCCACACCGACCGCCGTGACGGCGGAGCCGCCGCGCAGGACCAACAACGCGACTCCGGCGATGCCGACCAGCCCCGCGGTGACCCTCCTGGCGGTCGCGCGCTCGCCGATGATCGCCCACGCCAGACCCATCACGACCAATGGCGATCCGGCCTGCAGGGTGGACGCGACCCCGCCCGGGAGTTCGTAGGCCGCCAGGAAGATGAGCGGGAAGAACAGTCCGATGTTGAGCAGACCCAGCACGAGCGAACGCCACCACCAGTCACCACGGGGAAGTCGGCGACAGATGGCGAGCAGCACGAGTCCTGCGGGCAGGGCGCGAAGTGTGGCGGCGAGCAGCGGCCGGTCCGACGGTAGGAACGTCTCGGTGACCAGGTAGGTCGTCCCCCATGCGAGCGGTGCTACGGCCGCCAGCGCCAACGCCCGCATCGAACTAGTTTCCACAGAAGATATTTTACTTTCCTTGGAAGATACAATCAAGGCGTGACCGACCCGAACCTTCCCGACGCCGTCGACGCGATCGCTGCGCAATGGGCGCGCGAGCGTCCCGATCTGGACGTGCGACCCATGCTGGTCATCGGGCGGCTGCATCGCGCGGGAGACCTTCTCGACCAACGTCTGCGCGACGTGTTCGCCACCGCGGGCCTCGGCAACGGCGACTTCGACGTGCTCGCGTCGTTGCGCCGAGCAGGCGACCCGTTCACGCTGAGCCCCACCGAACTCAGCGCCACCATGATGGTCACGTCCGGTGCGGTCACCAAGCGCGTCGACCGTCTTGAACGACTCGGGCTGGTCGAACGTCGCGTCGCCGACGACGACGGGCGTGGGCGTCTGGTCAGCCTCACACCCGCAGGCCGCCGTGTGCAGGAAGAACTGCACCCGCAACACCTGGCCAACGAGGACCGTCTGCTGGCACCGTTGACACCATCTGAACGCGACCAACTGGCGGGATTGCTCAAGAAGCTGCTCACGTCACTGGAATGAGGAGGCATCGCCGCCGCCCAAGTGAGACGCTGAACCCATGGGCGACGCCGTCGAGATCGAGATCGACGACAAGGTCGTGCGCGTCTCGAACCCCGATCGCGTGTACTTCCCCGATCACGGCTGGACCAAACTCGATCTGGTCGAGTACTACCTCGCGGTCGGGGACGGCATCGTCAACGCCCTGTACGAGCGGCCGTGCATGTTGCACCGGTTCCCCAAGGGCCTGGCCGGCGACAAGGTGCATCAGAAGCGGGTGCCGAACGGCGCACCACCGTGGCTCGAGACCGTCCGGTTGACGTTCCCCCGCTACAACCGCACGGCCGACGAACTGTGCGTCACCGAACTGGCCGCCGTGATCTGGGCCGTCCAGATGTCGACCGTGGAGTTCCATCCATGGAACAGCCGACGGGCCGACGTCGAGAAGCCCGACGAGTGGCGCATCGACCTCGATCCGGGCGAGGAGTGCGACTTCGCCACGGTCCAACGGGTCGCCGCGGTGACCCAGGAGGTGCTCGACGAACTGGGTGCCGTCGGGTTCCCCAAGACGTCCGGAGGATCAGGTCTGCACGTCTACGTGCGCATTCCGCCCGATCACGGATTCGCCGAGGTCCGGCGGGCGGCCCTGGCGTTCGCCCGTGAGGTCGAGCGGCGCACTGACGACGCCACCACGACCTGGTGGCGCAAGGACCGCGATCCAGCTCAGGTGTTCATCGACTACAACCAGAACGCTCGCGACCACACCATCGCTGCGGCCTACTCGGTGCGCGGCTTCCCCGACGGCCGCGTCTCGACGCCGATCACGTGGGACGAGGTGCCGGACGTGGACCCCCACGACTTCACGATCGAGACCGTTCCCGCACGATACGACCGTCTGGGTGACCTGCACGCCACGATCGACGACCACCCGTTCGATCTCGCGCCCCTGCTCGAATGGGCCGACCGCGACGGCCTGGACGACTGATCAGTGAGTTGTGGCCCAGTGGGCCTTGCGGGCGGCGCGACGCAGGGTCGCCAGGATCGCCGGCCCGAGGACGATGATCGCGACGACGTTGGTGACGGCGCGGCCGGTGTCCCAGCCGGCGGTCGACGTCAGCAGGGTATAGACCGCGAAACGGTGCAGATTGTCCAGCAGTGGCGCATCGGGCACGAATGACAGTGACCCCTCGTGGTACGTCAGTTCGATACCGGCCAGGAACGGCCACGACGACATGTTCATCAGCAGCCCGAACCCGTAGGCGACCACGACGCCGTAGACGCACAGCATCGCGATCTCGGCCCGCCCACGCGGTCGGCGCGGCAGCAGTCCGGCGCCGAGCCCGATCCAGGCCGACGCCATCATCTGGAACGGCAGCCAGGGTCCGACCCCGGACGTCAGCAGCGCCGACGCGAAGATCGACGTGCACCCGAGTACATAGCCGAAGCCCGGACCGAACACCCTGCCCGACAGCACGAGCAGGAAGAACACCATCTCGATGCCGGCGGTACCGGCACCCAGCGCCCGCAATGCCGCATTGATCGCGGTCAGGACGCCCAGCATCGCGAGGGCCTTGGAGTCCATGCCGTCCTCGGTCAACTCGGCGACCACCGCGAGCACGACGATCGGCAGCAGACCGAGCATCACGAACGGCGGATCCACCCGGGTGGTGCCGGGTTCGACGCTCACGAACAGCGGCCACAGGAACATGATCAGACCGGCGACGGTCGCGACCGCCAGCACGGCCACCGACCGCGGACCCAGTCCGACCCGACGGCGACGCTCGACCGCTGTACTCATTCCAGCGCCTCTCGCACCGTGTCCACCGTGAGCCATTCCGGACCCAGAACCTTGGTGACCTGCGGAGCGAACGCCGGCGACTCTGCCAGCACACGCGCCGCAGTCCCCCGGGACACGACCTCACCTTCGGACATCACGACCGCGTCGTCGGCGACCGAGGCGACGAACTCGACGTCGTGCGTCGCGAGCACGACCCCGTGTCCGCCCGCCGCGAGCGTCCGCAACACCTCGGCGAGCCGTTCCTTGCCCGGATAGTCCAGGCCGCGCGTCGGCTCGTCGAGGGCCACGACCCGCGGTGAGGACGTCAGCACGATGGCGAGCACCAGCGCGAGTCGCTGGCCCTCGGACAGATCGCGCGGGTGCCGCTCGTCGGGCACGCCCGGAGCGAACCGGTCGAGCAGACCGCGGCAGGTTCCCGCCTCAGCGCCAGCCTGGTGGTCCGCGGCAGCGCACTCCGATGCGACGGACTCCAGGTACAGGAGGTCGGCGGCCGTCTGCGGAACAAGTCCGACGAGCTCCCTCGCGTGCGCGGGCGACCCGTTCTTGGGATCGGTCCCGTCGATGTCGACACGGCCCGACGCGCGCCTCCCACTCCCCTGGATCGCCCACAGCAGCGACGACTTGCCCGATCCGTTGCGTCCCATCAGCGCGACGACCCGTCCGCTGGGAACGTCCAGGTCGACCTCCCGGACCGCGACCGTGCTGCCATACGTGACCGTGATGCCTCGGGCGGTCAACAACGAAGTGGGCGTCGCGCGCTCGGGCTCCTGCGGCGACGGGAGATCGAGACCCCGCGCCGCTCGCCGCGCCTCGCGCACCGAGACCGGGAGCGGATCCCACTCGAGCAAGCGGCCGAGTTCAACCAGGGGTGGAGCGACCGGCGAATCGCGCAGCAGGTCACGGGGATCACCCGACCGCACGGTCCCGCCCTCGACGAGGACCAGTCGGTCGGCGAACGGGATCACCCGCTCCATCCGGTGCTCGGCCAGCACCACGGTCAGGCCGAGGTCGTCGACGAGCCGCGCGAGGGTGCCCAGCACCTCCTCGGCGGCGGTCGGATCCAGCGCCGAGGTCGGTTCGTCCAGCACCAGGACCCGCGGGTGCATCGTCAGGACCGATCCCACCGCGACCCGCTGCTGCTGACCACCCGACAAGGTGCGCAGGGCACGACGCCGTAGATCCGCGATGCCCAGCAGGTCGAGGGTCTCCTCGACCCGACGCCGCATGGTCTGCGGATCGATGCCGAGCTGCTCCATCCCGTAGGCGAGCTCGTCCTCGACGACATCGGTCACGAAGCCGGCCAGCGGATCCTGTCCCACGTAGCCGACGAGGTCGGCCAGGTCGCGCGGTGTGTGGTCGCGGACCGATCGGCCGTCGACCACGACGTCACCGCTCATCGTGCCGCCGGTGAAGTGTGGCGTCAGGCCGTTCAAGGTGCCGAGCAACGTCGATTTGCCCGAACCGGTACGTCCCGCGACGAGCACCAACTCGCCCTCGTCGATCCGCAGGTCGACGCCGCGCAGAACCGGGGCGTCCGCATCGGCGTGAGTGAACGTCACACTCGTCAACTCGATCATCGGGTCGCCTCCGTCTCGGGCGGAGGGGTGACGAACGCGGGCACGACCCCGATCATGACAGCCAACAGTGTCGGCACCGACACCTGCGGCAGCACATCGAGCGCCGGATAGGCGACCTCGACACTCGCGGTCATCACCAACGCGGCGGCAGCGATGCCACATGCGACGGTCACCAGTTCGGCCGGGCGCCACGGATCGGGTCGGTACCGACTGCGTCGGACCCGCCGACCCGCAGAGACGAAACCACCGACGGCCAGCAGCACCCCCAGAGCCACGAACGGCCAGGCCAGCGCGCGGGGTGCCGTCGCGTCGAGCAGCCCGTAGACGCCGACGCACAGTCCGATCAGGCCCGCCAGGAGGAACACGCCCGTCAGGCGACGCTCCGTCGTCGTCGCGGTGCCCGCGCGGCCGTAGCCGCGGGCGTCCATTCCGGCGGCCAGGTACAACGACCGATCCAGAGCGTCCTCCATGACCGGCACCACGATCCGGCGCAGTCGGCCCACACCTCGCGCGGCATCCCCGCGCAGATGCCGCGCCCGGCGGACCCGGCCGACACTCTCGGCCAGTTGCGGGAACAACGACAGGGCCACGATGACCGCGGTCCCCGCCTCGTACAGCGCGGGCGGGAGCGACTTGAGCAGCCGCTTCGGATTGGCCAGCGTGTTGGCCGCGCCGACGCACAGGATGATCGCGGCCAGCCGGAGGCCGTCGTACAGGCCGCCCAACACATCGGCCCGGGTGACCGGACCGAGCAGTTGGATGCCGGCCGCGATCTCCGGCAGCGGGATCTGCGGCAGATGCACGAACACCACGGTGTCCGGCACTCCGCCGAACACGACCCGGAACAGTACCCGGATCAGCACGACGAGCCCGGCCAGATACAGGTACAGCCGGAACGACAGCGCCCACGGCGCCTCGGTGCGCCGGGCGACGACCACCAGGCACGCGACCAGGATGATCAGGACCAGCAGGAACGGATTGATCGTCGACGACGCCGCGGCGGCCAGGCCGAGGGCCCACACCCACCACGCACCGGGATGCAGGTCCCGCGGCGTCACGACCTCATGACCTCTGCGACCTCGCCCGCGCGATCACGACCGCTGCCGCGACCAGACCGACACCGAGGACCGCCGCGACCCACAGCAGAGCCGCAGACGATTCGTTCACATCTGCGGACGTGTTGCGCACGTCGTCCTTGCTCGTTCCCGCGGCCGTCTCATCCGAACCGGGTGCGGCGCCCGACGTCGAGTCGGACTTCTTCTCATCCGACTTCTTCGCGGCATCACTGGCCTTCGCGCTCGGGGTGGCCGATGGCGTGGCCGTCGGCTTCGACGTGGTCGGTCCGGCTGACGTGGGCTTCGGCTTGGGCTTGGGCGCGACTGGACCGAGCGGAGTCATGCTCGGCGATCTGCGGCCGCCGTCCTGAAACACGAACGCAATCCAGTCCCCGGTATTCGGCCTCAACGACCCGGCGCCGGACGTCGAATAGCTCCAGGAACCACCCGAGTGCGCCCAGTACAGACCCCAGTAGGCGTTGCTCGGTGGTGTTGTGCCGCAACCGATATCGGGCCTGCTGTCGATCCTGCAGACGAAACCGGGCTGCGAAGCGACCCGCTGAAGCGAATGGTGTACTTCGAAGATCTCCCAGGCCGTCCTCGGCGGGTTGCTGACGCACGTCGTGCTGTTCAGTCCTTGCCCCTGGACGACCACCGTGACTCCTGTACCGCGGGTGCAGGCGGCGGCCTGCGCGGGCGCGGCGAACCCGATCACGGTTGCCGCGACCCCGATCAACCCGGCGACCAGCGCCCGAGCGCTGACCATGCGCATCAGCGATCAGCACCCGCACGGTGTGCCGCGGCGAACCGACGCTCACGCCCGGCGGCGACCAGCGCAACACCGAACATGACCATCAATGCCGCCATGCCCGCGTGCCACGGCTCGACCGGCGATCCGGCGTCCGGGAGGCCGTCTCCCGAAGCGCGGGCCGCATCGGTGGCCACACCCGTGTCGGGGTTCGCGGCGGATGCCGGACTGACCTGGACCGTTATCGTCGCGGTCGTGCCCGTCGGTACGTGCGTCGCGGTGATGGTGTGCGGGGACGCGTGGTTGAACCTGACGGTGTTGCCTTCGATCGTGTCGGTGCCGACCGATGACTTCAGGTCCAGTTCATCGGACACGTCACCGGTGGAGCGGCCGTCGGCGTCCTGTCCCGTGGCCGTGATCGTGATGATGTCGCCCTGGACCGGACTGGAGTTCGAGACCTTCAGCGTCAGCGTCGCAACCGGGCCCGGCGGCACGGCCTCGGCCAGGGAGCCCAGCCCGAGGGCAGCCTGGAACGTCGCACGCACCCACTTGTCCTGGTCGAGCGGATCGATCGCACTCGATCCCTGCGCCGCGTGGTCAGCGGCCGTGGAGGCGATCGCACCCGCATCCGGGCCACCGGTCAGCTGCAGGCCTTCGATCCACGACGCGGCCTTCTCCGCCGCAGCCGTCTCCCCGTGCAAGGCGAGGACCTGTGCGGCCAGACCCGTGCTGTTGCTGTTCGGATTGCCGGCGTCACTCAGCGATCCGTCGGACGCCTGCTGAGCCTTCAGCCACGCAACGGCTTCGGCCACATCGGCGTCACGGCCGGTGGCCTCGTCGAGTGCCAGGGCGGCGAAGGCTGTCGCGTCGACGCTCGACGTGCACGCGTCCGTGCCCGGAGTCTCACGGAAGCCGCCGTCCGGGCACTGCTGGTCGGCCAGGAAGTCGGCAGCGCCGGTCACCGCAGCATCACCGGACAGCGCCAGGGCGCGAACACCCCACGCCTGGCCGATGTTGTTCTCATACCCATCGGTCGGTTCGTTCATGAACTGACCGTCGTCACTCATCAGCGCATTCAGCTCGCTGATCAAGTTGCGTCCGTCGATGCTGGTCGCGTCGGCGCCCTTGAGTTCTGCGTACGTCGCGAGCTTGCCTATGCTGCCCGCGTACTGCGTGGTGACGCCCTCGTACGTGAACTCCGTGTACTCCCTGGAGTGAGCCACGACGGCCGCGTAGACGTCGTCTGCGACGGCCGTCTGACCCAGTTCACGCAGAGTGTGCTGCACGTCCAGATTCAGGCCGTAGTCGACGAACAGAAACCCGCCGGAGTTCGACTCGAACAGATGGGTGTCGTTCGGCACCTGGTCGGCCAACCAGGCCGCGGCCTTGGTCTGCGGCTCGTTGGGCGCCGCGGTCGCAGCGGCCGTGATGAGCCCACTCGCGGCGAGCGCCAGCGTGGCGGTCGCAACGGCGAACAACCGAGGGGTCTTGCTCATGGGGGTCCTTCCCGCTGCTGCACGAGAAGGGACCTGGGTCCGACCCCGTGCATCGTCCTCGACAGCGTGGTTCGGTCAACGCCCCGGCAGGTTCTCCGGCTCACCAGCACCTCGCGGTGATGGCCTACGGTTGCGGGTCAGCGCCGGACTTGGACCGGCTTCCCCTGGCACGTGGCTGATATGAATTCGTGCCTACTGGCACAGTGCGGAACTTACCCCGCGCCTCCAGCGACTGCAATTCCGGCCGGTGGTCAGGACCCTCCCAGCGATTCGGCCTGGAGCCGTAACCCGGTCAGGATCAGGTCGAGGCCGGCCTTGAACTGTTCGGTGTCGTCGTGGCCCTCGAACACATCGAGGATCGTGTGCAGGAACGGCCACTCGTCGGGGTCGAGCTCATTCCACTGCGCCACCGTACGGGCGAAGAACTCCTCTCGGGTCGTCTGACCGGTGACCAGCTCTTCGGGTGGCTCCTGACCCAGATCGGAGGCCGTGCCGATGACGAATCCGACGACCGCGGACGCCGCGTAGAAAGACTCCGTCGGCGGCATGCCCAACCGCAGGACATGCTGACCGACGAGTTCGTAGAAGCGCATCGAGTTGGGTTGGGTCGCCACGTTGCGCATGAAATATGACCCCAGCCACGGCCGGTCGACGACCGTCTCGAACAGCGCGATCGCGATATGGCGCAGATCGTCGATGGGATCGTCACTGGAGAACTCTCGGGTGTCGGCCAGGACGCCGTCCATCACGAAGTCCGCCGCCTTGTCGAGCAACTCGTCCTTGCTCGAGACGTACCAGTAGATACTGCCGACGCCACCACCGATCCGGGCGGCCAGCGCGCGGAACGTCAGCGCCGAATCGCCGGCTTCATCGAGGATCGCGACGGCCTTGCTCATGACCGATTCCATCGAATGCGAGGCGCGCTGGCGCGGCCGGCCGGCTCGTGTCCTGCGGGCTGGTCGCGGTGGCGTCATAGATCACATTCCATCACATCTTGCGGAGTATCGAACGATGTTCTATCGTATCGAACGTCGTTCGACAGTCGAACGACGTTCGATAAGTTTGGAGGTGTGCCATGAGTCCCACCCAGAACTCGCTCGGCACGTCCACCGCGGCACCGCGCACCTACACCTCGCTCCGCGCTGCGTGGATACCCCTGACGGCCCTCTGTCTGGCGTTCTTCGTCGAGATGGTCGACAACACCCTGCTGTCCATCGCGCTGCCCACCATCGGACGCGATCTGGGCAGTTCCACCACGGCCCTGCAGTGGGTCACCGGCGCCTACGCCCTGACCTTCGGTGGACTGATGCTGACGGCCGGAACGATCGCCGACCGATTCGGACGCCGCCGTGTCCTGCTCGTGGGACTTGCTGCGTTCGGCATCATCAGCCTCGGTGCCTGGTTCGTCGAATCCACCGCCGAGCTGATCGCCCTGCGCGCCGCCCTCGGCCTGTGCGCCGCCGCGATGGCACCCATCACCAACTCGCTGGTGTTCCGCCTGTTCGACGACGAGAAACTGGTCCGCCGCGCCTTCCCCGTCATGATGATGGTCGGCATGAGCGGGTTCATCCTCGGCCCGATCATCGGCGGTAGCGCGCTGACCCACGTCCGTTGGGAATGGCTGCTCGTCGTCAACGCGCCCATCGCGCTGATCGCCTGGCTCGGCGTGCGCAGCGGCGTCGCGAAGGACCACCCCGACGACCTGACCGGCGATGCGCTCGACCTTCCAGGAGCGGTCCTGAGCATGGCCGCGATCGGACTGGGCCTGTATGCCCTGACCAGCGGCGTCGACCGCGGCTGGTTGTCAGCCACGACCCTGGCCTGCACCCTTGGCGCGATCGCCGCCGCCGTGTCGTTCGTCCGCCATGAGCGATCGGCCGTCTTCCCGATGCTCGACCT
>Ga0164243_10009145_pt1 | contig 14467 bp, 15 predicted proteins | sample OricompcompostOP_FD_108781 | JGI IMG/M metagenome (GOLD analysis project Ga0164243, IMG submission 108781) | Organic Plus compost microbial communities from Emeryville, California, USA - Original compost - Organic plus compost (OP) | ecosystem: Engineered > Solid waste > Mixed feedstock >... | reverse complement strand
CGGTCGGGTGGGTGCGGGCGTCGACGGGCAGCACCGGGGCGTCGGCGACCGACGTGCACCGGTCGGCGACGTCGGGGGTGGGCTGTACGGTGGGCATCGTTCGTTCCTCTCTCGCGGGATGGTTCGAGCTCTCGCCCCCGGCGGCCGTTCCAGCGGCCCCGGGGGCACTTGCGTTCTGGGCTCCTGTCACCGGCCCGCGAGCGCCGGCGCGGGGTCCGGGTCCCGGGAGTCAGTGCGGGAGAACTTCTGTGCCGCGACGTAGGCCTCGACGTCGGCCCAGTCGTAGCGGATCGCGCGGCCGCCGGTCGGGCGGACGAAACGCGGCCCGATGCCGCGGTGGCGCATTGTGGCGAGCCGGCTCACGGGGACGCCCAGGTACTCGGCGACGTCGACGGGCTTGGCGAGGGGTCGGGGCTCGGGCATCTCTCCTCCAGGTGTGTCTAGATCGACAACGCGTGTGTCGCTGTAGACACAATGGCCCAGGCTCTCGCGGTGTGTCAACTGATCGCGCTAGTGTGTCGTCCATGACGCAAGACGACGTGCCCACGCCGCTCGCTCAGGTCGTCGGGCGTGCGGTGAAGGACGCGCGCAAGCGCGCGAGCTTGTCGCAAGAAGGGCTCGCGGATCGGATGTGGAAGGCCGGGATTGGCTGGTCACGCAACCAGGTGGCGAACCTCGAGAGTGGCCGCATGGCGCGGCTCGACCTGCGGGAGGTGCTCGCGCTGGCAGCCGCCCTTGGTCTCTCGCCGCTCGAGTTGATCGCGCCCGCGGGAGCGGGTCGAATCCGGGTCACAGAGGGGATCGAGGGCGAGGCGCCCGACGTTCGTGCCTGGGTTGCTGGCGCGGTTGCGACGATGACGAAGTCACGAGGGCCTGAGGGGCGCAGGGGCGGCGGTCGCATGCGGCGGGTGGCCGAGCTGAACGCGATCATCGAGCAGGCCACGGCCGAGCAGCGCGCGCTCCTCGGTGTCCCCGAGGTCGAGCATGGCGACGATCAGTAGCTACGCGACGGCCGCGGGGAAGCGGTGGGAGGTCCGCTACCGGACGCCGTCGCGCACGACGACGCGCAAGCGCGGCTTCAAGACGAAGCGGGACGCGGAGACGTTCGCGACGTCGGTGGAGTCGTCGAAGCTGCGGGGCGAGTACGTGTCCGCGAGCGCCGGCCGGGTGGCGTTGCGGGAGCTCGCGCCGCGGTGGCTCGAGGGGTCGGCGGTGCGGTGGAAGCCGAAGACGCACGCGGCGAACCGTGGGGCGCTGGACACGCACGTCCTGCCGAGGTGGGCGGACGTGTACGTCGTCGACGTCGCGCACTCGGACGTGAAGGCGTGGGTCGCGGAGCTCGCGGGCCGGCGCGGTGCGGCGACGGTGCGGCGGGCGCACAACGTGCTCGCGATGATCCTCGACGACGCGGTCCGCGACGGCCGGGTCCCGAAGAACGTGGCGCGCGGGGTGCCGCTGCCGCGCAAGACCCGCAAGGAACGGGCGTACCTGTCGCACGCCCAGGTGCAGGCGCTCGCGGCCGTCGCCGGCGACCTGCGGCCGGTGGTGCTGACGCTCGCGTACACGGGGCTGCGGTGGGGTGAACTCGCGGCGCTGAAGGTCGGGCGGGTCGACATGCTGCGTCGGCGGCTCGAGGTCGTCGAGAACGTCGTCGACGTCGACGGGCGGCTCGTGTGGGGCACGCCAAAGACGCACGAGTCGCGGTCCGTGCCGTTCCCGGCGTTCCTCGGCGTCGAGCTCGCGGCCGCGATGGCCGGCAAGGGGCCCGACGAGCTGGTGTTCACCGGCGCCCGCGGCGGGGTGCTGCGGCACAACACGTCCCGGCGCCGGCACTTCGACCCGGCGGTGCAGCGCGCCGGCACCGCGGTGTCCCGCCTGCAGGTCGCGGTGGGGATGCCCGCGAGCGCCAGGACGGGCGTGTACGACGACGCCACGGAGGTCGCTGTACGGGGCTGGCAGGGCCGGCACGGTCTGCCGGTGACAGGCAGGGCCGATCGGGCGACGTGGGGCGCGCTGGCGGCCGCGGACCGTGCGAGGTCGGGCCGGGCGGCTGGCGGCGGACGGGTGCGCGTCGTCGCGGGGTCGGCCGACGAGCTCGAGGCGCTCGCGGTGCTCGAGCTCGGGCCCGGCTCGAGGGACTTCCCGCGCCTGACGCCGCACGACCTACGGCACACCGCGGCGTCGCTCGCGGTCAGCGCCGGCGCGAACGTGAAGGCCGTTCAGCGGATGCTGGGGCACGCGTCGGCGGCGATGACGCTGGACACCTACGCGGACCTGTTCGACGACGACCTCGACGCCGTCGCGGTCGCTCTAGATGCCGCGGCGTTGTCGGTGAGTGTGTCCAATCCGTGTCCAAGCCCGGGTCCGGCGCTCTCGGCCGTGACATGACGGAAGGCCCGGAACCGTTGCGGTTCCGGGCCTTCCGGCTGGTCGGGGTGACAGGATTTGAACCTGCGACCTCCTCGTCCCGAACGAGGCGCGCTACCAAGCTGCGCCACACCCCGAGGTCGTGCACCGGACGACCGCCATGACGACGTCCCGCTTCCGGAGCCTGCCCAGGATAGCCGACGCGCGGCCCCTCGACGAAATCCGATCCTGGTTCCCTGGTCCGGTGCCGCAGGGCGTCAGGGGAGGTCGAGCTCGGGCAGGTCCAGCACGTGCGCGGCCTCGAAGCCGAACAGCCGCCGCGCGGGCTCGAGGTCGAGCGGGACGGTGCGCCCGGGCAGCGGCCGGCGCACCTCGACCCCCGGCCAGTAGCGCGCGAGGAGGTCCGCCGTGCGGTGCGGCGCGTACGTCGTCGGCGCGGCGACGAACGCGACGTGGACTCCGGGCTCGGTGGGTGAGAGTGCGAAGTCAGCGGCGCGCGCCGCGTCCCGCGTCTCCAGGTAGGACCACAGGTCGCGGGCCGTGAGCGCGAGGTCGAAGCCCGTCCCCGACGCGAACGCCGTGAGACGGTCGTCGAGGCCGGGCACGGCGCCGAGGCCGCCGATCATGGGGTAGCGCAGCACGCTGATCGTCGTGCCGTGGCGGCGGTGCATCGCGTGCGCGGTGGCCTCGACGACCTGCTTCGAGAGTGCGTATGGGTCGGCCGCACGGGTCGGGGAGGCGACGTCGAGCGGCAGATAGGCGGGCGCGGCCGGGACGGGTGAGAAGCGCAGGCCGACCGCGTTGATGCTGCCCGCGACGACGACGTGCTCGACCCCCGCGACGCCCGCGGCCTCGAGGACCGCGAACGTGGTCGCGGTGTTCGTCGTGAAGACGTGCTGCGCGTCGACCTGCTCGGGCGACGGGATGGCGGCCAGGTGCACGACGGCGTCCGCGCCGTCGAGGGCCGCGGCGACGACGCGCGGGTCGGCGGCGTCCCCGACGACGACCCGGTCGCAGGACGTCGGCTCCGCGTCCGGCCCGCGCCCGGTCGCGAGGTCGCCGGGATCGTCGAGGACGAGGGCCGTGACCGGGATGCCGCGCTGGGCGAACCGGCGCAGGACGCCGCGTCCCAGGAGCCCGGCGGCGCCCGTGACCAGCACCCGGCGGTAGGTGGGGAGGGTCTGCGCCACGGCCGGCGTCATCGCGCGTCCACCGCCTCCGCCAGGCGCCGGACACCCTCCTCGAGCCGGCCCGTGCCCACGGCGCCGTACCCGAGCACGACGCCGGGCGTCCCTGGCCGCTGGCGGTACCATCTCAGCGGGTGCACCGCGACGCCGCGCTCGAGCGCGGCGCGGGCGAGGGCGACGTCGTCGAGCGCGGGGACCTCGTCGAAGGTCACCGTGAGGTGCAGGCCGGCGGCCGCCCCGAGGACGCGCGCCCGGGGGAGCTCGCGGGCGAACGCGGCCGCGGTCGCGTCCCGGCGTCGGCGGTAGCGGGTGCGGGCGAGCCGCAGGTGGCGCTCGAGCGCGCCGGACCGCAGCAGCGACGCGACGACGAGCTGCGGGACGACCGGGTTGCCGAGGTCGCTCTGGCGCTTCGCCTCGACGACCGCCTCGTGCCACCGCGGCGGCACGACCAGCCACCCGACCCGGAGCGCCGGCGCGACGAGCTTCGACAGGCTGCCCGTGTACGCCACGGACCCCGGGGCCGCGGCCGCGACCGCGGCGACGGGCCGGCGGTCGTAGCGGTGCTCGGCGTCGTAGTCGTCCTCGATCACGAGCCCGCCGTCGGCGGCCCACGCGAGGAGCTCGCGCCGGCGCGCGCCGTCGAGCACGACGCCGAGCGGGAACTGGTGGGCGGGGGTCGTGAGGACGACGTCCGCACCCGTCGCGCGGAGGTCGTCGACGCGGATCCCGCGCTCGTCGACGCCGACCGGCGGCGTCGCGACGCCCCACCACGCGAGGAGCTCGCGCGCCCCGAACGAGCCCGGGTCCTCGACGGCGATCGCGTCGTGGCCCGCATCGCGCAGGACGTGCGCGAGGAGCGCGAGAGCCTGCGCGACGCCCGCCACCACCACGACCTGCGCCGGGTCCACCCGCAGCCCCCGGTAGCGCGCGAGCCACGTGGCGACCTCGGCCCGCAGCGCGGCCTCGCCGCGCGGATCGCCGTACGCGAGCGCCCGTGCGGGCAGCTCGTCGAGCACCCGGCGCTCGGCGCGCAGCCACGCGGCGCGCGGGAAGCCCGCGAGGTCCGGGACGCCCGGGACGAGGTCGATCTCCGCGTGGGCGGCGCGCAGCTCGTCGAACACCGACGTGCGCCCGGTCCGTCCCTGGCGGCGAGGGGGTGCGGCGGGTGCGGCACCTGCGGGCGCGGCGGCGTCCGCGAGCCCGGGCCGAGCCTTCCCGACGACGACCGTGCCCGCCCGCCCGCGACCCTCGACCTCGCCCGTCTCGGCCAGGCGGCGGTACGCCTCCGTCACGGTCCCGCGGGAGACGTCGAGCTCGGCCGCGAGCGTGCGGCTCGCCGGGAGGGTGGCGCCCGCGGGGAGGCGGCCGTCGAGCACGGCCTCGCGGACGGCCGCCGCGAGCCAGCCCGCGAGGTCACCGGGCCGGGCGTCGGCCCGGTCGAGCTGGAGGAAGTCCGTCGCGCCGTTGGACCACTCCGTCGGCGCCTCGTTGGACCTGTTCACCGGACCATCATGACCGCAGGCTCGAAGCGTGACCACGCAGAGCATCGACCCGACCGCCGTCACCCCGCGCGCCGACGGGGCCCGTCCGGGTCCACTCCCGCCGTCCGGCCGCGCGCCTCGCCCGGGTCCGGCGCCTCGCCGGCGTCCGGCAGCTCGCCCCGGCGTCGCGCCCGCCGTCCGCGGCGGCGTGGCGATGGCTCTCGTCGGCGGGAGCGCCGCGGTCTCGCGCGTCCTCGTCGACTCGCCGCTGCTCACCGCGCAGGCGCTCCGCTACCTCGCGGCCGCCGTGGTCCTCGTCGTGGTCGCGCGCCTGCGCCGGGTCCGGATCGTCCGGCCGCGCGGCGCCGAGTGGCTCTGGCTCCTCGCGGTCGCCGGCGCGGGGCTCGTGCTCTTCAACGTCGCGCTCGTGCGCGGCGCGGCGCACGCGGAGCCTGCCGTCCTCGCCGTCGCGATCGCGTGCGTGCCGGTCCTGCTGGGCGTCGTCGGCCCCGTGCTGCAGCGTCGGCCGGTGAGCACGCGGGTCGTCGTCGCTGCGGCCGTCGTCACGGCCGGAGCCGTGCTCGTCGAGGGGACGGGCCGGGCCGACGCCGCCGGGGTGCTCTGGGCCCTCGTCGCGCTCGCCTGCGAGGCTGCCTTCACGCTCCTCGCCGTCCCCGTCCTCGGGCGCCACGGGGCCTGGGGCGTCTCGGTGCACGCCGTCTGGATCGGTGCGGTCCTCTTCGCAGCGCTCGCCGTCCCGTTCGAGGGCTGGGGCGCCGTCGCGCGCCTCGACGCCGCGGACCTCCTCGCCGTCCTCTACCTCGCGGCGCTCGTCACGGCGGCCGCGTTCGTGCTCTGGTACGGGGCCGTCGGCACGCTCGGCGCGGACCGTGCGGGCCTGCTGACCGGGCTCGCTCCCGTGGCGGCCGCCGTCGCCGGGACGGTCGGCGGGCTCGGGGCGCCGCACGTCGGTGTGTGGGCGGGGATCGTCGTCGTCGGCGCAGGCCTGGTCCTGGGCCTGAGAACCAGTAGGGTGTGACAACTATATCGCTCTGCACGCGCTCGGGGGTTGCTGTGAGTCGTCGTCGTCCCTTGTATGGCCTGGCTGCGCTCGCGCTCGGCGCCGCCCTGAGCCTGACTGCCTGCTCCGGCGGTGGATCAGCCGAGGGCACGGCATCGCCCTCTGTGACCGCCCCGGTCGTCACCGCGGCGGCCCAGCCGGCGGCGCTGACGAAGGACAGCTTCGTGACCCGCATCGCCGCTGCCGAGAAGGACACGAAGACGATGCGCATGGACGTGTCGATGGTCGTCGCGGGCCAAAAGATCACCATGAAGTCCACAGTCGACGGCCGCGACCCTGCCAAGCCGACACTCGACGAGACGGTGGACGTCCCCGGCCAGACGTCGTTCGACGTGCGTGCCGTCGACGGCGCCGTCTTCCTGAACTACGGCGCGCTGTCGAAGAACAAGTGGATCAAGATCGACCCGAAGGACAAGAGCAACCCGCTCGCCTCCCAGTTCAGCGGGCTCCTCGACGGCGCCGACCCCGCGCAGCAGCTCGAAGCGATGAAGGGCGCCATTCTGAGCGTCGAGAAGGAGGGCGAGCCGGCGACGCTGGACGGCTCGGAAGTCCAGCAGTACGTCGTCTCGGTCGACACCTCGAAGGTCGGTGCCGCGCTGACGAAGCAGCTGCAGTCCGGAGCGGCGGCCCTGCCCGACCACCTCACGTACACGTACTGGATCGGGACCGACGACGACCTGCCACGCAAGGCGGTCGCTGACGTCGCAGGCGTGAAGATGACCATGACCTTCAGCCACTGGGGTGAGCCCGTCACCATCACCGCGCCGTCGAAGGACGACATCCTGCCGGGCGGTCTCGAGGACCTCGCCGCCCTCCAGAGCTGACTCGAACGCGCGAGCCGCTCGGGACGCTCGCCGTCGAGCGCAGCGGCGTGCGCCGGTCGCGGACGTGCTGCCTCCTCGCGCGTGGCCTCCAGCCCTGGGGATTCCGGGGCGGCGGTCCGAGCGTGGGTCAGTCGCGCGCGACCAGGCGGAGGAGGACGGCCTCGGGGCGGCAGGCGAAGCGGACCGGGGTGTACGGGCTCGTGCCGAGCCCGGCGCACACGTTGAGCCACGTCGACCCGGCGCCCTCCGGGGTGTCCGGGCGCGCGCCCGGCCAGCCGTGCAGGCCCTTCGCGCGTTCGCGGTCGACGTCGCAGTTCGTCACGAGCGCCCCGTAGCCCGGGACGCACAGCTGCCCGCCGTGCGTGTGGCCCGCGAGGATCAGCTCGGCGCCGTCGTCGTACATCTGGTCGAGGACGCGGACGTACGGCGCGTGCGTGACGCCCAGCCGGACCAGGGGCTCGGCGTCGCCGGAGGCGGCGTGGCCGGTCGGCGCGGGCGCGAGGTCGTCCAGAGGAACGTCAGCGGGCAGGCGCGGTGGGAAGAGATCGCGGTCGAGGTGCGGGTCGTCGACGCCGACGAGCTCGATCCGTCGCGCGGCGCCGGCGGGGCGGTCGTCGAGCACGGCGACGTCGCGCCGGTTCGTGAGGTCCTTCCAGCCCGCGCCGGTCAGTGCCGCCGCCAGGGCGGCCGCCGGGAGGTTCGGCGGGTTGACGACCGGCCCCTTGCGGGCGTCCCGCTTGAGGTAGCGCGCCGGGTTCTTCGGCACGGGCGCGTAGTAGTCGTTCGAGCCCATCACGAACGCACCCGGCGTCCCGAGCAGCGGCTCGAGCGCGTGGAGCAGCGGCCCGAGAGCGTCGCGGTGCGCCATGTTGTCGCCCGTGTCGACGACGAAGTCCGGGCGCAGCGACGCCAGGTCACGCACCCACGCGATCTTGTCCGCCTGGGTGGGGACCAGGTGCAGGTCGGAGAAGTGGAGGATCGTCAGGTCAGGCTGTCCCGGCGGCAGGACCGGGACGGTCCTGTCACGCAGCGTGTACTGGCGCGCCTCGCAGAGCGCGTACCCCAGACCTGCCGCCGCCGTTCCCGCCACGAGCCCCAGCGCGCCGAGCGCGCGTCGTCCCGCGGTCACCGGTTACTTGCCTCCGCCGTGCTTGTTGCCTCCGCCAGGTCCGGACGTGCTGCCGGAGCTCGGCGTGCTGCCGCTCGAGTCGCCGCCGGAGCTGTCGCCGCCCGAGCTGTCGCCGCTGCTGTCCTTCGAGCCGCCGTTGTCCTTCGACCCGCCGCTGTCCTTGGACCCGCCGTTGTCCTTCGTGCCGCCACCGTCGTTGCTCGACGGCGGCGTCGTCACCTTCGGCTTGCCGACGAGACCGGACTCGGGGGACGAGAACTCCTCGTTGGGCTCGCCGGAGAGGGCCTCGTCCATGTAGGCCTTCCACGTGGGTGCCGCCAGCGTGCCGCCGTAGAGCCAGCGCTGCTGGCCGGTGACGTACTTGGAGCCCTTGATCGTGACGTTCTTGAGCCAGATCGGAGCCTCCGCGTTGCCGACCCAGACCGCGGTGGAGAGCTGCGGGGTGTAACCGACGAACCAGGTGTCCTGCGACCCCTGGGCCGTCCCGGTCTTGCCTGCGGCGATGCGGCCGCCGTCGAGCGAGTTGCCCGGTGCCGTACCGCCCGACACGAGGACGCCCTTGAGCGCGTACGTCACGGTCGAGGCGACTCCCGGGTCGAGCGCGTTGGAGTCGCAGTGGGCGCTCGGGACCTGGAGCTTCTTGCCCTTGGCGTTGGTGATCGAGCTGATCGCGATCGGCTCGCAGTACGTGCCACCGGACGCGAAGGTCGCGTAGGCCGAGGCCTGGGCGAGCGGCGAGGTGTTCTGGGTCCCCAGGATCATCGAGGGGGTGACGCTCAGGTCGGTGGGGGAGTCGTCGCGGTACGAGGCGCGCCAGCCGATCGACAGCGCGGTGTTCTTGACGTCGCACAGGTCGAGCTGCGTCGCCATCGCCGCGTACGCGCGGTTCACCGAGTCGGCGGTGGCGTACTGGACGGTGATGTTGCCCTTGGCGCCACCCTCGGAGTTGCCCACGGTCCACAGCTTGCTGCTGCGGGTGAAGCCTCCGCACGTCGAGTGGAAGTCGTAGAACGAGAACGAGGGCCTGTCACCGCTGACGGTCTGGGAGAGCGTGTGCCCGGTCTTGAGCCAGTCGGCCAGCACGTACGGCTTGAAGCTCGACCCGGGCTGGAAGCCGTTCGACCCGCCGTGCGCGTAGTCGACGTTGTAGTTGACCGAGCTCGCGCCCTTGACCGGCGTGGCGGAGGCGTCGAACGGTCGGTTCTGGGCCATCGCGAGGATCTTGCCCGTGCCGGGCTCGACGGACGAGAGGGCGCTCTCGAGCTGGAGCTTCTGAACGTGGCCGTTCGCGTCGGTCGTCGTCGACTTCTTCCCGACCGGGACCGCGTTCCGGACCTTCTTGGTCGCGATCTTCTGGTCCTTGAGGTCGATCGTCGTGACGATCTTGTAGCCGCCCTTCTTCAGGGCGTCCAGGCGCGCGGTCGACGTCTTGCCCCACGAGGAGAAGGCGCCGTCGTCGTTGTTGGCGATGACGCGCGTGACGTAGTCGCAGAACAGCGCGGCCGCGGTCGCGGGCTGGCAACCGTTCGTGATCGAGGTCTTGTCGATCTTGAGCGTCTTCTTGATCGGCAGCGCGACCGCCTGGTCGTACTGCTTCTTGGTGATGTACGACTGCTGGTACATGTCGTTGAGCACCTGGTTGCGGCGACGCTGCGAGTCCGACGGGTTGACCGTCGGGTCGTAGTCGCCCGGGCGCTGCGTGATGCCGGCGATGGTGGCCGCCTGCACCGGGGTGAGCTTCGCGGCCGTCGTCGAGAAGTAGTACTCCGCTGCCGCCTCGACGCCGTAGACCTTGAGGCCGAACTGCGCGATGTTGAGGTAGCCCTCGAGGATCTCGTCCTTGGTCATGTTCTTCTCGAGCGAGATCGCGAGCTTCGCCTCACGCAGCTTGCGCTCGTTCGTCTTGCCGCGCGCCGCCTCCAGCGCCGCGGCCTTCTTGGCGGGGTCCGTCTCGGCGAGCGCGTTCTGGATGAGCACGTTCTTCACGTACTGCTGCGTCAGCGTCGACGCGCCCTGCGTGTCCGAGGAGGTCGCGTTGTTCACGAGCGCGCGCAGCGTGCCCTCGACGTCGATCCCGCCGTGCTGGTAGAAGCGCTTGTCCTCGATCGCGATCATCGCGTGCTGCATGTACGGCGAGATCTCCTTGAGGGAGACGTCCGTGCGGTTCTGGTCGTAGAACCGGGCGAGGACGGTCTTGCCGTCGTTGGCGTAGATCGTCGACGTCTGGGGGAGCGGCTTGCGCTCGAGCTCCGTCGGCAGGTCGTTGAACACCTCGATCGAGGTGTCCGTCACGGCCTTCGCGCCCGCCACGGCGGGGATGAACAGCCCGGCCGCGAGCACGCCGCCCACGCCCGCGACGAGCACGAACGCGAGCAGGAGGGCGATGAGCTGGAAGGCGTTGACCTTGTGGCCGCGGGGGCGGGGAGGCGGAGCCGCAGGAGAAGCCATGATGCCTAGGCTACGTGAGGCACCTGGACGTCTCAGGGCGGCGATCGCGGCGGGGATGTGCGGGTTTCGTGTGAAGGGTGGTCGCTGCGCGGCTACGCTCGGTCGCATGGCGAAGACCTGGGAGTACGCGACGATCCCCCTCATCATCCACAACACCAAGGCTGTGCTCGACCAGTGGGGCGCCGACGGGTGGGAGCTCGTCCAGGTGGTGACCGGCCCCGACGGCAACGGCCTGGTCGCCTACCTCAAGCGCCCGACGGGCGAGTGAGCCCGGTGTCGTCGGTCGAGGCGCGCCTCGCCGAGCTCGGCATCACCCTGCCCGACGTCGCGCCGCCCGTCGCGGCCTACGTCCCGGCGGTCCGGAGCGGCAACCACGTCTACGTGTCGGGCCAGCTCCCGTTCGTGGACGGCGCCCTGCCGGTGACGGGGAAGGTCGGCGACGGCCCGGGCCTCGTCCCGCCCGCCGACGCCGCAGGACTGGCCCGCGTGTGCGTCCTCAACGCCCTCGCGGCGGTCCGCTCGGTCACGGGCTCGCTCGACGGCGTCCGCATCGTCAAGCTGACCGGCTTCGTGGCCTCCGACCCGTCCTTCACGGGCCAGCCGGGCGTCATCAACGGCGCGAGCCTCGCCCTGGGCGAGTGGTTCGACGACGCGGGCATCCACGCCCGCAGCGCGGTCGGAGTCTCGGTCCTGCCCCTCGACTCCCCGGTCGAGGTCGAGCTGATCGCAGAGCTCCCGGCCTGACACGCCGACGAGGTGCGCCGGCATCGCGACCGGCCACCTGCTCCCTGAGCACCCCAACGAGAGACGGCGGTCGCCCACCCAGGGCGACCGCCGTCGTCGTGCATGCAGAGCCACCCGGGCGACCCGACCGCAGAGCGGATTGAGCGGGGAGAGTGCGCCGGATCGTGGTGGGTCTGGCGGGAGCGAGCGAGGAACGAGCGAGCGGATGGAAGATCCGGCGCACTCTCCCCGCTCGATCCGCGGACCCGGCCACGGGGGTGACCAGAGGGCTCAGCGCGCGCGGCGCTCCAGGCGGTCCACGTCGAGGAGGACGACCGCCCGACCCTCGCGCCTCACCCAGTGCCGCTGCGTGAAGTCCGCCAGCGCCTTGTTGACGGTCTCGCGCGACGCGCCGACGAGCTGCGCGAGCTCTTCCTGCGTGAGGTCGTGGGCGACGCGGACGCCGTCGGCGGTGGGCTCGCCGAACTTCGAGGCGAGGTCGAGGAGCGCCTTGGCGACGCGCCCGGGGACGTCGGAGAAGACGAGGTCGGCGAGCGAGTCGTTGGTGCGGCGCAGGCGCTGCGCGAGGGCCCGCAGCAGGTGGCTGGAGACGCCGGGGTGCTCCGTGAGCCAGGCGACGAGCTGCTTGTTGTGGAGCTCGTAGAGCAGGGCGTCGGACACGGCGGACGCGGTGGCCGTGCGGGGCCCGGGGTCGAACAGGGAGAGCTCGCCGAACATCTCGCCGGGGCCGAGGACGGAGAGGAGGTTCTCGCGTCCGTCGGGGGCTCGTCGGCCGAGCTTGATCTTGCCTCGCGCGATCACGTAGAGACGGTCGCCCGGCTCGCCCTCGTGGAAGAGGACGTCGCCTCGACCGAGCGTGACCTTCTGCATCGACTCGAAGAGCTTGCGGGTCTCTTCGGGTTCCATGGTTGCGAAGAGGGGGGCCTTGAGAACAACCTCGTCGTCCACGCCTGTGGTCCTTCGTCGTCGTCGCCGGCGGTTCGGGGGGGCCGGCTGGGGTTGGCCGCTGTCCGGCGCGACGCCGTCGCGGTCACCTACAGTCTGCCGCATCCTGCGAGGTCATGCGGTCAGGCGGGCCGTGGGCGGTTCGGCGGACGTGCTCCGGGGCGGCGAGCGGGGGTGCCGGGACGTCGTGGGCGGGCGGCCGTAGGGTGACGGCATGGCAGCCTCCGTGAAGGGTTCCTCGTCCGCTGCGGCGCCGCGGATCGTGCCGGCCAAGCCGCCGACGACGCACCTGGGGCTGGTCCGCCGGGCGCGCCGGGTGGACCGTGAGCTCGCGGACGCGTACCCGGACGCGCGGTGCGAGCTGGACTTCACGAACCCGTTGGAGCTGCTGGTGGCGACGGTGCTGTCGGCGCAGACGACGGACGTGCGGGTCAACCAGGTGACGCCGACGCTCTTCCGCCGTTTCCCGGACGCCGCCGCGTACGCGGGCGCGGACCGGGAGGAGCTCGAGGCCATCCTCAAGCCGCTGGGGTTCTTCCGGGCGAAGTCGGCGTCGCTGATGGGGCTGGGGCAGGCGCTCGTGGAGCGGTTCGGCGGCGAGGTGCCGGGTCGGCTGGAGGACCTGGTGACTCTGCCGGGCGTCGGGCGCAAGACGGCGAACGTGGTGCTGGGCAACGCGTTCGGGATCCCGGGGATCACGGTCGACACGCACGTGAAGCGGGTGTCCCGGCGGCTGGGCTGGACCGAGGAGTCCGACCCGGTGAAGATCGAGACCGCGCTCGGGGACCTCATCGAGCAGCCGGAGTGGACGATGATGTCGCACCGGCTGATCTTCCACGGGCGGCGGTGCTGCTTCGCCCGGAAGCCGAACTGCGGGGGCTGCCCGGTGGCGGCGCTGTGCCCGTCCGCGGGGATCGCGGGCTGACGCGAGCAGTCAGTCGAGCCGGACCTCGAGGCCGCCGTCCGGGTAGAGCATGACGTCGGCCCACACGTCGGCGACGCGTCCGGCGTCGAACGCCCCGTCGAACCGGCACTCGAGCACCCAGACGGCGGGGTCTCCGGGGGCCGGCGCGTCGACGGTGAGCTGGCGGTCCTGGACGACCTCGGGGTTGGTGAGCGTCGAGGGCTGCAGCTCGGGTACCTCCCAGTAGTCCCCGAGATGGGTCATGATCTCGGTGCGGACGTCGTCGCAGGTGACCCGCCAGTCGTCGGCCGGCGCGCCGGCGTCGGGCGAGCCGGCGCCCGGCGAGCCGCTGGCCCCGGCGGCGCCCTGCTGGTGCTGGGCGGACACGACCGCGCGGTCCCACGCCTCGCCGAGCTGTCGGGAGACCAGCGCACCGACCGCCCCGACCGCGATGACGGCGGCCAACGCTCCCAGGACGATCAGGGCACGGACGTGGTCCGGGAGCCGCTTCCGGGCGGGCGTCGTGGTCGACCCCGCCGGACTCCCCTGGTACGGGTCGCCCACCAGCGGGACGCCCGGCAGCGGAGCCACGTGCTCGGTCCACGCGCGCCCGTCGAACCAGCGCAGCATCCCGGCGCGGTGGGGGTCCGGGTACCACCCGGGTGCCGGGATCGTCATGGTCCTCCGTCGACGCTTCGCTCGGGCGAGTGGTCGGAGCATACCGGCACGCCGACCGGTGGGACGATGCCGTCATGGCGACCGACGCACCCGCGACCCCGAAGCCCGACGACGACCTGTCCGCGACCCTCGCGGCCCTCCAGGACCAGGAGCGCGAGCTCGTGTTCCGGACCTTCACCAACGACGACGCGTGGCGGCTCGGCAGCCTGCTCGTCGAGCGAGCCCGGGCCGGCGGGCTCGCCGTGGTCGTGGACGTGCGGCGGGGCGAGCAGCAGCTCTTCCACGCCGCGCTCGAGGGCACCAGCGCGCACAACGACTCGTGGGTCGAGCGGAAGTCCCGGGTCGTCGCACGGTTCGGGGTGTCGACCTACCTCGCGAGCCTGCGGGAGGTGGCGCGGGGGCGCACGTTCGCTCAGGCTCACGAGCTGCCGTTCCTCGAGTACGCGGCCGCGGGCGGGGCGTTCCCGGTGCGGGTCGTCGGGGTGGGAGTCGTCGGGTCGGTGGCGGTGTCGGGGCTCACGCAGCACGAGGACCACGAGCTCGTCGTCGCGGCGATCCGGGAGTTCCTGGCCGCCGAGGGCTGACGTCCGCGGCTCACGCGAGGCTCGCGCGGATCACCTCCCAGCCCGCGGTGCCGTGCCGGACCGTCAGGTCGAGCAGGTCGGGGAGCGCGTCCGGG
>Ga0164243_10009144_pt1 | contig 14468 bp, 15 predicted proteins | sample OricompcompostOP_FD_108781 | JGI IMG/M metagenome (GOLD analysis project Ga0164243, IMG submission 108781) | Organic Plus compost microbial communities from Emeryville, California, USA - Original compost - Organic plus compost (OP) | ecosystem: Engineered > Solid waste > Mixed feedstock >... | reverse complement strand
TGACCGCCCGGGCGGCAGCGCGTGTCCGCCGCCCCGCGGCCGCGGGGCGTCAGCCCAGCGTCCGCACGTCCACGGTGCTGCGCGCGGTGTCCACCACCTGGTCCATCAGGCCCGTGCGCTGGTAGAAGCGCGCGACATCGGCGAACTCCGACGCGATCGCGGCGTCGGCGGGGGCGATGCGCGGTGGGGTGACCTCCTTGATGGCCCCGGCGACCGCTTCGCTCGCGCCCTTGCCGCGGTAGGCGCGCGGCAGGTAGTCGCGGTCAGCCACGGCTTTGCCTGCTTCGGCCTCCAATGCCCGGTAGGCGGCGGCCACCTGATCGGGGTGGGTGGTCAGGAAGGCCCGCGACACCACGTGGATCGTGCGGTTGACTGCGCCGACGTCCTTCGCCAGTGCGACCACCGTCGCGCCCTCGGTGGTGCGAGCTGCAGCCAGATACTGGTCCCACGTGGCCCACGCGTCGACCTGGCCGCTGCTGAACGCGGTCGCCGCGTCCTGCGGGGAGAGGTAGGTGCGCGTGACCGCATCGGCGGGAATACCCGCCCACGCCAGCGCCTGCAGCAACAGGTACTCGCCGGTGCCGCCCTTGTTCACCGCGACCGTCTTGCCCACCAGGTCGCGCACCCGGCGGATGTCCGTCCCGGGAGCGGCGACGATGCCCTGCGTGTCGTTGTCGTTGAGCTCGACCGCGAACGCGACCAGATCGGGGTTGGTCGCCAGCGCTGTCACCAGCGACGTGGTGCTGCCGGAGGTCATGTCGATCTGACCGGCGGTGAGCGCCTGCGCGGCGGGGGCGAACGCCGCGAACGGCGGGGCCCACTGCACAGCGCCGCCCGCGTCGGAGACGGATGTGTCCATGCCGCCGTCGGCCTGGCTCAGCGTCAGCAGGTTCAGGGTGGCCAGCGGCCCGACGCGCAGCACCCCGGTGTCCGGGGAACCGTCGGTCGACCCGGTCGGCGGTGGTGAGCACGCGCCCACCACCGCGAGTGCCGCGGTGAGCACGAGGAGCAGTCGTGTTCTCACTTCTTCCACCCTTCGGACCAGCTGTTCCAGGTCGCGCGCACGTCCCCGCCGTCCCGCGGGGTCGCACCGCGGTCCACCGGCAGGTGCGGCAGCACCAGTTCGCCGAAGCGGTAGGCCTCCTCCAGCAGCGGCATCCCGGACACGATGAACGTGTCGACACCGGCGTCGCGGTACTCGCCGATGCGTTCGACCACCTGCTCGGGGTTGCCGACGATCGCGGTGCCCGGTCCGTTGCGGACCAGCCCGATGCCCGACCACAGGTTCGGGTACACCTCGAGCTCGCGCAGATCGCTCGGCTTGCGGCCACCGTGCAGGGCGCTCATCCGCTGCTGTCCCACCGAATCGGTCCCGCGCACCCCGGCTTGCGTCCGTGCGACCGACGCCTCGTCCATGTGGTCGTAGAGGTCCTGCGCGGCGAGCCACGCGGCCTCCTCGGTCTCCCGGACGACCACGTAGAGCCGGACGCCGAAGCGCAGGTCCTCGCGTCCGTGCGCGGCGGCGCGTTCCCGCAGTCGGGCGATCTTCTCCTTCGCCGCGAGCGGGGTCTCACCCCACGTCAGGTAGGTGTCGATGTGCTTGGCCGCGACCTCCAGTGCCGCGTCGGACGAGCCGCCGAACCACAGCGGCGGTGTCGGGCGCTGCACCGGTGGCAGTGTGAGCGACCCGCCGCGGATGTCGAGGTGGTCGCCGCGGAAGTCGACGGTTTCACCCGCCATCAGCCGCGTGAACACGGTCAGCCACTCGTCGGAGTAGCGGTAGCGCTCGTCGTGGGCGAGGTGGACTCCGTGACCGGCGAGCAGTTTCGCGTCCCCGTTGACGATGTTGATCCGAAGCCTGCCGCCGGAGAACTGGTCAAACGTCGAGGCCATCTTCGCCAGCAGCGTCGGCGACACCAGCGGCGGGTGCACCGCCACCAGGAACTGGAAGCGGTCGGTGTAGGGGATCAGCGACGAGCCCAGGACCCACGCGTCGTGCGCGCCCGTGGCCAGCAGCGCCCCGGTGAAACCGAGGTGGTCCACGGCGCGCGCGACCTGCTGGAAATAGGCGTAGTTGAGCGGGCGGGCGCCGTCCTCGCGCCACGGGTACCGGCCGTCGGGACCGGTCAGATACCAGAGGACGTCCACAGTGGGTTCTCCTTTCCGAAAGCGGGACCGCGGAGGGCGCCCGCAACGTCGATGGGCCTGGCCAGCACGCCTGCGGCGGCGAGCAGGTCGGCGTGGCGCTGGTGTTCGACCACGAATTCCTCGTCCGGCCGGGACAGCCCCCAGCGCCGCCGGGCGAGCACGTCGGTCCAGTCGGACGGATCGGCGTCGCCAACGAGCAGCCGGGCCGCTTCCGCGGGGTCGGCGGCGATGCGGCGGTCCGAGGCGTCCAGCGCGGTCAACACGGCGGCGACCGCTTCCGGATCGCCGTCCACGACGGACCCGAGCGACCAGATGACCGATCGGTTGCTGTGGTGTCCACCGGCGGCGGTGAGAATCCGAACCGGCGCGCGCCGTTCCAGGTCGCGCAGCGCGGGGTCGGTGACGATCCACGCGTCGATCCCGCCGCGCAGCAGCGCATCGCGGGCGGTCGGGTCGTTGAGTTCGACGACCGTGAGGTCGTGCCAGCTCATCCCGGCCCCGGCCAAGGCGGCGACCAGCAGCTGCGGGTGCCACGACGTCGGCATGATCGCGACGCTGCGCCCGGCGAGGTCGGTGATGTCGCGCACCGGTGAGCCGTGCAGCACCACCAGCCCGCCGCGGTCCGGGCGCGGCGGGGTGACGGCGAGCAGCACCACGTCGAGCCCGGCGGCCAGCGCGTGCAGGGGTGGGGTCGAGCCGGTGCCGGAGAGGTCCAGCGCGCCGGCCGTGAACAGCGGAACCGTCTGGTTGCCACTGTTGTAGCGGAAGAAGTCGGCGTCCACACCGGACGCGCGCAGCACGGCAGGGGTGTCCGGGCGGGCGCCGAACACCGCCAGTGAGGTGTTGGACGGGTGGGCCCCGATGCGTAGCGGCATGACGTCCTCTCAGGTGCCGGTGTAGGCGTTGCGCCAGGTCAGCAGGCTGCGTTCGAGCAGCCGCACGAGCCAGTCGGTGATCAGCCCGAGCAGGGCGTAGACGGCGATGCACAGCACCACCACGTCGGTGGCGATGAACTGCTGGGCGTTGACGAGCAGGAACCCGATCCCGGCGTCGGAGTTGACGGTCTCGGCGATGATCACCGCGATCCACGAGTTGCCGAGCGCGAACCGCAGTCCGGTCAGCACCGACGGCAGCGCGCCGGGCAGCAGGACGGCGCGCGCGGTGCCGAGGCGCCCGAGCCGGTAGAGGTGCGCGACCTCGACCAGCTTGCGGTCCACGTCGCGCACCCCGGCGAAGGTGTTGAGGTACATCGGCACCGCGGAGGCGACGGCGATCAGCAGCACCTTCGGCGCCTGGCCCAGGCCGAACCACAGGATGAACAGCGGGACCAGCGCGGTGAACGGGATCGTGCGCACCATCTGCATCGGACGGTCCACGATGTCCTCACCGACGCGCGAGAAGCCGGCGACCACACCGAGCAGCAGGCCCGCGGTGACGCCGAGCGCGGCGCCTGCCGCGACCCGGCCCAGGCTGACCAGCAATGCACCGCCGAGCGTGCCGTCGGTGATCGAGTGCCACGCGGTGATCAGGATGCGGTCGGGGCCGGGCAGGGTGTTCGGCGCGAGGACCCCGGTGACCGCGCACAGGTACCACACCAGCACGACCACCGCGGTGGACAGCCACGGCCGGATGCGGCGCCACGGGGAGCGGCGCGGGCGCGCCGGTGGCCGCGTGCGGGCGCGCGCGGGCACGACGGCAGGACGAGTCGTCATGACGGGAAATCCTCAGGGGTTTCAGAGGCGGATCAGGGCTGCGGCGCAACCCGACACAGTGCGCTGGCGCAGAAGCGCAGATCGACGTGCCTGCGGCACACCAGCGCCCGGCGCCGGTTCACGACGGCACCCCGCCGATGAGGTCGGCGATGGTGACCCCGCTCAGCACCGAGCGGGTTCGGCTGTCCAACGTCATCCACAACATGGTCAGACCCGCGTTGCCCGGTGGGTAGTCCAGTGCGTCCGGTGCCTCGCCCGCGACCGTGGTGAGCGGTCCCATCACGGCTTCCATCACCTCGGCGACGGTGAGCTCATCGGCGGCGCGCACCAGCCAGTAGCCGCCGTCGGCACCGCGCTGGCTGCGCACCAGGCGCGCCCGTCGCAGGTCGCTGAGGATGTTGACGAGGAATTTGAGCGGGATGTCCTGGATGTGCGCGACGTCGCGGCACTTCACCGGCTCGCGGTGGCGGGCCAGCTCCATGGCGGCGCGCACGGCGTAGTCGGCTTTCGCGGGGACGTGCACGTCACGCTCCCCGTAGAGCGGGCACGGGCGGGGGCACCGCGTCGGCGATCCGGACGGGCGAAGGGATGAGGCCCACCCGCGCGTAGAGGTCGGCGGCGCGCTGTTGCTCGGCCACGACTTCGTCGGTGACCGGGCGCTGGCCCCACGGCCTGCGCCGCAGCGACGTCTCCCAGTCGGCGGCGCCGGGGGAGTCGGGCACGTCCGCGGCGAACAGGGCGGCGGCCTCGCCCGGGTGCCCGGCGATCCACGCGTCGCTGCGCAGCAGCGCCCGCACCACGACGTCGAGCAGCCCCGGATTTCCGTCGGCGAAGGCGCGCCGCGCCCACCAGGTCGACCGGTTGCTGATGTGGTGGCCGGCCTCGGTCAGCACGCGCACGCCGCCCTCGGCTTGCACCTGCGCCCAGAACGGGTCACCCGCCACCCACACCTCGGCGGCGCCGGTGTGGAAGTCCTCCTTGTTCTCGTGCGCGAGTCCGTCGAGGACGGTGATGTCACGGTAGTCCAGCCCGGCGCCTGCGAGCGCGAAGGCGAGCAGCTCGGTGTGGTAGGAGCCGGCCATCATCGCGACGGTGCGTCCGCTCAGGTCGGACAGCGACCGGATCGAGGAGTCCTGCCGCACCACGACCGCGCCCTGCGCCGGGCGCGGGTCGGACACCGCGACGTAGACGATGTCGACGCCCTCGCTCTGGGCCTGGATCGGCGGCACGGACCCGGTGCCGCCGATGTCGATCTCCTCGTCGGCGAACAGGTCCGCCGTGCAGCGGCCGTCGTCGTACTCGACCCACTCCACGGTCGCGCCCCCCTCGGCGAGGAGGGCCTCGAGCGCGCCGGTGCGCCGCAGCACGAACAACGAGTGGTTGTTCGGGTGCACGCCGATCACGACGTCCGCTCGTGGGGTCATGCCGACATCCTGACCTTTGTCCACCAAACCAGTCAACAAAGTGGCGGATGTGATCCACGCCTGTCCACGGAGTGGGAACGCGGGTCTGCGGCTGACCGCCGCGGCACTCAGGCGCCGATGATCGCGACCGCGCGGGTCCACCCGGCGGACGCACCGTGCACCTTGACCGGGAAGCACGAGATCTCGAACCCGCTCGCGGGCAGGGCGTCCAGGTTCTGCAGCTTCTCCAGATGGCAGTAGCCGATCTCGCGGCCGGCGCGATGCCCCTCCCAGATGATCGACGCATCACCCTCGGCGGCGTAGCGCCTGGCGGTGTGCACGAACGGCGCGTCCCAGCTCCAGGCGTCGGTTCCGGTGACCCGCACGCCGCGTTCCAGCAGGTACAGCGTGGCCTCGCGGCCCATGCCACAGCCGGACGCCACGTAGTCGTCGCGGCCGTGGCGGGCGCCCGCGCTCGTGTTGACCACGACGATGTCCAGCGGCCGCAACCGGTGCCCGATCCGCTCCAGCTCGGCCTCGACGTCGGCCGCGGTCGCGACATACCCGTCGGGGAAGTGGCGGAAGTCCAGCTTGACCCCCGGCCGCAGGCACCACTCCAGCGGCACCTCGTCGATCGTCATCGCCTGCTCGCGGCCGTTCATCGTCGCCGAGTAGTGGTACGGCGCGTCGAGGTGGGTGCCGTTGTGCGTGGTGATGTGCACCCGCTCGTAGGCCCAGCCCTCGCCGTCCGGCAGGTCGTCGGCCGTCGCCCCCGGGAAGAACCCCAGCACCTCGCCTGCGGTCTGCTGGTGGGTGTGGTACTCGATCTCCGGGGTGAACCCGGGCGGGTCCGACGCGATCCCGGCTTGCAGGGATGAGGAGATGTCGATGAACTCGCGCATGTGCCGTCCTTTCCGTTCGGGGTGCGCGTACCGTCCACGACCGACGGTCACGGGGCCGGTCGCAGCGGGATGACGCCGGTGCCCTCGACGACGACCTGCCGCGTCGAGCCGAGCCCCTGACCGTGCAGTGACACGATGTCACCGGGCCGCAGCCAGCGGTCGAAATCGGCCAGGCCGGGCGTGTCGACCTGCTCGAGCAGGCAGCCGCCCGGCACGGTGCCGGATCCGATCACGTCGCCGGGCACGAGGTCCACGCCGCGGGAGACGTAGGCCAGCAGTTCCCCGAACGTCCAGTCCATCCGGTCGAGGCGGCCGCGTGTGAGCTCCACGTCGCCGACGGTCGCCGACAGCTCGACGGCGATCCGGCCGTCCACGCGGAACTCCGCCAGCTCGTCGGCGGTCACCAGCGCGGGCCCGAGCGTGATGGCGCTGTCCTTGCTCTTGCCCATTCCGATGCCGGTCGCCAGGTCTCGCAGCTGGTGGTCGCGCGCCGTCCAGTCGTTGAACAGCGTGTAACCCACGATGTGGTCCTCCGCGCGAGCGGGGTGAAGGTCCCGGCCACCGCGCCCGATCACCGCGCCCACCTCGAGCTCCAGGTCGAACATCCGTGATCCCGGCGCCACCGGCACCTCCTCGTGCGGCCCCACCACCGACGCGGCGTTGGCGAAGTAGAACGCGGGCCCCTCCCGCCACGCCGGGTGCAGCTCCTCGCTGCGCCCGAGCGCTCGGTAGCAGCCGCGCAGGTGGTCGAGGAAGCACAGCCCGTCGCGCACCGAGGGCGGGCGGGGCAGTGGCGCGAGCAGCCGGATCTCGTCCAGCGGCCGCACCTCGTCCGGTGCGCGCCGCGCCGCGTACCCGGCCTCGGCCAGTGCCGCGGTCCCGCCGTCGATCAGGGCCTGCAGCGTCACCCCCGCCCGCAGCCCGCGCACCGTCTCCCCGTCGAGGATCCCGGTGCGGGCGCCGTGGCCCGCCGTGTAGGTCACCCACTTCACCGCTGTGCACCTCCGGTGTTCTTCGCCGCCCGCACGGCCTGCTCGTGGTACTCGCGGGCGACCGGTTCGATGGCGTCCCACGCTCCCGGCGGAACACCCGGCAACTCGCGCCCGGCGTCGCGCATCCGGCCGAGCACCCGCTCGCTGGCGGCGTCGGCCTGCGCGGTGAGCGCGGGCAGGTCGGTCACCGTCAGCACGCCGTCCCGCTTGACGACCCGGCCGTCGACGAGCACGGTCCGCACGTCGGCCGCCGTGGTCTGGAACACCAGCGTCGCATACGGATCCACCCGCGGGTGCTGCTCGGCCGCGGCGCCGCCGACGATCATCAGGTCGGCGCGCTTGCCGGGTGTCAGCGACCCGATCGCCTCGCCGAGGCCGAGGGCCTCCGCCGCGTTGACCGTGCTCCAGTCGAGTGCCTCACGGGCGGTGTAGGTGACCTCGCCGGGCATCCGGCCCGCCGCGTTGACCGGCAGGTCGGCCTCCGCGCGGGCGAACCCGAGTCCGAACCGCAGCTCGTGCCACAGATCGCCGCTGTTGAGGGAGATGACGTCGGCCGACAGCGTGGGGTGCACCCCGTGCCGGCTGCACCGGTCGAAGACCGGGCGGCCGAACCCCATGTTCAGCTCGGTTTCCACCGAGATCGACACCTTCCCGCCGCTGCGGGCGATCGCCTCCCACTCGGCGTCGCCGAAGCTGCAGCAGTGCACGTGCACCATGTCCGGTCCGAGCAGCCCCAGCGTCTCCATCTCGGTGATGCCGGTGGCCAGTACGCTGCCGAACACGCAACCCGCGTGATTGACCAGCAGGGCGCCCCGTTCGCGCGCCGCGGCGAGCTCGGCGACGGTGTGCTCCCACGGCAGGCCGAAGATCTCCGACAGCGACACCCCCAGCGTGAGCATACCGTCGGAGGTGAAGTACGTGTCGGCGATGCGGTGGAAGTCGGCGACGCGCGCCGCGTGCTCGCCGAACCGGCTCCGCCCGGGCGAGCTTTCGAAGAACCCGTAGCAGAACGCGGCGCGGATACCGGCCTCCTGGAGACCGCGCACCGCACCGTCGGAGTGGTCGGGGGTGTTGTTGCAGTGCGAGAAGTCCAGCAGCGTGGTGACCCCGGCGTTGAGCGCGTCGACCCCGCCGTAGAAGTTGCCGAGGCGCACGTCGTCGGGCGTGTACGCGGGGGAGACGCCCAGCCGGATGCCGAAGTAGTAGTCACCGAGCGTCCAGTCCGCGCAGCTGCCGCGGACGAGGGACTGCCACGTGTGCCGGTGAGTGTCGATCAGCCCGGGCAGCACGAGGTGCCCGGTCGCGTCGATGATCTCGGCGTCGGTCACCGGCACCGACGGTGCGACCGCAACGATGGCGCCGTCCTCGATCAGCACGTCACCCGTCGGGAAGTCGCCGAGCGCGCGGTCCATCGTCAGTACGTGCCCGTTGCGGACGAGGGTGCGATGTGAGCTCATGGTGTCCTCCGTAGCGTCGTCGCTGAGGAGCAGCATCGCCCGTCCGGCGCGCCGGATCATGAGCCGAAACGGTTGCGATCCGGACGCCGGGGCTGGACCGGGAAAGGGGTGACGGACATGGACGTCCGGTCATTGCGTTACGCCCTCACCTTGGCCGAGGAACTGCATTTCGGCCGTGCGGCCCGCGCCCACTACATCGCAGCGCAGCCGTTCGGCCGCCGGATCGGCGAGCTGGAGCGCGAACTCGGGGTGCGGCTGTTCGACCGCACCAGCAGGCGCGTCGCGCTGACCGCGGCGGGGGAGCGGTTCCTGCCCCGGGCGCGCCGGGTCCTGGCGCGGATGGACGATCTGATGCGCACCGCGGAGGGCGACCGGGCCGACCCCGTGTTGCGCGTCGGGGTCCTGGGGTTCGGGCTCGCCGACCGCTGGCCGACCGTGCGCGCGCTGCTCGCCGCGCACCGGCCGGACGTCGAGTTGTCCTTTGTGGAGCTGGATTGGGAGAACCAGTACGAAGCGGTGCGCGCGGCCGAGGTCGACGTCGCCATCGTGCACCACGTCGGGGGCGCCGACGACCTGCAGCTGGAGCGGGTCATGGAGACCGAGCGCTACGCGGTGGTGCCCGTCGAGTCCGAGCTCGCCGATGCCGAGCGCCTCACCGGCTCGGACGTGGCGGGCCGCGAGCACGTGCGGGTGATCGGCCAGCCCGGTCTGGTGGAGTGGGGTGGCGAGCCGGACGCCGGGGACGTCGAGGTGCGATCGCCGTCGACCGTCGCCACGGCGGTGGCGACCACCGGGCGGATCGCCTTCCACGCCGAACCCGCGCAGCGGTTCTTTCCCCACCCGGCGGTGCACTACCTGCCGTGCGAGGGACCCAGTGCCGTGGTGGCACTGGCGACCCGGCGGCGCGAGCGGCGGGACACCGTCTCGGCGTTGCATGCCGCGGTGCTCGCGAGTGCGGGTCCCGAGCGACTCGCCGCCCCGGCGGGCGAGCCCCAGCACCCGGGTGCGTTCCGCGCTGACTAGGCTGCGGCCGGTAGCGCATCGCCGATGCCGGGTGAGGGGGAAGGGATGTCCGACACCGAGATCGCGGCCGCACCCGTGTTGATCCCGTTGACCGTGGTGGCCCTCGGGGTCGTGATCGGGTGCCTGCGGCGCCACGAGTTGCTCACCGCGCCGCGGGCGGTGACGGGCGTGCTGGCGTGCCTGTGCGGCGCCGCGGTGCTCAACTACACGTTGTTCCCGTTCACCCTGTTCGCGCGCGAGGGCCTGCCCTGGCACACGTGGCTCAACCTCACGCCGTTCACCGACATCGTCGACGACCCGATCGGCCTGGTCCTCAACACCGCGCTGTTCGTGCCGGTCGGCTTCCTCCTGCCGCTCGTCGTGCGCGTGCCCTCGGCGGGCCGGGCTCTGCTGTACGGCGTGTCCGTCAGCCTGGTCATCGAGATCGTGCAGTTCGTCGCCGACCTGGCGGTGGGCCTGGGCCGGGTCTTCGACGTCGACGACCTCATCACCAACGCCGTCGGTGCGCTGATCGGTCACGTCGTGTTCCGCCTCGCCGTACTGGTGCCGGCGCTGGCCCGCGTCGCGACGGTGGCCTCCTGGCGCACCTACCCCGCGCGGTCGCGGCAGGAGGCCCGGGAACTGTCGTGAGCCGGCCGGTCAGCGCGCGGCGGTCAGCTTCCTGCGGTGCCGCCGGAGGGCGACCGGGCCGACCCGGGACATCACCGCGAACACCGGGGTCGGGATGGCGTCCTTGAACAGGGCGCGCTGTTCGTCGGAGGCGTCGGCGAGCAGCATGCCGAACAGCACCGGCACCTTGGTGCGGGGGAGGGTGGCCAGGCCCTGGTTGCCGACGTCCGCCCACTCCGCCGCGGTCAGGTGGCGGTCGATGAGCGGCAGCATGTGCTCCTCCTCCGCCGCGAGGTGCTGCGCCAGCGGGCCGAGCAGGTCGTCGACCGCCTGGGCGAAGGCGTCCCGCTCCGCCTCGTCGGCGGTGGCGCGCCACGCGGCCTTCCGCTCGTCGACCGCCTGCAACCCGGCGTCGATCACTTCGTGCTGGGATTCCATCAGCTCCGCCACCGCGGCCGCGTCCGACCCGCCCCGCCACCTTGGGCCAGCAGTGCTCGTCCTCGCTGCAGTGATGGGTGTGCAGCAGTTCGATCACCAGGCCGGCGTGGTCGCAGACGGCGTCGGTACGGGCGCGGTCCCGCGCGGGCACGGAGCGGATGAGGCCGGGCAACGCGGCGAACTCCCTCCGGAACATGGTGTGGATCGCGTACATGTCCCCGCTGTTCGCGGGCCGCTCGCTCGGCTTGGTCACCGGTTCTCCTGACGTCGTCGGATCAACGTGCTCGCCGGCGACAACACGGGAACGCGGACAAGCATTCCCGGAGAGCGGAAATCAGTGCAGTTGGCGTCGTTTGTCCCGTTCGGAACGGGGCGCCGTCGCGTGCGTGGTCCTGAGTGGACCGCTGAGGCTGCGTTCGGCAGCGGTCACGGTGTTGCGCAACAGCATCGCGACCGTCATCGGGCCGACGCCGCCGGGTACCGGGGTGAGGTGGGACGCCGTGCGCCGTACACCGGCGAAGTCGACGTCACCGACGAGCCCGCCGCGCACGCGGTTGACGCCCACGTCCACCACGACCGCGCCCGTGCGCACCGCGTCCGCGGTGATGAGTCCGGGCACACCCGCGGCGACGACGAGGATGTCCGCGAGACGCGTGACCCGGGCGAGGTCGCGGGTGCGGTCGTGGCAGATCGTGACGGTCGCGCCCGCGTTCACCAGCATCAGGCTCAGCGGTTTGCCGACGACGTCACTCGCACCCACGACGACCGCGTTCCGCCCGGCGACGTCGATGCCCTCGGCGGCGAGCAGCTCCAGCACACCGGCCGGGGTGCACGGCGGCAACACGGGCTCGCCCACCGCGAGGCCGCCGACGTTGGCGCGGTGGAACCCGTCCACGTCCTTGCCCACGTCGATGCCGTCCAGCACCCGCCGGGTGTCGACGTGCGGCGGCAGGGGGAGCTGGACGAGGACGCCGTGCACGTCCGGGCGGCCGTTGAGGGTGTGGACGAGGTCGGCCACCTCCGAGGTGCCGGCCGTGGCGGGCAGGTCGTACCGGGTCGAGGTGATCCCTGCGCGAGCGCACGCCCGCTGCTTGGTGCGGACGTAGACGTGCGAGGCGGGATCGTCCCCCGCCAGCACGACCGCGAGCCCGGGCACCACGCCGGAACGTTCCCGCAGCCGCCGCACCCGCAGCGCCACGTCCTCCTCGATCCGGCGGGCGATCGCGGCGCCGTCCACGATGCGTGCGGTCGCGTCGGGGTTGTCGTCGGCCATGATTGGTCCTTTCCACATCGGAGCGCGCAATCCGCTCGGTCACCGCTGCCGCAGGCGTTGTTCGACGTCCAGCGCGAGCACGGTTGCGGCGACGTCGTGCACGCGGAGCAGGTCGGCCCCGTCGGCGGCGAGCAGCGCGCCGAGCACGGCGGTGGCCAGGTCGCGTCGCGCGAGGCTGGTGTCCGGTCCGCACACCTCGGTGAGCAGCCGTTTCCGGCTGGCGCCGACCAGCACCGGGCACCCGAGTGCGCGGACGGCACGCAGGTGGCCGAGCAGCTCCCAGGACTGGGCCGGGTCCTTGGAGAAGCCGATCCCGGGGTCCACGATGATGTGGTCGCGCCGGATGCCCGCCTCCACCGCGGTGCGCACCCGGTCGCCGAGTTCGGCGGCGACCTCCGCCGCCACGTCGACGTGGGTCTCGTCGCGGTGCCGCGGCACCTGGCCGGATCGCCAGTGCGTCAGCACGTACGGCACGCCGAGGCGGGCGACGGCGGGCAGCATCGCCGGGTCGGCCAGCCCGCCGCTGACGTCGTTGACCATGCGGGCACCGGCGTCGACGGCGCGGCGCGCGACCTCGGCGCGCATCGTGTCGATCGAGACGGGCAGTCCCATCCGGGCGAGGCCGCGGACGACCGGCAGGACGCGCTCCAGTTCGGTGGCCTCGCCGACCCGGCGCGCGCCGGGCCGCGTGGATTCGCCGCCCACGTCGATCCACTTCGCGCCCGCCGCGGCCAGGGCCGCACCGTGCCGCAGCGCCTCGGCGGTTCCCCGGTGGGTGCCGCCGTCGGAGAACGAATCGGGGGTGACGTTGAGGATCCCGACCACGCGCGGACGTGCCGATCCGGCGGCGGTGCCGGCCGGGCGGCGTGCGAGCCGGGCGGTCATTTCAGCACGACCGTCCGGTGCCCGTGCACGACCACCCGATTCTCCAGGTGGTAGCGCACCGCGCGGGACAGCGCCAGGCATTCGGTGTCGCGACCGAGGGCGGCGACGGCGGCGGCGTCCATCGCGTGGTCGACCCGCTGCACCTCCTGCTCGATGATCGGGCCCTCGTCCAGGTCCGCGGTGGCGTAGTGGGCGGTTGCGCCGACGAACTTCACCCCTCGGTCGTGGGCCTGCTGGTAGGGGCGGGCGCCCTTGAAACTGGGAAGCATCGAGTGGTGGATGTTGATCACCCGGCCACGCAGCCGCTCGCACAACCGCGCGGAGAGGATCTGCATGTAGCGGGCGAGCACCACCAATTCGACCTGCTGCTCCTCGACCAGCTGCAGCAACTTGTCCTCGGCGTCGGCCTTGGACGCGGGTTCGACGGGGATGTGGATGAAGGGGATGCCGGCCGACTCGACGAGCCGGCGCCAGTCGAGGTGGTTGGACACGACGGCGACCACCTCGGCGTGCAACTGCCCGGTCTGGACGCGGTGCAGGAGATCGTTGAGGCAGTGCCCGTGCCTGCTGACCATGATCAGCACACGTGGTTTGCGCCCGGCGTCGACGAGCCGCCAGTCCATGTCGAACGCGCGAGCCACGTCGGTGAAACCGGCACGCAGGGCCTCGACGTCCGGGGCCGCCCCGGTCAGCGGCTCGGCGGCCACGCGCAGATGGAAGCGGCCGGCGGTGCGGTCGCAGAACTGGTGGCTTTCGACGATGTTCAGCTCGTGCGCCGTCACGAAACCGGCGACCGCCGCGACGATGCCGGGACGGTCCGGGCAGGACAGCGTCAGCACGACCTCGCTCATGCCAGGGCCCTCCGCTGTTCGTCGAGCCACGCCCGGCAGGCGGGCACCTGGTTGAAGGTGAACACGTGCAGTCCTTCGACGTCACCCGGTTGCGGTTGCCCGCCGAGCACCGCGCGCGCGAACGGGCCCGGATCGTAGGTTCGTCCCATGAGGACGTTGCCGACCAGACCGTGCTGCTTGCCGAGGAAACGCAGCGACTGGCCGACACCGATGCGCAGGGACAGCTCGGTCAGCCTGGCGAGCTTCACCGGACCGGAGACGCCGAGGCGGACCGGCGGGGTCACCCCCCGGGTCCGCGCCTCGGCGAGCCACGACGTGAACGCCGCGGCGTCGAAGCACATCTGGCTGACCAGGTAGGTGGCGTACTGCTGCTTGCGCACCAGGGCGTCCCACAACCGGTCGTCGTCGATGTGCGGATGCCCCTCGGGGTAGCACGCGACGCCGATGCGCGTGAACGGGTGCTCCATGGCCGCCAGGTCCTCGAGGATCTGGGCGGCCTCGTGGTAATCCCCGGTGGGAGTCGTGGCGTCACCACCGACCACGTACAGGTCGGTCACCCCCAGATCGGCGACCCGGTGCACGAAATCGCGCAGTGCGGCGCGATCGGGGACCATGCGGGCCGCCAGGTGGGGCACGACGCGGCGCCCCGCCTGCGCCGCCACGGCGCAGTGCTCGAGCGTGCGGTCGAGCCCGAACTTGGGGGAGCAGGTCACCGCGACCGTCGCACCCTGCGGGGTGCCCAGAATCTGCTCCCGGGCGCCCTTCAGGGGAATGA
>Ga0164243_10009141_pt1 | contig 14473 bp, 3 predicted proteins | sample OricompcompostOP_FD_108781 | JGI IMG/M metagenome (GOLD analysis project Ga0164243, IMG submission 108781) | Organic Plus compost microbial communities from Emeryville, California, USA - Original compost - Organic plus compost (OP) | ecosystem: Engineered > Solid waste > Mixed feedstock >... | reverse complement strand
GCGTTCTCGTCGCTCTACAGCGACGTGCTCTGGTACGACCAGCTCGGCTATCTGCAGGTGCTCACGACGCGGTGGGGCGCGACGGTCGCGATGTTCGCGGTCGGCTTCCTCGCCATGGCGCTCGTCGTGGGCGGCAACATCCTCATCGCGTTCCGCACGCGGCCGGTCTACGCGAAGCTCAGCTCGCAGCTCGATCGCTACCAGCAGGTCATCGAGCCGCTGCGCCGGCTCGCGATGTACGGCATCCCGGTCGTGCTCGGGGTGTTCGCGGGCGTCTCGACGGCGAGCAGCTGGCCCGTCGTGCTGCAGTACCTCAACCGCACGCCGTTCGGCACCACCGACCCGCAGTTCGGCCTCGACGCCTCGTTCTACGTCTACGAGTGGCCGTTCTACCACGGCGCGGTCGGCTTCATCTCGGCCGTGCTCATCGTCGCGGGCCTCGCCGCGCTCGCGACCAACTACCTCTACGGCGGCATCCGGATCTCCGGCCGCGAGGTGCGCGTCACGCGGCCCGCGCGCATCCAGCTCGCCGTCCTGCTCGCGATCTACCTCCTCGTGCAGGCCGTGAGCGTCTGGCTCGACCAGTACTCCACCGTCGTGAACGACTCGGGACTCGTGACGGGCGCGACCTACACGGATGCGAACGCCGTGATCCCGGGCCGCGCGATCATCGCGGGCATCGCCGCGCTCGTCGCCGTGCTCGCGATCGTGACCGCCGTGATCGGCCGGTGGCGGCTGCCCATCATCGGGGTCGGCCTGCTGCTCGTCACGAGCATCGTGATCGGGTCGATCTACCCGGCCCTCGTGCAGCGCTTCCAGGTGGAGCCGAACGTCGGGCCGCTCGAGTCGACCTACATCCAGCGCAACATCGACGCGACGCGCACCGCCTACGGCGTCGACGACGTGCAGGTGAAGCCCTACTCCGCGACGACCGACGCGGAGCCGGGTGCGCTGCGCGACGACGCCCAGACGACCGCGAACATCCGCATCCTCGACCCCGCCCTCGTGACGCGCACCTTCGCGCAGCTCGAGCAGGTGCGGCAGTACTACCAGTTCCCCGCCCACCTCGACGTGGATCGCTACGACGTCGACGGGCAGAGCCAGGACACCGTGATCGCGGTGCGCGAGCTCAACCAGGGCAACCAGACGAACACGAGCTGGTACAACAACACCCTCGTCTACACGCACGGCTACGGGGTCGTCGCGGCCTACGGCAACCAGCGCGAGAGCGACGGCGAGCCGAAGTTCCTGGAGAGCGGCATCCCGTCCACGGGCGAGCTCGGCGACTTCGAGCCGCGCGTCTACTTCGGCGAGAGCTCCCCGGAGTACTCGATCGTGGGCGGGCCCGCCGACGCGAAGGCCGTCGAGTTCGACTACCCCTCGGGAGGCGAGGACTCCGACGCGAACGCCTACACGACCTACGACGCGGAGGGAGGGCCGAAGCTCGACAGCTTCCTCAAGCGGCTCGTCTACGCGATCAAGTTCCAGTCCGAGCAGATCGTGTTCTCGACCGACATCACGAACGATTCGCAGATCCTCTACGACCGCGGCCCCAAGGACCGCGTGCAGGCCGCGGCCCCGTACCTCACGCTCGACAGCGACGCCTACCCGGCGATCGTGGACGGGCGGATCGTGTGGATCGTGGACGGCTACACGACGACCGCGAACTACCCCTACTCGGCCGTCGAGCAGCTCAAGAGCGTGATCGCGGACACCTACACGCCGCAGCCGGCGTACGCCTTCGACGACATCAACTACATCCGCAACTCGGTCAAGGCGACCGTCGACGCCTACACGGGCGAGGTCACGCTCTACGCGTGGGATGCGGAGGACCCGCTCCTGCAGACCTGGGAGAAGATCTACCCCACGACGCTCAAGCCGGCCTCCGAGATGAGCGCCCAGCTGCTCGAGCACGTGCGCTACCCGGCCGACCTGTTCAAGGTGCAGCGGGCCGTGCTGCAGACCTACCACGTGACGACCGCGGGCTCGTGGTACTCGGGCGACGACGCGTGGAGCATCCCGCAGGACCCGGCCTCGAGCTCCGGCTCCGCGCAGCCGCCGTACTACCTGACGATGCAGACGCCGGGCACGGATGCGCCCGCCTTCACGCTCTACTCGACGTACATCCCGCGCTCGACGAGCGACACCTCGCGCAGCGTGCTCACGGGCTACCTGTCGGCCAACTCCGACGCGGGGCCCGACTACGGCAAGCTCACGCTGCTCACCCTGCCGAAGACGAACACGATCCCCGGCCCGGGCCAGGTGCAGAACTCCTTCGACTCCGACCCGAACGTCGCGACCGAGCTCAACATCCTCGCGCGCGGCGACACCCAGGTGATCCGCGGCAACCTGCTCACCGTGCCGGTGGGCGGCGGTTTGCTCTACGTGCAGCCGGTCTACGTGCAGTCGACGGGCAACACGAGCTACCCGCTGCTGCGCAAGGTGCTCGTGGCCTTCGGCAACGACGTCGCCTTCGAGGACACCCTCGACGCCGCCCTCGACGCGCTGTTCGGGGGCGACTCGGGCGCGGTCGCGGGCGACAACGGGGTGCCGGGGGGCGAAGAGACGCCGCCGGAGGACCCGGGGTCCTCGGACCCGGGCTCGGGCACCGAGGAGCCGCCGACGGACGTCGACGCGAGCGAGCTGCAGCAGGCACTCGCCGACTACCAGGCGGCCCTCCAGGACCGCGAGGACGCCTACGCGAGCGGCGACCTCGTCGCGGCCGCGCAGGCCGACGAGCGGATGCAGGAGGCGGTCGAGCGGGCCATCGCGGCCTCCGGCGACTGACCTGCCGCGCCGCTCTTCCCGCGCCCCCCCGTCAGAAATGCAGGAGCCGCGCGGCGTGTCGCCCTCGAAAGGCGCCTCGCGCGCCGCGACACGCCCGTCGGCTCCTGCATTTCTGACAGGCGCGGGGAGCCGGACAGCGGGACGTGTGCTAGAGTGGACTCTTGTGCCGCGGGGTGGAGCAGTTCGGTAGCTCGCTGGGCTCATAACCCAGAGGTCGTAGGTTCAAATCCTGCCCCCGCAACCAATCGAGGCCCTCGGATCTTCGGATCCGGGGGCCTCTTCCCGTCTCCGGAGCAGCCGAGACCTCCGATGAATGACGCCCTTGCGCGAGCCCCCGGCGCCGATAGGATGCGAAGTGGGGCATGTGACGCGAGCTGGGGAGATCGCGTGCCACGGGTGACGCGTACCGCACCACGCGTCATCGCCAGGAGGGGGTATGCCCATGCGCATTTTCGCGCACGCCGGCACGGAGAGCAGGACCAGCAGGAAGGGCCGCGGACCAGCGCGGCGCATGATCGTCGCGATGCTCGCGGTCGTCGGACTCGCCGGAGGGACGGTCGTCGCGACCGAGCTCGCCGGGCCGGTCCCGGCCGCCGAGGCGCAGTACGCCACGGGCGGGTCGGGCATCTACAAGGGCCTCATCGATTGGATCCCGTGGGGAGCCGCGGGCACCGCGATCGTCACCGGCAGCACGGGCGGCACGACGCGGACGATCGACGGACAGCAGCTCGTCACGACCTGCACCGTGACGTCGACATCGGGCGACGTGGTCGCCTATCGGCCCGGGAACTGGACCGGCGACGGCCTCGACGACCTCTACAACATCGGCGGCACCGGAACGTCCAACCAGCTCGTCATCGGTCTGGCCAACGCCGTCGACGGCTCTCTCGTGAGCGCCGACGTGACGTGCGCGGCGACGCTCGACGGCGCACCGGTCCCGCTGCAGGGACTCGTGTTCGCGGACGCCGAGGCGAGCAACGGACTGCAGGGCGAGTACGTGGAGGCGACACCGGACGGCGCGGCGACCTGGCGCGTGATCGAGCGCTTCCGGACCGCGGGCTGCCCGAGCTCGACCCAGGCGATCCTCGGAGAGGACGCGACTCTGCGGCTCGTCCCGGACGGGGTCTCCTGCACTCAGTCCACCGCGGGCATGGCCGGACCCACGGCGGTCGCCTTCATGGAGGGCGCGACCTCCGCGACCCTGAGCGCGGACGGCGGCGGCCGCTCCGCGATCGCCCTCGGCGTCGTGCTCGGCGCCGACTTCGGCGATGCCCCGGCCGGCTACGGCGCGGCGGGCGCGATCATCGCGCCGTCCTGGACGGGGGGCGAGATCCCGGTCGGCACGACGAACGTGTTCGACGCCGGCTTCGCCCTCGCGACCCCCACCCCGCCCTCCCGGGCGCGGCTCGGCGCGACGGCCGACGCCGAGGCGGCCTCTCAGCCGACGCCCGACGCGACGGGCGATGGCGCGGACGAGGACGGCATCCCGGCGCCGCCCGCGATCGAGGCTGCCCGCGGTGAGACCTACACGCTCGAGGACGTCTCCTGCACGGGTCCCGGCGCGGTCGCGGGCTGGATCGACTGGGATCGCAGCGGCACCTTCGAGGCCGACGAGCGCTCCGCGGTCGTCGACTGCGCGTCCGGCTCCGTGGACCTGACCTGGACCGTGCCGGACGACGCGGCGAGCGCGCTCGGCGACGATCGCAGCTTCCTCCGGCTGCGCATCGGGCCCGACGCGGACTCGCTCGAGTCGCCGACCGGCCTCACGACGAGCGGCGAGGTCGAGGACTACGCGGTCACGATGGACATCGCGGACGCGCCGCTCGACTGCCCGGCGAACGCCCCCGGCATCCTGTTCCAGCAGGCCCCGAGCCACCGCTTCGAGGTCGACCTCGCGACGGGCGAGTATGCCGACGCGGTCACCTACGGCCGCACCTTCAACGCGATCGGCTACAACCAGCTCGACGGCTTCATCTACGGCTACGTGTCGGGCTCGACGGCTCCCAACGTGCCCTGGCAGATCGTGCGGATCGGCGCGACGGGCGGGGCGGTCAACCTCGGCCGGCCCGCAGGCGTCGTCAACAGCCTGAGCTTCAACATCGGCGACGTCGACTCCGACGGCCACTACTGGCTCACCTCGACGGGGAACAACCAGCCGTGGTACGAGATCGACCTCGCGACCATGACCGTGCTCGCGACGGGAACCCGCACCGAGCCGACCGGTCTCTCCCAAGGCGCCGACTGGGCCTATGTGCCGGGCGGCGGCGACTACCTCTACCGCGTCATGACCAACGCGTCGAACCAGGCCGTGCTCGTGGGTTTCAACCGCACGACGCACGCCCAGACGGTGTTCGGCGTGATCGCCGGGATGCCCGCAGAGGCGACGACCTTCGGCGCGGTATACGCCGATTCGACCTACCTCTACGCCTCCGCGAACGCGAGCGGCCGGATCTACCGCATCGACGTGAACGACGTGACGGGTGCGCTCTTCGCGCAGGGCCCGATGTCGGGCACGAACGACGGCGCGCGCTGCGCGAACTCGCCCATCTACCTCGACTTCGGCGACGCGGACGACTCCTACGGCACGACCCTCGCCGCCGACGGGCCGCGGCACGTGCTCGAGGACTACAGCCCGACCGCCCGCACCGCCTCGCTCATGCTCGGCGCGACGGTCGACACCGAGGACGACGCGGCCGCGGGCGCCGCGGCGGACGGCGACGGGATCGACGAGGACGGCGTCGCGCCGATCTCGGCGACGCCTGGCCAGCCCGTGACCGCCCAGGTCACCGTGACGAACAGCACGGGAGCGGTCGCGACCCTCGCGGGCTGGGTCGACCTGGACGGCGACGGGGCCTTCGAGGCCTCCGAGCGCGTCGTGCAGGCGATCCCCGCGACCGCGGGCGCGTCGAGCTACACGCTCGCCTTCCCGAACCTCGCGACGACCGCGAACACGACGGCGCGGTTCCGGGTGTTCCCGGGCGCGGTCGCGAACCCGCTGCCGACCGGTCCGGTCTCGGGCGGCGAGGTCGAGGACCACCCGGTCGACACCCGGCCCGCCCCGCCGCTCTTCCTCGGCTGCTCCGCCCTCATCGACTTCGACGAGGGCAACCAGGGGTGGCGCGCCGCGACGACCGACGGGGTGAACGTCATCAGCGCTCCGGTCGCGGTCGGCTGGACCGCGACGGAGGGCAACCCGGGCGGCGCCCTGGTCTCCGACGACCTCGACGGCAACTGGACCGAGCTGTGGACGCCGCCGCTCGCCGCGAACGGCTACGCGACGGACTACTCCTTCGCGACCGGCACCGACCTCCAGTTCGACTATCGCAACACGACGGGCATCGGCTACGACGTCTACGTGACCCTCGCGGGGGCGAACGGCGCGACGTACTACTACATCTTCCGCGACCAGATCGCGGACTCCCAGCAGTGGACCCGGGTCTACGTGCCGCTCGACGCGGCCGAGTGGCACACCGGCTTCGACTTCGACACGGGCCCGATCGGCGCCGCGCCGACCGCGGCGCAGTTCGAGGCGGCCCTTGCGAACGTCGACCACTTCGCCTTCTCGATCGAGGGGCAGGGCGGTCAGGACACGACCTACTTCGACAACTTCGGCCAGCCCTGCGAGGACTACGGCGACGCCCCCGCGAGCTACGGCTCGGCGAGCCACCGCGCCGTGAATCTCGACGCCGAGGACCACCGCGCACCCGTCATGCTCGGCGCCTCCATCGACATTGAGGACGGCGACCAGCCGACCGACGGCGCGGACGGCGACGACGCGAACGGCGTGGACGACGAGGACGGCGTCGCCGTCAACCCCGCGCTCGGCTATCCGACCCCGACGCTCCGCACGGGCCTCGACCCGCTCACCTTCGCTCCGGCGCAGAACACCCTCGACGTCGCGGTGAGCGCGGCGGGCTACGCGAGCGCGTGGGTGGACTGGAACCAGGACGGCGACTTCGACGACGCGGGCGAACAGGTCGCGAACGCGCAGCCGGTTACCCCGGGAACGAACCAGCTGACCTTCGAGCAGGGCACGAACCCGAACGGCACCTCGACCTACCTGCGGGTGCGCTACTCGACGGACGCCGCCGCGGTCGCCTCGCCCACGGGCGCGGCGCCGGACGGCGAGGTCGAGGACTACCGCGTGCTCGTCGAGCGGCTCATCGCCCCGCAGACCTGCGTCGCGGGCGAGACGCCGCACTACGCCTTCACGTTCTCCCAGCCGGTGGACGCGACGGGCACGGGCGGCGTCGGGAGCTCGGCGCGCTACGCGAATGTGAGCGTCGTGAACGGCGTGCCGGTCGACATGCTCGTCGAGACCATCGCCGGCAACATGCACGTCACGGATGCGCCGCCGAACGGCTTCGGTGTGGGCGGCGGAGCCCTCGAGGGGATCATCGACGCGGACGACGCGCGCTGGCAGATCACGAACGGCGCGCAGATTCGCTACACCTTCGTCGAGTCCGGGACCACGACGCTCGTTCCGATCGACGGCGCCTTCACGATCAACGACCTGGACGGCGCGCCCGCGCAGCAGGAGGAGGCCCGGTTCACCGTCGCCGACCTCGCGGGCTACGCGGTCACCGAGGGCAGCCAGGTGAGCATCATCGACGCCGGCACTGTGATCCGGTTCCGCGGCTCCGGCGACCAGAACGGCGGCCCGGAGAGCCGCTTCCAGGTCGTGCTCGAGGGCATCAGCGCCTTCACGGTCTCGTGGATCGGCGGCAGCAACTCCGGCTTCGGCTTCGATGGCGACGGCGACCTCACGATTCAGCCGCCCGCCTGCTCCGACTTCGGCGACGCGCCCGCCTCCTACGGCACGCTCCTCGCCGACGACGGCGCGCGCCACCTGCTCACCCCGGAGCTGCGACTCGGCACGCAGATCGACTTCGATCCGGACGGGCAGCCCACCCCGGCCGCGAACGGCGACGACACGAACCGCGTGGACGACGAGGACGGCGTCTCCGCCCCGATCGTGGTCGTCGCGGACGAGGCGACGAGCATCCCGGTGAGCGTCGTCAACGCGACGGGCGCGACCGCGACGCTCGCGACCTGGATCGACCTCGACCGGAACGGCGTCTTCGACGCCGACGAGCTCGTCGTCACCCCGGTGCCCGCGGCCGCGAGTACCCAAACCGTGACCGTCGCGATCCCGGCCGGCGCGGCCTCCGACGGCGCGAGCTTCGCGCGGTTCCGGCTGTTCCCCGGCGAGGTCGCCGCGCCGTCGCCCACGGGCGCCGCCGACGGCGGCGAGGTCGAGGACCACCCCGTCGCGCTGCAGAGCCGCGAGCTCGCGGTCGCGAAGGAGTCCGACCTCACGGCCGAGTCCCGCCCCGGCGACGTCGTGCACTACGAGTTGACGCTCACGAACACGGGAACCGCGCCGTACACCGCGGACGTTCCGGCGGTGCTCGCGGACGACCTCTCGGGGGTGCTCGACGACGCGACCTACAACGGGGACGCCGCCGCGAGCGCCGGGCCCGCGCCGTTCTACAACGCGCCGACGCTCACCTGGTCCGGTCCGCTCGCGCCCGGCGCGAGCGTGACGGTGGAGTACTCGGTCACGCTGCGCGCGGGCGGCGACGGCGCGGTGCGCAACGTCGCCTGGGCGCCGGAGGATCCGTCGGACCCCGAGCCGCCGGCCTGTGACCCACCCGTCGACGGCGTCGACCCCGCGACGGGGGAGCCCTGCGCGACGACCGAGGGGGAGCTGCCGCGCCTCACGATCGCCAAGCAGGCGAGCGACACCGAGCTGCCCGCCATCGAGGGGACCCTGACCTACACCGTGACGATCACGAACGTCGGGCCGGGTGATTTCACGGCCGCGGCGCCCGCGAGCGTCACGGACGACCTGACCGAGGTGCTCGACGCCGCGAGCTACAACGGCGACGCGGCCTCCACGGTCGGCGACGCGCCCGAGTACGACGCCCCCGAGCTGAGCTGGTCCGGCCCGCTCGGCGCGGGGCAGAGCGCCGTCATCACCTACAGCGTCACCTACCTCGGGACGGGCGACCACGTGCTCCGCAACCTCGCGTGCGTGCCCGAGGACCTCGTCGCGGCGGGCTCGCCGGACTGCGACTTCACGCAGGTGCCGGGATCCGGCCTCACGCGCTGGAAGCAGGTCGTCGCCTCGAGCGACCCGGTCGTCGCGGGCACGACCCTCGACTACACGCTGTTCTTCAAGAACGACGGGGCCGCGGCCGCCGACGTGGACGCGGTCGACGACCTCTCCCACGTGCTCGACGACGCCGAGGTGACGGTCGAGCCGACCGCGTCGGCCGGGCTCGACGCCACGCGCACGGGCGACCGGATCGCGATCACGGGCTCGGTGCCCGCGGGGGCGACCTCGACCGTGACCTATCGCGTGACGCTGCTGCCGGACGACGAGCGCGGCGACGACGTGCTCGCGAACTTCCTGCTCGACCCGGACGAGGAGCCGCCGACGGATCCGGAGGACTGCGATCCGTCCGACGACGAGCTGCCGGACTGCACCGTGACCCGGGCGCCGCGCGTCGAGTACGAGAAGTCCGCCTCCGTCGCGGACGACCCGATCGGGCCGGGGAGCGTGGTCTCGTACACGATCACGATCCGCAACACCGGCGCCGCGACGGGCGAGGTCGGCCGGGCCGACAACCTGACGGGCGTGCTCGACGACGCGACGATCGGCGACGCGCCGGAGTCCGACACGGCCTCCGTGACCGTCTCGGCGATCTCCGGCGGGGTCTTCACGATGGGCGGCGAGCTCGCCCCCGGCACGACCGCGCGAGTGACCTACACGGTCGTCGTGAACGACCAGTCCGAGCGCGGCGACAACCGGCTCGCGAACTTCGTGCTCGACGGCCCGAACGAGGAGCCGCCGGGCGACTGCGATCCGGACGACCCGCTCTGCACCGACACCGGTCTGCCGTTCATCGAGGCCGTCAAGACCTCCGACCCGGCCTCCGGCTCCTCGGTCGAGGCGGGCGACGTGATCGGCTACACGCTCACCTTCCGCAACACGGGCAACGCGCCGGGCGCGGTCGACCAGACCGACCATCTGGAGGGCGTGCTCGACGACGCGACCGTGGGCGCCCCGACCGCTCCGGACGGGCTGCTCACGCCCGCCCTCGCGGGCGACGAGCTGCGCACCACGGGCGTGCTGCCCGCGGGCGGCTCGGCGCGCATCCAGTACGCGGCCACCGTGCGGGCGGACGGCGCGCGCGGCGACAACGTGATCGGCAACGTCGTCGGCCCGACCGGCGAGGAGCCGGAGTGCACGCCGGAGACCTGCACCGACCACCCGGTGGGGGAGCTCGAGTCGTGGAAGACGGTCGAGCCGCTCACGACGCCCGTCGAGGCCGGCACGATCCTGGAGTACACGCTGCACTTCCACAACGTGGGCGAGGGCGACGTCGCGGTCGACAAGGTCGACGTGCTCACGGGCGTGCTCGACGACGCGGAGCTCACCTCCGGGCCGAGCGCGGGCGCGCTCACCGCGACCCTCGCGCCGGACGGGCAGTCCATCGCGGTGAGCGGCACGGCCGGCCCCGGCGACCTGCTGACCGTGACCTACCAGGTCACGATCGCGCCGGACGGGGAGCGCGGCGACGACGTCGCGGCGAACTTCCTGCTCGACCCGGGCGAGGATCCGCCCGCCGACGGCGACTGCGAGCCCGCGGACGACGAGCTGCCGGACTGCACGAGCACGAGCATCGGCCGGCTCGAGGTGACGAAGTCCGTCGTGTCCTCGACGCCGGAGGTCGGCACGGGCACGGTGCTCTCCTACACGCTCACCTTCCACAACGCGGGCGGCGGCGCGGTGACCGTCGACAAGGTCGACGACCTCTCCGACGTGCTCGACGACGGGGCGCTTACGACCGCCCCGGCCGCGTCGAACGCGGCACTCGCGGTGGCCCCGCTCGACGAAGACGACCTGCTCGCGATCACGGGCGAGCTCGCGGGCGGGCAGACCGTCACGGTGACCTACACGGTCACGGTCGCGCCGGAGGCGGAGCGCGGCAACGACTCCGCGGCCAACTTCGTGCTCGACCCGGGCGAGGATCCGCCCGCGGACTGCGATCCGGATGCGACCCCCTGCACGGTCACCGAGCTGCCTCACGTCGTCGCGACGAAGAGCGTCGTGGCGTCGACCGACCCGGTCGGTCCGGGCACGGTGCTCTCCTACACGCTCTCCTTCGAGAACGTCGGGCGGGCGGCCGGCTCGGTGGAGAAGGTCGACGACCTCTCCGGCGTGCTCGACGACGGCGAGCTCACGGGCGCGCCGACCCCGGCGGACCCGGACACGCTGCAGGCGAGCGCCGTGGTCGACAACCGGTTCACGGTGACCGGCTCGCTCGATCCCGGCGCGGTCTCCACCGTCTCCTACCAGGTGACGATCTCCGACGAGTCGGATCGCGGCGACAGCCGGGCGGTCAACTTCCTGCTCGCCCCGGGCCAGAACCCGCCCGCAGCCTGCGACCCGGCGACCGGGCTGTGCACCGACACCCCGATGCCCGAGCTGCACGACCGCAAGGAGGTCGCCCCGGCCTCCGGCACGCCCGTCGTGCCCGGCCAGGAGCTCACGTACACGCTCACGTTCTGGAACGCGGGCACCGCAGCGGGCGCCGTCGATCGGGTCGACGACCTCAGCCACGTGCTCGACGACGCGGAGTTGATCTCGGGCCCCGAGGCCTCGGACGTCGCGCTCGCCGCGACCGGGCCTGGGGCGGACGCCCGGATCGCGATCGCGGGAACCCTAGCCCCGGGCGACGAGGTGACCGTGACCTACACGGTGCGCGTCCTCCCGTCGGGCGAGCGCGGCGACGACGTGCTCGCGAACTTCCTGCTCGACCCGGGCGCCCCGCCGCCGGCCACGCCGGACTGCGAGCCGACGGACGGGGCGGAGCCGGACTGCACGAGCAACGAGATCGGCGAGATCGTGCCGTCCAAGAGCGTCGACCCCGCCACGGGCACGCTCGTCGCGACCGGCCAGGTGCTCACCTACACGCTGCGGTTCGAGAACGTCGGGACGGGCGCCGCGGCGCTCGACTACACCGACCACCTCGAGCGGGTGCTCGACGACGCCGACCTCACCTCGCCGCCCGTCGCAACGGGCGGGGCGGCCGTGGAGCGGCCGAGCGCCGACGCGATCCACATCGTTGGCTCGGTGCCGGGTGGCACGGTCGCGACCGTGACCTACCAGGTGACGGTGCGGGACTACACCCGACAGGGCGACCACCGGCTCGGCAACTTCGTGACGCGCCTCGACCTCGACCCGCGAGCGACGTGCCTCGAGGACGACCCGCTCTGCACGGAGAACCCGATCGACCCGCCGCCCGCCATGGTCTCCACCGGGACCGAGGGCCTGTGGACTGCGCTCGCGACCGCCCTCGCGGCGGCCGGGGTCGGAACGGTGCTCCTGCTCTCGCGCCGCCGCCGCGGGCGACGGGCCTGACCTCCGCGCCTCCGCTCCGGGATCGCGGAGCGGAGGCGCGGCGTAGGCTGACGGCATGGCCGAGGAGACCCCCGCCCCGCTCGCGATCGGCGTCGCGCAGTTCGCGCCGGGCGACGACCCCGAGGCGAACCTCGCCGAGATCGCGCGGCTCGCGGGGGAGGCGGCGAGCCGCGGTGCGCTGCTCGTGACCTTCCCGGAGTACTCGATGTACTTCACGCCGACCATGGACGCGAGCTGGCGCGAGCACGCCCAGCGCGTGCACGGGCCGTTCGTGCGCGGGCTCGGCGAGATCGCGAGCGAGCTCGGCATCCACCTCGTCGCGGGGATGACCGAGGAGCTCGTCGACGACGAGCGCCGCGTCGCGAACACCCTCGTCGCCCTCGACGACACGGGCGACCTCGTCGCGACCTACCGCAAGCAGCATCTCTACGACGCCTTCGGGCAGCGGGAGAGCGACTGGATCGCGCCCGGCTCCCTCGACCAGGAGCCGGTCTTCGACGTGCGCGGCTACCGCGTCGGGCTCGAGACCTGCTACGACGTGCGCTTCCCGGAGGCGACCCGTCGCCTCGTGGACGCCGGCGCGGAGCTGGTCCTGCTGCCCGCCGAGTGGGTGCGCGGCCCGCTCAAGGAGCACCACTGGCGCACCCTCGTGACGGCGCGCGCGATCGAGAACACCGTCTACCTCGCCGCCGCCGACCACGCGCCGCCGGTCGGCGCGGGCAACTCGATGATCCTCGACCCCATGGGCGTCGAGCTCGCGGGCGTGGGGGAGTCGACCGACGTCGCCGTCGCGTGGATCTCGCGCGCGCGCCTCGACGAGGTGCGGCACCGCAACCCGGCGCTCAAGCTGCGCCGCTTCGCGGTCGTGCCCGCGGGATCCGAGGACTAGGCCGTCCGGGCGGCGCGGCTCACCCGCACGCGCGCCGCGATCGCGATCGCGATGAGCACGACGCCGAACACGATCGCGTAGATCCCCACGATCCAGACCAGGCTCAGCACGGTCGCGCCGGGGGTGAAGGCGATCGCGAAGATCAGGCCGATGCCGAGCAGCAGGCTCAGCACCGCGGCGACGTAGCCGAGCGCTTTGCGCGCGGTGTCGTCGATCGCGGCGGCGGCCGGGAATCCGGCGACGCCGAGCATGATCGCGTAGAAGGCGATGAGCCAGAGCGCGAAGACCCCGCCGAAGAAGCCCGCGAGGCCGGGGAAGATCACGGCGGCGAGGCCCGCGAGGATCGAGATGATGCCCTGCGCGAGCAGCCAGCCCCAGCGTCGGTGCGCGCCGCGCAGCCGGATCGCGTGGCCGATCTCGGTCACGCCGTCGACGATCGCGTAGACGCCGAACACCAGGGCGATGCCCGCGAGTGCGGCGGCGGGGGCGACGAGGGCGAGCACGCCGAACACGATCGCGAGCACGCCCCGGATGAGCACGAGCCACCAGATCGTCTTCGCCGCGGAGGAGATCGCCTCATCGACGGCGGCGTCGAAGGGATCGGAAGGAGTCGTGCCGCTCATCGGAACCTCGTCTCGCTCGGTGGCTCCGATCCTAGGGCGCGGCCGTCCGCTTCCGCGAGAGGGTCTTTCCCGGCGGGCGGCGGCCCGTCTCGCGCTCGGATCGTGCCGGATCCGACCCTCTCGCGAGAGAGGGAGCGGAGGGGGAGCGGGGTGAGCGGGGCGTCAGCCCAGGGCGGCGAGGCGGGTCGCCGCCTCCTCGAGCACCTCGCGGCGCTTGCAGAACGCGAACCGCAGCAGCGAGCGGTAGCCGGCGTGCCGCTCGGGGCGCACGAAGGCCGTGAGCGGGATCGCGACGACGCCCGCGCGATCCGGCAGTTCGCGCGCGAGGCGGGCGGCGTCCGCGTGGCCGAGCGGGGCCGCGTCCGCGATCACGAAGTAGGAGCCGCTCGGGCGGGACACCGCGAAGCCCGCGGCGCGCAGCCCGTCGGAGAGCAGGTCGCGCTTGGCCTGCAGGGCCGCGGCGGCATCGCGGAAATAGGCGTCCGGCAGCCCGAGGCCGACGGCGATCGCGGGCTGGAAGGGGGCGCCGTTGACGTAAGTGAGGAACTGCTTGACCGCGAGGATCGCCGTCACGAGCGGGGCGGGGGCCGTGATCCAGCCGATCTTCCAGCCCGTGGTGGAGAAGGTCTTGCCGCCGCTCGAGACCGGCACGGTGCGCTCCCGCGCTCCCGGCAGGGTCGCGACCGGCACGTGCACGGCGTCGTCGAAGAGGAGGTGCTCGTAGACCTCGTCGGTCACGAT
>Ga0164243_10009140_pt1 | contig 14474 bp, 12 predicted proteins | sample OricompcompostOP_FD_108781 | JGI IMG/M metagenome (GOLD analysis project Ga0164243, IMG submission 108781) | Organic Plus compost microbial communities from Emeryville, California, USA - Original compost - Organic plus compost (OP) | ecosystem: Engineered > Solid waste > Mixed feedstock >... | reverse complement strand
TTGCGTAGTTGCCGCTGCAGTTCGAGCAGGTCGATGTGTAGATCGTCGCGCGCTTGGGCCGGTGGGCGGGTGTGGATCGCATTCAGGTGATCGGCGCAGGCGAGTTGCCAGTCTTCGATGGTGTGGCCCTCGCCCAGGTCCATCTGGAGAAGCTGACGCAGCGGTTCGGCCGCCGGATTGAGTGTGCCGAATCCGGCGCCCGCGGCGGCGAGCTGCAATAGCTGTCGGCGTTCCGTGACGTTCTCCTCGTTATTCGGGTCTTTTATGGCCAGGGTACGCAATTTATCTAGTTCGGCAACAAAGGCGTGGAGGGCGGCGAGTCGGCCGTTTGTGCCGTATACGTCGTCGAGGCGGCGGACGGTGTCGGGTTGCGGGTGGGCGAGGCCGCGTTCCCATTTGGACAGGTCGGCGTCGTCGCATAGGGCCAGCTTGGCGGCCTGTCGCAGGGTGAGGCCGCGTACCTGGTCGCGCTGGTGGCGGAGTTCGGCGCCCAGCAGGTGCCAAGGGGAGGCGCTGGGGTTCACCGGGTCGGGCTTACGCGGCATTCGGACTCCCGAATTCGGGCTGTATTGGGATGGTTACCGTCCAGCGCCAAATGTATATGAGGGCGTCCCGGCGAGTCCCATGATTTTCCTGCCGGAAGGCAAACCGCTGGTACGGGTGGGGCTCGATTTGACCGGAGTGGTGGTATGCGGGTCCCTTGTTCTGATCGAGGTGTAAGGCGATGAATGGGGCTGCCGTCGCAGGAGGAATTTCTACGGAATTCGTCCGTTTTGGGGGCGGAGGTACGGCGGGAGAGAGGCGGTGAGGGCGGAACGGGCGGGCAGGCGCGGCGGAGGTCGGCATCGGCTTGGGGCGCAGTGCCTGCCCTGGACGAGCATCCGGTGGGACGTGCGGCAGCGGGCGGACGCGGCCGGGCTCGACCTGCTCGAACCTCGGTGGCTGGTGATCTACCGGCCGTGGGCGCGCAGCTTCTACGCGGTTCCCGCGTGGCCGCTGGCGGGGGAGGCCGGCGTCGAGGCGGTGACGATCGCCGGGCTTCGGGAGCGGATGCGGCAGGCGGAGGCGGAGTCGTTCGCCGAGGCGCGGGGCCGTACCGGGACGGAAGGGGCGACGGCCCTGGGCGGACGGGGGCGGCGTGAACGGTGATGCCGGGTTCGCGTGGGCGGAGGCTTCGGGCGGTGGCGGGTGCCGGACGCCGCGGCCGTGCCCGCCGTTGCTGTACGTGTACGAGGCCGACGGCGGGGACGGGCACGGCGTGTGCGGGGTCACGGATGTGTTCGCGGTCGCCGAGCGTCGTCTCGCCGTCGCGCTGCTGGACATGCCGTACGGGGCGGCGGGCGGGGTGCGGCTCGCGGTGCTCGACATGAACGCGTTGCCGTTCCCGTCCTACAGGTACGGCCCCGTGGTCGCCCGTGCGTGGCGGGACGCACGGACCGGTGCGTTGCGCAGGACCGACGACGCGATGTCGGGCCGGGGCTGAGCGGGCGGCCGCGTTCGGGAGGGCTAGGGCTTGAGGTGGCGGTCGAGGAAGGCGGCGATGGTGTGGGTGAGGGTGATCCGGTGGTCGGAGAAGGCGTGGTCGGTGGGGAGGAGGTGGTGTTCGAGGCGGGGGACGGGGTGGGCCAGGTAGGACTCGACGGCGGGGCGGAAGTGGACGGGCTCGGGGGTGACGGTGTCGCGGGCGGCGCCGAGCAGGAGGACGGGGCGGTCGGCGAGGCGGGGGGCGAGGGCGGGGAGGCTCCAGGCGTCGCCCGCGGCCTCCATCTCGGCGATCAGGGCCTCGGCGGTGGTGCCGCGCAAGGGGAGCAGGGAGTCGCCGCCGAACATCTCGACGTACGAGGCGCGGGCCGCGGCGTCGGCGCGGCAGGCTCGGGCGACGGCGGCGAAGTCCACGGCGGCGATGGAGACGACGGCGTTGATCGACGGGTCGGCGGCGGCGGTCATCAGGGCGGTGAAGCCGCCGAGGCTGTGGCCGGCGAGGGCGAGGCGGTCGGGGTCGAGGCGGTGCTCGGCGGCGAAGGCGGGGGCGCGTACGGCGTCGGCGACGGCGGCGGCGTCGGCGAGGACGTTCGCCCAGGAGTAGGAGCCGCCGACGCCCCAGGAGCCGCGGTAGTGGAAGACCAGGGTGGCGTACCCGGCGCGGCGCAGCGCCTGGGCGAGGTCGAAGTTGCGCTCGTTGCCGGGGAAGCCGTGCAGGAGCACCACGATCGGGTGCGGGCCCGGGCCGGCGGGCACGTGCAGCACGCCGAGCAGGCGTTCGCCGCCGCTGGCGATCGTGACCGAGGGGGTGCTCGCCGCGGGGGTGAGGTCGCCGGAAGGGTCGGTGAAAAGGGCGTCGGTCATCGTTGTGCTGCACCTCTGGCCAGGGGGAGACATACGACGCAGAGGCTAACATCACCGCCCAGACATGCCTCCGGGCGAGATGCGGTACGTTCCGGAGGCAAATGCGTGAGCTGAAGACCGCCGACGAGGTGCGTTCCGCGTCGGCCGACGACACCGTGATCATGTGGGCCGCGCAGGGGCTCAAGCCGGGGGCGCGGGCGTGGGCGTCCGGCGACGCCGTGGCGGTCGCCTGCCCGGATCTGTTCCGGCGCGACCGCGTCTTCGTGCTCGGCGATCCCCGCGAGGCCGTCCCCCTGGTACGGCACGCCCTCGCCGAATGCGGCCCCACGTACCGGGTCCTCGGCGACGAGGCCCTGATCCGCGAGGTCGCCGACCGGCTGCCGGAGCTGCGGTTCAACGCCGTGTTCGACTGGATGGACACCGACCGGCCGCGCATCCCGCCCGCCGCGCGAGACCGCGCCCGCTGGCTGCCGCCGTCCGACGATCCGCGGGTGACGGCGCTGCTCGCGGTGGCCTCGCCGTCCGCCTGGGCCACCCCCGGGCTGCCGGGCGTGCGGCGCTGGGCGGGCCTGCGCGACGGGGACGAACTCGTCGCGGTCGCCGCCGACGCGTGGTCCGCGCCGCGGGTGGGCCTGATCGCGGGCGTGGCGACCGCGCCGGAGCACCGCGGCAAGGGCCACGCCGAGACGGTGTGCGGCATGGTCGCGGCCGCGCTCGCCGCCGAGCACGGCCGGGTGGCACTCATGGTGGACTCCGACAACGACCGGGCCATCCGGGTCTACAAGCGCCTCGGGTTCGTCGGCCGGGCCATCGCCACCTGCAGCGTACGCACCGACTGATCCGGCGTCCCGGATTTTTCGGCGCTCATTCCATTCGTTTATGTACCGGCTTCTATGCCACGTTCGTAATCAAACGAACACGGTTGACTTTTTTCTTGTGTCTTGTCGGACGCGTAACTATGGTTGGGGCTGTTGCCCCGGCAATACCCGGATTCGGTAACGGCTTCGATCCGTCTTCGGCGGCCTGACCAGCGGCGTGCAAAGCCGTACCCGCCGCCCGGGGCGGAGGGGGAGGCCCCCGGCGGTCGGATGAGGGAGTTGATACGGCATGACGGAAAGGCCGAGTGGGGCCGACTCGAAACCCGCGCCGCGCATCGACACCTCGGTGCCGCACTCGGCCCGCATTTGGAACTACTGGCTGGGCGGCAAGGACCACTATGAGGTCGACCGCGTCGCCGGGGAGGCGTTCGAGCGGGAATTCCCCGGCATCGTGGACATCGCCCGGGTCTCCCGCGCGTTCCTCTGCCGCGCCGTGCGCTACCTCGCCGGCGAGGCCGGCATCCGCCAGTTCCTCGACGTCGGCACCGGCCTGCCCACCGTCGACCACACCCACGAGGTCGCCCAGGCGATCGCGCCGGAGTCGCGCATCGTGTACGTGGACAACGACCCGCTGGTCCTGGTGCACGCCGAGGCCCTGCTGACCAGCACCCCGGAAGGCAAGACCAACTACATCCACGCCGACATCCACGACCCCGACACGATTCTGCGCGAGGCCGCGCGCACGCTGGACTTCTCCCAGCCGATCGCGCTGATCCTGATGCAGATCACCGGCCACATCGCGACCACCGAGGAGGCGCACTCGCTGGTCCGCAGGCTCCTGGACGGCCTGCCCTCCGGCAGCTACCTGGCCTTCAACGACAGCTCGGACACGAACGAGCAGAACGTCGAGGCCACCCGCCGCTACAACGAGAGCGGCGCGGTGCCGTATCACCTGCGCAGCCCCGAGGAGCTGCGCGGCTTCTTCGACGGCCTGGAACTCGTCGAGCCCGGCTTCGTGTCGATCTCCCAGTGGCGCCCCGAGGCCGACCTCGGCCAGCCACCGGTGGACGCCCTCGGCGGCGTCGCCCGCAAGCCCTGACGGCCGCGTACCCGCATCAAGAGGGTCAGCGCAGTACGGCGCAGCCCCGCGCACGCAGCGCGCCGAGCCGGTCCGGCACCGCCTCCGGCTTCGTCCAGCGCAGGTCGAGCTTCTCCAGACGCGGCAAATAGGCCAGCGTGTCGGGAAGCTCCAGCAACCGGGTGGCGCGCAGATCGAGGTGGGTCAGCCGGGGCAGGCGGCCGAGCGCCGCGGGCGGCTCGCGCGGCGGGTTGCCCGCGCAGGTCGAGGTGGCGCAGCTCGGTCAGCTCCGCGATCGAGCCGGGCAGCGCGGTGAGCAGGTTGCCGGAGAGGTGGAGTTCGCGCAGCCGCCGCAACCGGCCGATCGTGGCGGGCAGCGCGGTCAGCCGGTTCCCGTACAGGCGCAGCTCCTGGAGCGCGGCCATGTCGCCGACGGCGTCCGGCAGCGCGGTGAGCCGTTGCCGGAGAGGTTGAGGTAGCCGAGCCGGGTCAGCCTGCCCGGCGACGCGGGGACCGAGGTGAGGGCGTTGCCGTCGAGGTCGACGCGGCGCGGCGAGGTCAGGCTCGCGACCGCGTCGGGGAGCGTGCCGAGACCGGCCTCGGGCGCGACGAGGCCGACGACGACGCCGTCGCGGCGGCGCTGCGCCCCCTCCGGTAGTTCCGGTATGTGGGCCATGCTGCCTGAAGCTACCTGATGTCGCCTTATTCTCCCCTACTGACTGTAATGGGCCATTACGTGAAGTATCTGGGTAATTTACTTCAGTTATGAGAGTATTCGGAAACCCGAAGAATATTCGGATTACGGGTTTCCGGTATTCGCGGCCGGCGGGCGAGGGCAGGGGTGACCGGGGGATTTTCATAATGCCCGGCTAGAAGTCACGATATGTCGTACATACTTCCCTAGCATGGTTCGATAGGGCGTCGAGGGGCGTATTCTTGTCGTCCCGAAGAGGCGGCCGAAAGGGAGGGAACCAGACATGGCGTACCGCCGGGGTGGGGCTGGGCGCGTCCGGTGAGTCAGTACTTCGTCATCAAAGACCCGCGTGCGGTATTGCGCGGGGAAAGGCTGAGCGGCGCGTCCTCCACCCAGGAGCGACTCGCCTTCCTCAACGAGGCGAGCAGCAGGGTCGGCACGAGCCTGAACCTGTGGGAGATCTGCCGGGAGCTGGCGGACGTGGTGGTCCCCCGGTTCGCCGACACCGTCGCCGTGTTCGTCCAGGACCGGATCGTCACCGACAACGAGACGCCGGCCCATCCCGCGGACGGCATGATCCTGGTCCGCCGCATGGCCACCGCGGTCGCCGTGCCCAACCCCTGGGACTGGGACGACGCCTTCCCCGTCGACGAGGTCACCGAGTACCCGACCTGGGGCGGCGTCTCCCCGCACGGGCAGTGCATCGGCACCTGGCGGTCGATCGCGTTCGAGGCCATGGACGACGGGGTGGCGCGGGAGGTCGCCGGCCGGTTCGGCCGCGAGCTGATCAACACGCTGCTGCGGGGCCGCCCGTTCCTCGTGGTCCCGCTGCTCGCCCGGAACAAGCTCGTCGGCATCGTCATCTTCACCCGCAACCCGGGCAGCGAGCCGTTCACGCCCCAGGACATCGCGCTCGCCGAGGAGCTGGCGGGCCGTACCGGGATCTGCATCGACAACGCCCGCCTGTACGCGCGGGAACGCCGCACCGCCCTCACCCTGCAGAGCAGCCTGCTGCCGAAGGACCTGGCCAAGCCGCTCGGCCTGGAGATCACGTCCAGCTACCTGCCCGCGAGCGACCCGGCCGGGGTCGGCGGCGACTGGTTCGACGTGATCCCGCTGCCGGGGTTCCGCGTCGCGCTCGTCGTCGGCGACGTCATGGGCCACGGCATCCGCGCCGCCGCCACGATGGGCCAGCTCCGCACCGCCGCGCGCACCCTCGCCGGCCTCGACCTCAGCCCGGCCGAGGTGCTGGTCCGGCTGAACGAGATGGTGCGCGGCCTCGACGACTCCCAGTTCACCACCTGCGTGTACGCCACCTACGACCCGGTGAGCAACGGGTGCGTGCTCGCCCGCGCCGGGCACCTGCCGCCGATCCTGCTGCACCCGGGCGGCGGCACCGAGCTGATCGACGTGCCCGGCGGGCTGCCGCTCGGCATCGGGCGCGACACGTACGAGGAGCGGGCCGTCACGCTGCCGCGCGGCAGCGTGCTCGTGCTCTACACCGACGGCCTGGTGGAGACCCGGCGGCAGGACATCGAGGTGGGGCTCGACATCTTCCGCAGCATGCTCGCCGGGGCCCGCTGCGACCTGACCGCGATCCGGGCGAGCGTGGAGAGCACCCGGCGCGTCGGCGACGACCGCGACGACATGGCGCTGCTCGCGGCGAAGGTGCTCGGCCTGCCCGCCGACCGGCTGGTCCGCTGGCAGCTCTCGGCCGGGCCGCGCACCGCCGACGAGGCCGCCCGGCTGGTACGCGAGACGCTGCGGCGGTGGCGGCTCGACCACGCCGCCGAGTCGGGCGAGCAGCTCGTGCGCGGGCTCGTCGCCGACTCCGGCGCGCGGGAGCGGGAGCGGCTGGAGGTGCGGCTGCTGCGCGGCGACACGCTCGTGTACGAGGTCGCCGCCCCGGCCGTGCCCGCGCCGCCGAGCCTGCCCGACCAGGACTGGGACGGGCTCCCGTCCCGGCGGTCCTGGCCCACCTACCGCTCGGGCACCCGCTGGACCGGCGACGGCCGGATCCACTGGTGCGAGCAGAATATCCGCGAACCGGCCACCACGCCGTGACGGCCGTGCCCGGCCCTGGGCCGGTGTGGGTCGGCAGGCGCGCCATGATCGGCCCTAGGGCACGCGTGCCGGCAGAGTATCCGCGACCGGTCGCCACGTCGTAACCGTCGTGACCGAGCCGTGGGGTCAGCGTGGGCCGAGGGACTGGCGGGGCCGTAGCGCGTGCGCGCGCAGCGCGGCGAGGGCCGCGGCCTGGCCCGCCGGGGTGAGCTGCTCCTCGCCCCCCGAGCGGGTGGGGACCCGCAGGCCGAACGCGTCGAGGCGGCGGCGCAGGCGGGTCAGCAGCCGCGACGCCTGCGTGCCGTGCGTGCCCTCGGGCGAGTCCGCGGGCCCGGACAGGGGGCGGCGTTCGTCGACCGCGGCCACCTCGGCGACCCGCGCGGTGAGTTCGCCGTGCCGCAGCGGCCGGCCCTCGGCGAGGATCATCAGCGCGACCTCGCGCATCGCCAGCTCGGTCTCGCCGTCGCCGTGCTCCGGCGCGGCCAGCGCGTTCGTCGCCGCGTCCCACATCGCGCCCGGGTCGTCGAGCAGCCGCCGCCCCTCCCGGGTGATCGTCAACCGCCCCCCGGTACGGCGCAGCGCCCCCAGCTCGCCCCGCGCGATCCCGTGCAACGTCACCAGCTCGGGCACGTCCGCCTCGGCGCGCGGCGCCCGCCCGCCCGGCTCGGCCCACCCGAACCGGTCGGCCGCCTCCACCACGACCGACCGGGCGAGGTTGTGCCGCCGGGTCAGCGGCACCCCGGTCACGCCCAGTTCGAGCAGCCAGCGCAGCGGCTGCAGATGCGCCTCGCCCGGCGGCGGCACCGGGGCGTGCAGCCGTACCTCGAACGGCTGGGCGAGGGCGCGCCGCGCGCCGCCCCGCCCGAGCACCCAGCGGTTGAGCCGCTCCCCGTGCACCCGCTGCAGCCAGTTGTCGCCGCCCAGCTCCGGGCGCGGGGTGAGCAGCCACCGGCTGGTCAGCCGCTCCCGCTCCCGGGTCGCGCCGGGCGTCAGCTCGCCGGACACGATGGCCAGCTCAAGCGCCGCCGAGCACGCCCCGTGCGCGGCGAGCTCCTCCGGCCCCATGATCGAGCTCCACGCCAGCTCGGGCACGTCCGGCGGCAGCACCCCGGTCGCGTCCAGCGCCCGCTGGTAGGCCGCCAGGCCCGCGTCCTCGCCGTGCGTCCGGTAGACGCGCAGGACGCGCGAGGTGGTCGTGGAGAAGCACAGCGCCGCGTACCGTTCCATGCCGCCCATGCGCAGCAGCCGCCCGAGCGCCCGCGCGATGCCGACGCGCTCGTCCTCCGCGACGCCCGCCTTGAGCGGCAGCGTGTACCAGAGGAACTCGCAAACGTCGAGTTGCGCGACCGTCTCCAGCGGCTCGCCGCCGGTCAGCCAGTCCACGGCGAGACGGGCCGCGTCGGCGGCGGCGGGATCGGCGCGCTCGAGCTCCATCAGCAGGGCGGCGACGTCCGGTGCGGGCATGCCCCGAAGTCTGCCGTATACGACAGGACTGTGCCGACGGCCGAAGCCGCGCCCCCGAAAGCGCCTCACGTCACAGCCCACCCACGCCTAGATCCACGACTTGAACAGCATGCGTCGATACCACTCGGCGTGCGGGACGAGCTCGCCCGCGAGGACCGGGTACAGCCACCAGAAGTTCACCAGCGCCAGCAGCGTGAACGCGCCCACCACGATCGCGCCGTTGAACCGCCGCCGCTGCGACGCCCCGCCGGTGCCGATCAGCAGGCCGGCCATGAGCACGAGCGCCAGGATCATGAACGGCACCATCGGCAGCGCGTAGAACTGGAACATCGTGCGGTTGTCCGCGAGGGCGAAGTAGAACCACGGCAGCCATCCGACGCCGAGCGCCAGCAGGACCGCGCCGGCGCGCCAGTCGCGGGTCGCGACGTAGTAGGCGATCGTCCCGATGATCGCCGCGAGCGCGCCGTACCAGATCACCGGGGTGCCGGTGCCGAGCACCGCCTGCGCGCAGTCGGCGGCGCCGCACCCGGTGGGTTTGTCGCCCCAGTAGAACGCGACCGGGCGTTGCAGCAGCGGCCACTGCCACGGCTCGGACTGGTAGGGGTGCTTCGCCTCCAGCCCGGTGTGGAAGCCGAGCACCATGAAGTGGTACGAGAACCACGACCGCACCGAGTCCACGACGAAGAACACCGGCCCGTTCGCGGTCGCCTGCGCCCAGTTGCGGCCGTACCCGAGCGCGGAGACGAACCAGCCGGTCCAGCTCGCCACGTAGGTGACCGCGGGCACCAGGCCGAGCGCCACCGCGCCGGTCGGCAGGTCGAGCGTCATCGTGCCCAGGTACGGCTTGCGCAGCCCGACGGCCCGCCGCGCCCCGGCGTCCCACATCAGGCTCAGCACGGCGAAGCCGACCAGGAAGTAGATGCCGCTCCACTTGGTGGCGCACGCCGCGCCCAGGCACAGCCCGGCCGCGAGCCGCCACGGGCGCAGCCCGAGCCGCGGGCCGACGTCGTTGAGCGGGGTGCGCTCGTACCAGTCGGCGAGCCGCTCCCTGGTCTTGTCGCGGTCGACGACGAGGCAGGCGAACCCGGCGATCACCCAGAAGGTGAGGAATCCGTCGAGCAGCGCGAACCGGCTCAGCACGAAGTGCAGGCCCTCGATCGCGAGCAGGAACCCGGCGAGGCAGCCGAGCAGCGTCGAGCGGGTCATCCGGCGCGCGGTGCGGGCCAGGATGAGGATGCCGAGCGTGCCGACCACGGCCGCGGCGAACCGCCAGCCGAACGGGTTCGCGCCGAAGATCCACTCGCCGATGCCGATCATCCACTTGCCCAGCGGCGGATGCACCACGTACGCGGCGCAGTCCTGGGCCTGGTCGGCGGCGCACTGCTTCCAGATGTCGGTGCTGCCGGCGATGAGCGACTTGTCCGCGTCCTCCACCGCGGTGCGCTCCACGCCGAACGTGATCAGCGACAGCGCGTCCTTGGCGTAGTAGGTCTCGTCGAAGACGATCGAGTTCGGGGTGGACAGACCGAAGAACCGGAGAAATCCGCCGAAAAACGTGACGATCAGCGGCCCGATCCAGCCCCACTGCGGGCTGCCGGGCATCGCGGGCACGAGCCGGTCACGCATCGAGCCCGCCTCGTCGCCCGCCTTCGCTGCGGGCTCGTGCGCGGGCGCCGACGGCTCCGCCGGATGCTCGGACGCCTGGTTCTGGAAGTCGGTCACGGCCACCCGGCCATCGTACGGGGCAACGATTAACCCGAACCTAAGAAACGGGACTGCATGCCCTATATGACGGGATTCACGGTTCGTTTCCCCGCGCGGACGGCGTCCGGGCGTGCGCGCGCCCCCGCATCGGGCGGGAAGATGGGCGGATGGGCAGAGCGAACGACGCGGGGGGTGGCGTGGACGGGTTCGACGGCGGCGCGCCGGACGGGCGGGGCCTGCTGGTGCTGGCCGGGGCGCCGATCGGGCGGGTCGCCGACGCCTCGCCGCGGCTGCGCGCCGTGCTGGCGGAAGCCGACGTGATCGCCGCCGAGGACACGCGCCGGCTGCGCCGGCTCGCCGCCGACCTGGAGGTGACGATCACCGGCAAGGTGGTGTCCTACTACGACGTCAACGAGTCCGCGCGGGCCGCCGAGCTCATCGGCGAGCTGCTCGACGGGCGGACCGTGGTGGTGATCACCGACGCGGGCATGCCGGGCGTGTCCGATCCCGGGTACCGGCTGACCCGGCTCGCCGTCGAGGCCGGGGTGCGGGTCACCGCCCTGCCGGGACCGTCGGCCGTCACCACCGCGCTCGCCGTGTCCGGGCTGCCCAGCGACCGGTTCTGCTTCGAGGGGTTCCTGCCGCGCAAGGCGGGCGACCGGGCGCGGCGGCTGGCGGCGCTCGCCCGCGAGGAGCGCACGATGGTGTTCTTCGAGAGCCCGCATCGGCTGGAGGCGTCCCTGCAGGCGATGGCCGAGGCGTTCGGCGCGGACCGGGCGGCGGCGGTGTGCCGGGAGTTGTCCAAGACGTACGAGGAGGTGCGGCGCGGGCCGCTCGCCGAGCTCGCCGAGTGGGCGTCCGGGGAGGTCAGGGGCGAGATCACGATCGTGGTCGGCGGGTACGCGCCCGGGGAGGCCGAGCACGACATCGAGAGCCTCGTCGCCGAGGTGGCCCGGCTGGAGGGCGAGGGGGTGCCGCGCAAGCAGGCCATTGCCGACGTGGCCAAGGGGGCGGGGATCCCCAAGCGGGAGCTGTACGCCGCCGTGCACCGCTGATCGAACCGGAGCGTGCCGACGTCAGGACTCGGTCTTGCCTTGCGGCCCGGGGGAGTCCACGCCGTCGGCGGGACCGGCGTCGCGCGGCGGCGTGCGCTCTGATGCGGTGCCGCCGGAAGGCCGCGCGTCTCGACGGCCCTCGCTCGCCGCGTCTGTGGTCTTCGCGGTCTTGGTGACCGTTTCTTCCGGCCGGGTGCCGTCATCCCCGGCCGTCGCGGGCTCCGGGTCCCCGGCTCCGGCGGCCGGTGCGTCTTCGACGACCTCGATCACGGGGGCGGACAGGGGCATGCCTCCTACACCCGCGAGCTCTGGAGCGGCGGCCTTTCGCGCGCGTGCGCCGTCCGCCGAGGTCTTCGGAAGGCCGGTCCCGGCGTCCGGCTCGCCCGCCGGCGACAGCTCGCCGTCCACCGGGCTCGCGGCCGTCACCGGCGCGGCTTCCCGGGCGGCGCCGCGCGCCCCGGCCAAGGCCGGGATGGTCCGCCGCAACGTGATCGCGGCGGCGAGGCAGGCGAGCGGCACGGCGGGCAGCAGATACCGGTAGTCGAACTCCGCGGTCGCCGCCGGGGCGAGGATGAGGCCGACGGCGGCGAGCCACGGCAGCAGCACCGGCCCGCCGAGCTTCCGCCAGCGCACCGCCACGCCGTACAGGCCGACGAGCAGGATGAGGCCGAGGATGAGCCCCGGCAGGTGCACCACGCGCTGGTAGCCCTGCATGACGTTCGCCCACGGGGCGATGATCCTCGTCGCCGCCGGACCCTGCTCGTACAGCGCCGCGTCGGTGTCCGCGCGCCCCTTGTAGAGCGCCCAGGTCGGCAGCGGCTTCTCCTCGTTGCGGAACTCGTACTGGTTGTAGGTGTTCGCGTCCGGGAACACCGGCCGGTCCCAGCGGAACGCCCGGAAGAAGTCGCGCGCGATCACCGCCAGGTAGTCGCCCGGCTGGGCGAGGATCGCCTGCGTGGCGAACCTGCTCGCCCACTCGTTCACGTCGCCGTCGAACTTGGGCGTGCCGTACCGGTGCGGCGGCCCGCTCGGGTCCCACAGGTACCACTGCGAGTAGTCCTTGCGCTGGGTCGTGCACAGGACGATGAGCTGCACCTCTTTGGGCTTGATCTTGTTGCAGTCGGCGAACGCCATCGTCCGCATGTACAGGATCAGCCCGTCGCTGTTCGTCATCGCGAACCGGCCGTGCGCGCTGTTGAACCAGGCCATGTACCCGAGCACGGGGACCGCGGTGGCGACCACCAGGGCGACGATCGGCCGCCACCCCACCCGTTTGAACAGCAGATAGACGACGACCAGCGCCATGATCGGCAACCCGATGGAGCGGGTCAGCGCCGTCAGCGCCAGGAGCAGCCCGACGACCACGCCCATCCGCGTCGACAGTCTGCGGTGCCACAGGATGAGCGTCACCACCCCGACCACGAGCAGCGTGAACATGGTGTCCGACATGATCAGGTGCTCTAACTGGATCTGGTACGCGTCGAACAACACGGGGCTCACGGTGAGCGTGGCCGCCCAGCCGGGGAGGTCAAATTTGCGTATCAGAAGCGCATAGATCAGTACGGCCGTCGCGAGGCCCATCACATGCTGGGTGAAGACCACCAGTGAGAAACTGTGGAACGGCTTCAGCAACAGCAGCCAGAACCCGTATCCGTCCGGCCGGATCGGATGCGGCCTCGGGTGCAGCGCGACCGAGACGTATTCGTAGGAGTCGTTGAACCACATCGCCGGCCGGTAGCCGAGCATGGTGATCAGGCGGAGCAGCGCGGCCAGGAACAGGGCGACGGTAAGGGGACGATGACGGAGGACGAACGCGCGCAAACGTGTTCCTCGGCCCGTCCCGGGAAGACGCACCTGAACCCGTTCCGCAACGTTGACCATGGTTTACAGGATGCCAGTCGTAGGACCGAGTTGACTCGCCGATCGAGATGCTCGGGCATCATGGGGGAATTCACGCATGGGTAAGCAAGGGGTTTCGACGTGGAACTGACCGTTGTTATGCCGTGCCTCAACGAGGCCGAGACCGTCGCGACATGTGTGCGCAAGGCCGTGGAGTGCATGGAGCGGCACGGGATCGACGGAGAGGTCGTGATCGCCGACAACGGCAGCACCGACGGTTCCCAGCAGCTCGCCCGGGACGCCGGCGCCCGCGTGGTGCACGTGGACGAGAAGGGGTACGGCAACGCCCTGATGGGCGGCATCCGCGCCGCCCGCGGCCGGTACGTGATCATGGGTGACGCCGACGACTCCTACGACTTCACCGCCTTGATGCCGTTCGTCGAGCAGCTGCGCGACGGCGCCGACCTGGTGATGGGCAACCGGTTCAAGGGCGGCATCAAGCCGGGCGCGATGCCTCCGCTCCACCGCTACCTCGGCAACCCGGTCCTGTCGTACATCGGCCGGCTGTTCTTCGGCAGCAAGGCCGGCGACTTCCACTGCGGCCTGCGCGGCTTCCGCCGCGACTCGATCCTGCGCCTCGGCCTGCAGACCGGCGGCATGGAGTTCGCCAGCGAGATGGTGGTGAAGGCCACCCTGCAGGGCCTCGACGTGCGCGAGGTGCCCACCACGCTGTCGCCGGACGGCCGCTCCCGCCCGCCGCACCTGCGCTCCTGGCGCGACGGCTGGCGTCACCTGCGCTTCCTGCTGCTGTACAGCCCGCGCTGGCTGTTTTTCATCCCCGGCCTGGCGATGATGGCGATCGGCCTGATCGCGGGCGTCGCGCTCACCACCGGACCGGTCGTCATCGGCGCGCTCGCCTTCGACGTGGACACCCTCGTCGGCGCCTCCGCGATGATCGTGATCGGCTTCCAGGCGGTGCTGTTCGCGCTGTTCACCAAGGTGTACGCGGCCGAGGAGGGCTTCCTGCCCGAGGACCGGCGGATCCGCAAGCTGATCGACGTGATCAGCCTGGAGAAGGGCCTGATCGCGGGCGGCCTGCTCGCGCTCGCCGGTCTCGGCGGCCTGGTCGCCTCGCTCGCGCACTGGAAGGTGAACAACTTCGGCGAGCTGGACCCGCGCGAGGCGCTGCGCATGGTCGTGCCGTCCGCGACCGCGCTCATCATGAGCTTCCAGACGATCTTCGCCGCGCTGTTCATCAGCATCCTCGGCATCCGCCGCACCAAGGAGACGCCCGCCGACGTGGCCGCGTCCGCCGTGGAGGAGGCCGCCGAGGCGGTCACCCGCGAGCAGGCCGCCGGGCAGTCCGGGGACGAGGGCGAGCGCAAGCCCGCCGAGGCCGCCAAGCCGTGACC
>Ga0164243_10009139_pt1 | contig 14474 bp, 9 predicted proteins | sample OricompcompostOP_FD_108781 | JGI IMG/M metagenome (GOLD analysis project Ga0164243, IMG submission 108781) | Organic Plus compost microbial communities from Emeryville, California, USA - Original compost - Organic plus compost (OP) | ecosystem: Engineered > Solid waste > Mixed feedstock >... | reverse complement strand
TCGAGGTCACCGCGACAGCGCCGGACTCCAGCACAGGCTCCGCGGTGTCCGCCGCGGTCGACGTGCCCGCCGTGGCGCCGACCATCGACCGGTGGACGCCGTCGATCAACTGGGGCGCGACGACGATCCCCGTCGAGCGGGAGGCCACCATCGAGCCCGGGGGTTGGGACGTCCCGGACGCGACCTTCACCTACCGGTGGCTGCACGACGGGGTCGAGATCCCCGGCGCCACCGAGGCGACGTTCACGCCGCCGTTCGAGTGGCTCGGCGACACGATGTCCGCGGAGGTCGTCGCCTGGAACCACGGTGCAGCGAGCGACCCGGTCGCCACTCCCGAGGTGACCCTGGGGCCGGGCAGCATCCCGTTCGACGAAGGCCCCTCGATCTCGGGTGAGGCGAAGGTCGGCACCACCCTGACGCTGGATCCCGGCACGTGGCACCACGAGGACGTCACCGTGCGCTACAAGTGGTACGTCGACCACCAGGAGGTCCCCGGTGAGACCGGGCTGACCTACACCGTCCGTGCCGCCGACGTCGGCAAGGACGTCAACGCGGTGGTCGAGCTGACCAAGGAGGACTACCTGCCCTCCTGGGGGTTCACCTCCACCGTGACTGTCGGGAAGGGAGACCTGACGAGCACGACGGCGCCGGCGGTCACCGGCAAGCCACAGGCCGGCAGGACCCTGAAGGTGCGGCCCGGCACGTGGAGCTCCACCGACGGGGTGACCCTGAGCTACCAGTGGACCGCGAACGGCAAGCCGATCCGGGGGGCCACCGGCCGGAAGCTCACCGTGACGACCGCCCTGGTCGGGAAGCGGATCGCCGTCGTCGAGACCGCGGGCGGCGAGGCCTACAACGAGGCCTCGCCGGCGACGTCCACCGCCGTCGTCGCGCGGAAGGCGACGTCCAAGACCCGGCTCACGGCCACCTCGCCCCGCCGCGGGAAGGCGCGCGTCGTGGTGCGGGTCAAGGCCGTGGTCAAGGCCACTGGCGTCGCCGTCGTCAAGATCGGCAAGGTCACCCACCGGGTGAAGGTGCGCGGCGGCAAGGCCACCACGACCTTCAAGAACCTCCGCAAGGGCAAGCAGAAGGTCGTCGTGAGGTACGCCGGATCGCGCGCGGTGGCGACCAGCCGGGCCACGACGCGGGTGCGGGTGAAGTAGCCGGTGACCACCTTCCGCCCTCCCCGCTGGCTGGCCGGGCTCGTCGCGCTGACCCTCGCCGGGTCGGTCGCGGCGGGCGTCACGGCCCCGACGTCCGCGGCCGCCGAGACCTCCGCGTCCCCGCAGCCGGCCGCCGCCGACGACGACAAGGACGTCCGCCCGGCGCAGAAGCTGACCAAGGCCCTCAAGGGCGAGCTCGCCGACGGCGCCCGTGCCGACTACTGGGTCCGGTTCGAGACGCCGGACGTCGACTCGCTGCCCACCGCCACCGACTGGGCCGCCCGCGGACAGCAGGTGTACGACGCCCTGCGCACGGCCGCCCGCCGGTCCCAGCGCGACGTGCGCGCGGTGCTCGACGACCGCGGCGCCGACTACACGTCGTACTGGGTCTCCGACGCGATCCTCGTGCGCGGCGGGACCCTCGCCCTGGCGAAGACGCTCGCCGCCGAGTCCGAGGTGACGGAGGTGCGGCAGACCTCGTCCTGGCGGCTGAAGGAGCCGTCGACCGCGGACGAGTGGGACGACACCGACGCCGTGCCCTGGGGCATCCAGGCGGTCCACGCCGAGGAGGTGTGGGCCGACGGCGTCGACGGCCACGACATCACGGTCGCCAGCCTCGACACGGGCGTCGACCTCACCCATCCCGCCCTGCACGACCGCTACCGCGGCCTCCACGAGGACGGGAGCATCGACAACGACTACAACTGGTTCGACGTGGCCGGGGTCTGCGGGGCGGCCGGTCCGTGCGACGAGCACGGGCACGGGACGCACACCACCGGCACCATGCTCGGCAGCGCGCCGGACCACCGGATCGGGGTCGCGCCCGGCGCCCGGTGGATCGCGGTCAACGGGTGCGCGGGCGGGTCGTGCACCGACGCCGACCTGCTCGCGTCGGCGCAGTGGCTGCTCGCGCCCACCAGGGTCGACGGGAGCGGGGCGGACCCGGCCCGACGGCCGCACGTCGTGAACAACTCCTGGTCCGGCGACCCGGGCAGCTCGGGCAACCCGTTCTTCGACGAGGTCCTCGAGGCCTGGAACGCCGCGGGGATCTTCAGCGCCTGGGCGATCGGCAACTCCGGCCCGTCCTGCGGCACCGCCGCCGCGCCGGGCGGCCGCGCCGCGGCCTACTCCGTCGGCGCGTACGACCGTTTCGGGGACATCGCCTTCTTCTCCTCGCGCGGTGCCGGCCAGGACGGGATCGCCAAGCCCGACATCGCCGCTCCCGGGGTGGACGTCCTGTCCGCGGTGCCGGGCGGCGGCTACGCGCCCCTGGACGGCACCTCGATGGCCACGCCGCACGTCGCCGGGGCGGTGGCGCTGCTGTGGAGCGCGCGGCCCGAGCTCGTGGGTGACATCGACTCGACGTGGCGGCTGCTCGACCGCTCGGCCCACGACGTCGACGACACCACGTGCGGCGGCACCGCGGCCGACAACTCCACGTGGGGCGAGGGCACGCTCGACGCCGCGGCGCTGGTCGCGTCGGCGCCGACGACCTTCGGCACCCTCACCGGCTCCGTCGTCGACGACGAGGGGGCGCCGCTCGCCGGGGCGACGATCACCGCGACCGGCGACTTCGAGCGTCGGACGGAGAGCGGCCCGGACGGCACGTTCTCGATGCCGCTCCTGCCCTCGTCGTACACCGTCCGGATCTCGGCGTTCGGCCACCTGCCGCAGGAGCGCAGCATCGAGGTCACCGACGACGGCGGCACGGTCACGCTCGACCCGGTCACCCTGGCGACTGCCCCGCGGCACACCGTCACCGGCACGCTGACCCAGCCGGTCGGGGTCCCGGTGATCGACACCCGGGTCCGGCTCGGGCCGGGGATCGAGCCCGCGACCACCGACACCGACGGCACGTTCACGTTCACCGACGTGCCCGAGGGCAGCTACACGCTGCGCGTCGACGCCGCCGCGTGCGGCGGCCCGGTCGCGCAGGAGGTCGAGGTCGACAGCGACGTCACGGTCGACGTCGAGCAGGAGGCGGCCGAGGGCTTCGGGTACGACGGCTGCCGGCGCATCGTGGGCGGCTTCCGGACCGGCACCGAGGAGCACGTCTTCCCGACCGCGCCCGGCGCCATGATCGAGACCGAGCTGCCGTTCCCGATCGTGTGGTTCGGGAAGGTCGTCCGCCGGCTGCAGGTCTCCGCCAAGGGGTTCGTCCGGTTCGACCCGCCGCCGCCGGACCCGCGGGACCGGCCGATCATCGACAACCAGGGACTGCCCGACGGCCGGCTCACGGCGGCCGCGCTGCCCTTCTTCGACGACCTGCGGACCGACGCCGTCTACACCGGCACCACGACCGTCGACGGTGAGGACGCGTTCGTCATCGAGTGGCGCGACGCCACCCTCAACCCGGCCAGCCACCCGGGAGGGGACTCCACCGTCCCGGCCGACTTCTCGCTGACGCTCACCTCCGGAGGCGACGCGATCGTCGGGTGGGGCCCGGGCATCGGCGCCGACCCCGACCTCAGCGGCCGGTCCGCGACGATCGGCTTCCAGTCCGCGCCCGACCCGTCGGGCGCCACGCGCGGGGTCCGGTACGCCGACGGCGCCGAGGTGGCGGTCGAGGGCCGCGGGCTGCTGCTCGACGCCCGGCCGACCGGCTTCGTCCATGTCGCGCTCTCCGACGCCAACGACGGGCTGCCGCTCGGACGCACCCGCGTCGTGGTGTCCGGCGAGGACGGCACCCGGACGTCGCTCACCACCGACCTCAACGGGCGGGCCGACGTCCAGCTCCCGCTGGGCACCTACACGGTGACCGCGAGGGCGAAGGACTACGCGGGCGAGCCGCAGACCGTCACCCTGGCCGACCCGGGTCAGGAGGTGGACCTCGACGTCGAGCTGACCACCGGCATCGCCGAGGTCACCGCGCCCCGCCTGCGCTGGCTGCTCGGGCCCCAGGACCGCGCCTCCGCCGACATCACGGTCCGCAACACCGGCACCGAGCCGATGACCGTGTCCTTCGGCGAGACGAGGCGGGACGCCGCCGTCGACGGGACGGTGGTGGACGCGGTGCGCGCTCCGTCCGCGCGGCCGCGCACGATGGACGCGGCGGACGACGTGCCCGAGGTGCCGGCGATGCGGCGCACCCGCGTGCTGTCGAGCTTCGACACGAGGTTCGACACGAGCGCCGCGGTCGCCTACGACGGGTCGCGGCTCTGGGTCAACCAGATGTACGACGAGGGGCTGGCGGCGTACTCGTACGACGGCGCGCTCCAGCGCGAGCTCACCCTGCCCTGGGACCCCGGGCCGTTGGACTTCGCGCGCGACCTGGCGCTCGACACCACGACCGGTGCGCTCTGCATGGGCGTGAACAGCCACGGCAACGGGGCGGTCGCCTGCTACTCGCGCGAGGACGGCAGTGAGCAGTACCGCCTCGAGGGGACCTGGACCGCGACCGGTCCGGGTGGCCTGGCCCACAACGCCGCGGACGACGTCTTCTACGTCAGCGGCGGGGGCTACCTTGTGCAGGTCGCGGGGACCACCCACCCGCGGCCGGGCAAGCTGCTGCACACCTGCGAGCTGCCGATCAACAGCAAGGGCCTCGCCTACGACCCGACGACCGGCACGGTGTGGGAGTCGGGCGAGCGGCAGGACTACCCGGGCCTGCGGGCGCCGCGGTACGAGCTGTTCGAGCAGGTCGACCCCACGACCTGCGAGATCCTGTCCACCGCCTCGGTGCCGGCGAGCCTCGGGTCGCCGGGCGGCATCGACATCGACCCGGCCGGCCGCCTGTGGGTGGCGGGCCAGTCGAGCCGGAAGGTCGCCCTGGTCGACGTCGACGACGTGGCGACCACCGACCTGCCCTGGCTCACCGTGCCGACCGGAACCACGACCATCCCGGCCGGTGGCTCGCGGACGTTCACCGTGCAGGTGGACGGCGCCCGGGCACCCTCCGGCGTGCTCGCGGGCAACGTCGCGGTGCTCACCTCCACCGGGCGGGCGGCCACGCACCTGGTCCCGCTGACCGTGAACCGGTCGGCGTACCGCGTCGGCGTGGACGTCGGGGGCAAGGCCCACCGCGACCGGTCCGGCTTCGCGTGGAGCCGGGACCGTGCCTTCCGTGCGGGCAGGTGGGGCTTCCGCGGCAAGACCAAGGTCGTGCGGACCGGACGCGCGATCGCCGGCACCCAGGACGACCGGCTGTTCCGGACCGCTCGGGTCGCGAGGAAGAAGGCGTTCACCTACGTCTTCCCCGGTGTGCCGCGAGGGACGTACACCGTCGAGCTCGGGTTCGCCGAGATCGCCGGCGCGCGCAAGGGTCGCCGCGTCTTCGACGTCCGCGTCGACGGCCGGACGGTGCTCCGCAGGGTCGACCCCGCCCGCGCCGGTGAGCGGCACGCGCGGACCCGGACGATCCGGGTCACCCACCGCAAGGGCCCGCTGAAGATCAAGTTCCTGCTGCCACGCAAGAACGGCAAGCCGATGGTGAGCACGATCCGGGTCACCGAGCGCCCGGACCTCTGAGCGGGGACGGCCGGCCCTGACGCTCGCGCGCCGGGGCCGGCCGCCGATACCCTGCCAGCGTGCCTCGGACCTGGCCGTTGGTCGGGCGGGACGAGGAGATGCGGGTGGCGGCAGCGGCGCTCGGCTCTCGGACCGGTCGATCCGGCGGCATCGTGCTCTCGGGTCCCGCCGGGGTCGGCAAGACCCGGCTCGCCCGTGAGCTGGTCGCGCGCCTGAGCAGGGCCGGCACCCCGGCCCCGTGGGCGCTGGCGACCCAGTCGTCGCGGGACGTCCCGCTCGCGGCGTTCGGTGCGTTGGTCGCCGGCGTCGACAGCTCGAGTCCGTCGGCCCTGGCGGACGCGGTGGGGGCGGTGGGGGACGGCCGGCCGGTGATCGGGGTCGACGACGCGCACCTGCTGGACCCGCTCTCCGCCCTGCTGGTCCACCGGCTGGTGACCGACGGGCTGGCCACCGTCGTGGTCACCGTCCGCGACGGCGAGACGGTGAGCGACGCGATCACGTCGCTGTGGAAGGACGAGCACGTCCCCCGGATCGAGGTCGGGCCGCTGTCCGCCGAGGCGACGGTGGAGCTGCTCGAGACGGTGCTGGAGGGGCCGTTCGACTCCGACGCGGCCCGACGCCTCTTCTCGCTGACCCAGGGCAACGCGCTGTTCCTCCGGCACCTCGTGGACGGGGAGCTCACCGCCGGGCGGCTGGAGCAGCGGCAGGGCGTGTGGTGCTGGCCAGGGGCTCCGGCGATCTCGGGTGAGCTCGCCGAGATCGTCGGCACCCAGATGGGGCAGCTCCCTGCGGAGGTGCGCGACGTGGTCGACGTGCTGGCGTTGGCGGAGCCGCTGTCCGTCGGCGCGGTCGAGTCGCTCGCCGACGGCGCCGCGCTGGAGGCAGCGGAGGAGCGCGGTCTCGTGGTGGTCGAGGACGCCGGGGCGGCGCCGCAGGCGCGGCTCACGCACCCGATGTACGGCGAGGTCCGGCGGGCCGCGCTCGGGGTCACCCGCGCTCGACGGCTGCGCGGTCGGATCGCGACCACGCTCGCGGAGACCGGCTCCCGCGAACCGGTGCGGCGCGCGGTGCTCACCATGGAGTCCGACCTGCCGCCCGACCCCGAGCTGTTCCTGGTGAGCGCCGAGCACGCGCTGGTCGGCCACGACGTGGCCCTCGGCGAGCGGCTGGCGCGAGCGGCGGCCGACGCGTCGGGGGACTTCGACGCCAGGGTCGCGCTGGCGGCGGCGCTGGTGTACGCGCCGCGACCCGACGACGCCGAGGAGCTCCTGGCCGAGCTGGTCGAGGACGCCCCGGACGACGCCCGGCGGGTCCAGGCCGGGGTGCTGCGGATCGGCAACCTGTACTGGGTGCTGCGGCGCCGCGCCGACGGCCGGGCGGTGCTCGACGACCTGCTGCGGAGGACCTCCGAGCCGGGTCCGCGGGACCAGCTCGTCGGGCTGGGGGCGGCGCTCGCGGCCTCGAGCGGCCGCGGTGAGGAGGCGGTCGAGGCGGGCGCCCGGCTGCTGGCCGAGGGACGCCTGACCGAGGTGTCGGCGGTGATGGCGGCGGTCGCAGTGCTGATGATCGCCGGAGGGCGCGGACAGCTGGACCGGGTGGAGAAGGCGGTGGCCGAGGGCCACGCGGCGTCCAGGACCAGCGCCGTCACGTTCGGACCCAGGTTCGGCCTGGCCGACTGGGGCACCCAGGCCCTGCGACTGGCCGGCCGGGTCCCGGACATGCAGCTCGTGGCCGCGCGGGTCGCGGAGGACGTCAGGGACGTCATGGGAGAGGCGCAGACGCTGCTGGGCTACCTCGAGGGTCACGTCGCGCTGGCCGCTGGCCGGATCGGGACCGCGCTGCGCCGGCTCCGCGAGGCCTACGCCAAGCTGCCGATGACGCACCCGATCGGCGAGCGCAACCTGCTCTACCTCACGCAGGCGACGGCGATGTCGGGGGACGCCGCGACGGCCCGCGAGCTGCTCGGTGAGCTGGAGCGCGTCGGCACGCTGTACGCGTGCACCGAGCCGGAGCGCGACCTGGTGCGCGCGTGGATCAGCGCGGCCGAGGGTGCCGTCAGCGAGGCGGTCGCCGTGGCGACCCGCGCCGCCCGGTTCGCCCGCGGCCAGGGTGCGCCGGCGTACGAGGTCCTGTCGCTGCAGACCGCCACCCAGCTCGGGGATCCCTCGGGCGCGGACCGGCTGGCCGAGCTCGTGGGCGTCGTGCAGGGCCCCCGGGCCGCGGCGGCGCTCGCCCACGCCCGCGCGCTCGCGGACCAGGACGGCGAGGCGCTCGCCCGGGCCTCGGAGACCTGGGAGGCGATCGGTGACCTGGTCGCCGCCACGGACGCCGCGGCCCAGGCGGCGCTCGCGTTCCGGACCGCCGGGCAGAACGGGTCCGGCCTCGCCGCGGCCCAGCGGGCGCAGCAGCTGGCCCAGGGGCCCTGCGAGGGGCTGACCACTCCGGCGGTCCGGGCGGGGGCGCGTCCGCTGCCGCTGACCGACCGGGAGCGCGAGATCGTCACCCTCGCGGCCTCCGGCCTCACCAACCGACAGATCGCCGAGCGGCTGACCGTCTCGGTGCGCACCGTGGAGGGCCACCTCTACCGCGCCGGCGCGAAGCTGGGCGTCCACGACCGCTCGGAGCTCGCCTCCGTGCTGGCCGGCGAGTAGCCGCCCCTCGGCCGACCCGAGTAGTCCACTACTCGTGCCGGTGCCGTCGGCAGGCCCGACGATCGAGCCGTGACGCTCGAGGTTCGAGGTGTGTACGCCGTCAAGCTCCCGGTGCGCGACCTGGCGCAGAGCCGGACGTGGTACGAGCGGGTGTTCGGGTTCTCCGTCGAGATGGAGTTCCCCGACGCCGACGGGGTGGTCCGGGGGATCAGCGGCCACCTGGCCGGGCTCCCGACGACGTGGTTCGCCCTGCGTGAGAGCCCGACCCACGCGGCCGGCGTGAGCGGTTTCAACGTCGTGAACCTCGCCGTCGAGGACCGCCCGGCCCTCGAGCGGTGGTCGGACCGGCTCGACGAGCTCGGCGTCGACCACTCCCGGATCATCGACGCCTCCATCGGCTGGATCGTCGTCCTCGACGACCCGAACGGCATCGAGATCCACCTCTACACCGAGCAGCGCCACGGCCTCGACCAGTCGGCCCGGCCGGGGTACGGCCGCGCCGTGGCGGAGGAGCACACCGCCACCCTCTCAACCAAGGAGTTCTGACCATGTCCGCAGCCGTCGTCTCGGGCGACCTGGAGAGCGACCGTCATCGCACCAGGCCCCTGACCTTCCAGGTGGGCGCCTCCCTGGCCATCGTGGGGTCGCTCATGTACGTGTCGCTCGGCGGCAAGGAGCCCCGGGACGCCTGGATCAACCCGGTCGGGGTGGTGGGCGCGGTGGTCGGCACCGTGGCCTGCATCCTGCTGTCGTACGCCCTGGTCCAGTGGCGGACCACCCTGCCGCGCTGGGCGGTGCTCACCTCGGCCGTCGGCATCTGGTTCGCCGGCGCGTGCTCGTGGAGCTACGCGACGCTCATGCCGGGGATGGCCGACGCGACGTCGACCCCCGCCGAGTTCGACGACCTGGTCAGCAACGACTTCTGGATGGTCGTCTTCCCGCTGGGACCGAAGTCGCTGCTCTGCCTGGTCGGCTTCCTCGCGATCGCGATCGCCGGCTGGCGGTCGCGGGCCATCCCGCGCAGCGCATGCGTGTTCTTCGGGATCGGGGCGATCCTGTCGATCTGGCCGCCGTACCCGCCGGGACTGATCATGGGCTCGATCGCGCTGCTGATCGTCGCCCGCTCCGAGTCGCTGAGGCAGCGATGACCCGGGACTCGCGCCGGCGCTCGCCGGCGGTCGCGATCGCGGTGACGGCGCTCACCCTCTCGCTGGTCTCGCCGGCCTACGCCGCCGTGCAGCTGGCGCGCAACAGCGTCGGCACCCAGCACCTCAGGGCCAACGCTGTCACCAGCCCCAAGATCGACGACGGCGCGGTCACCCGGCGCGACCTCGCGACGGGCGCGCGCCCGAAGCCGCCCGCCGTCCGTGTCGTCCGCGAGGGCGGGTCCGGCGAGCTGCCGGACACGGGCTGGCGGTCGGTCGCGGACCTCACGCTCCCGCGCGGCGCGTGGCTCGTGGTCGCGAAGGGACGCATGGTCGGTGGGCGTGGCGGCGCCACGTGTGAGCTGGTCAGCCGCCGCGGGGTGCACGACCACCTCAAGTTCAACATCTACGCGGACGTGGGTCTGGACCTCCAGGGTCCCCTGGTGCTCACCGACGTGGTGCGCCAGCGCCAGCGCGGTCCCGTCGCCGTCCGGTGCCAGAACCTCGGCTACGGGACCACTCTCCTGACGGACATGAGGATCACGGCGGTCCGGGTCCGCTGACCCGCGGGAGCTAGTGCGCGCCCTTCAGCACCGCGGCGGCCAGCGCGACCCGTGAGCTGATCCCGAGCTTGGTGTAGATGTGCTTGAGGTGGCTCGCCACGGTGTGCTCGGACACGCTGAGCTCCTCGGCCACCGCGGCGTTCGACAGACCGCCGGCGACCAGGTCGGCGACCCGGCGCTCGGCGGGGGTGAGCGTCGTGAGTGCTGGGCCGGGTACGGCGTCCTCCTGCTCGGTGCCCGACGCCAGCCTGCGGATCAGCTCGGCGGCCGCGGTCACCGCCGCGTGCCGGTCGCCGGCCTCGCCCGTGCCCTGGATCTCGTAGTAGGCCTCGAGCAGGACGTCGGTGTCGACGGCGATCTGCGCCCAGGCGGAGCTGGCTCGCCGCAGCCGGCGGACCAGCGCGCGGGTGACGGCGTCCCGGAGGGCGGGGATCTCGGCGAGCGCCGTCCGGAACACCTCGGCGGGGAAGACCAGCAGGTCCATCTCCTCGGCAGCGACCACCGTCGCCGTGCGAGGCGTGTCGTCGAGGACGGCCAGCTCGCCGATGCACTCGCCGGTGGTGACCAGGGGCGCGATCTCGCCGCCGTCCATGACCACCCGCGCGGTGCCGCTGAGCACGAGGTAGACGCTGTCCGCGCGCTCGCCCTGACGGACGAGCACGCTGCCGGCGGCCGCGGTGAGCCGCGCCCCCATCCCGCGGAGCCGCTCGACCTCGGCGTCGGTCAGGCCGCTGAGGAGGGGCAGTCCCCGCAGCTCGGTCGTGAGCGGAGTGGTCACGGGGTCAGTGTGCCGTGGCCGCGCCCCCCGGAACAGTCCTGTGCAGGTGCGCAACCACCCGGTCGAGGTCGGCGTAGGACACGTTCATGCCGGCCGCGTAGTCGACGACGTACCGGAGGCCGCGCCAGGTACCGGCGAGCACGCCCGACCCCGGCACCAGCATCGGCCAGCTGTCCCTGGCGTCGGCCGGGGCCGGGGCCACCGCGACGATGCCCGCCGGGGAGCGCCGCGGTTCCCACAGGTAGTTGCGCTGGGCGGTGACCGCCACGCGGAACGGCAGGCCCCGGTGGCGGCCGGCGCAGGCGAACTGGGCCCAGCCGCCGACCGGCACCGGGAACGCGGCGTCGAACGCGCGGCCGTCCTCGAGGGCGAGGCCCCGGGTCGACGCGTAGCCGGCGGCGAAGTCGCGCACCGCCGCCCAGCGGCCCACCTCGTGGGCGCCGGCGTCCGGGACGCCGGCCTGGCGCCCGCTGCGCAGCCCGAACCGGGGGCCGCTGGTGCTCGCCAGCGCGGGGACCAGCCACTCCTGCGGGCGGCCGGGCCGGGTCCAGCCGCTCGGCGGCGGCAGGGCCTCGTCGAACCGAGGGAGCACGTCGGTCCGGCTGTAGGCGGCGCGGGCGGCCGCGGCCAGGTCGACCGTCAGGTCCACGAGGTGGTCGAGGGCGTCGTCGTGGACGAGGTAGCCCGGCGTCCACACCGAGAGGATGCCGGCGCGGACGTCGACCACGCCGCGAGAGCCGTGCTGGCCGGTGCGGGCCCGCCCCATGGCGCCGCTGTGCCACAGAGCGTCGATCGTCGCGCGGTCGGCGCGGGGGTGCACCGCACACCCTCCGTCGAGGGCGAGGTCCGCGGAGAACGCGACCAGCGTCGCCTTCGTCTCCGGCACCAGGACCGCCGCGAAGGTCGAGTCCTCCCGTACGACGCTGCCGCCGTGGAGCGGATGCCCCCGGCGGCGGTGCGCCAGGACGCCGTACGTCCGGCCCCGCAGGAGACCCTGGACCGTGTTGCGGTTGCCCGCCGGGTCGGGGTCGAAGAGGCAGTCGAACGGGGCCGGACGCAGCTGGGCGTCCCAGAGGAGCGAACGGGCCCGGGCGTACTGCGAGAGCTCCAAGGCGGGAGACGGAGCGCTCGCCACCCAGGTCCGTCCGCCTGATCGATCCGTCCGGTGTCGGGCCCGGACGCTCCTCAGGTGGGACATCGCGGTCACTCTCCCAGCGCGGTGCGCGGCGGCGCATCGCCAGAACGGGTGCGGTTGCGGGCCGTGGAGCACGACGACAGCGGTGCCGCATCCCCAGAACGAGTGACATCGGAATCACCGAGGTCGCCGTCGTGCGTTGGTAGCGTCCGGGACGCAGGGATCCCGGGACCTGCCTGCTCGACGGCGAGGAGGTTCGCCCGGTGTCCACAGCGGAGATGGCCGACGCGATGTGGCGCGGGGTGGCCGACGCGGACCCGCGCCGGACCGCCCGCCTCGCCCGCCTGGTGCTGCTCCGCTCGGAGGTCTCGACCGAGCGGTCGCGGGCGCACGCTGCGCTGGGCCTGCTGATGCTGCGCGCGGGTCGCGGCACCGAGGCCCGGGGCCACCTGGACCGCGCTCTCGCCGCGGGCCCGGACGACGCCGCGGAGCGGCTGCGGCTGCAGGCGTGGGCCGCCCGGGCCGCCGCCCTGGACGGGGCACCCGGCCACGCGACGGCGGGGGCGCGGGAGGTCCTGGAGGTGTCGTCGGCGCGCGGCGACCACGTCGCGACCTGCGAGGCGCTCAACGTGCTGACGCTGGTGGACCTGTGCGAGGGGCACGTGCGCTCCGCCCTGCAGCGGGCGCGGGAGGCGGTCGCGCTGTCCGAGAGCGCGGCGGCGTCGGTCCCGCGCCGCGAGATGCTCAACCACCTGCACCTCGGCCTGGCCCTGGTGGAGGCGGACCGTCTCGACCAGGCCCGGGCCGCGTTCACGAAGGGCCACGAGGACGGGGAGGCGGGAGGCCCGGCCGGGCTGCACCACCTGCACCGGGCCTTCCGGAGCGTCGTCGGCTTCCTCGCCGGCAGCTGGGACGACGCGGTCGCCGACGCCCGGGCGGGTCTCGCCGCCGCCGACGGGGACAGCGCCGCGTGGCTCCCGCTCGGGCTCTGGTCGATGATCGAGTCGTCGCGCCTCCACGACGAGTCGGCGCGGCAGCTGCTCGCGCGGGCCGCCTCGGAGCCGGCCGGCGCGCCGCCGCCGTTCGGCGCCGCCTGGCCGGCCCTGGGTCGCTCCGGGGAGAGCCAGGACACCGCCGAGGCCCACGAGGTGCTCCTCGAGGGATGGCTGGCCAGCAGGGGGACGCCGTACCTCCTCACCTGGCGGCTGCTGGACCCGCTGCTGCTCCGGTGTGCCCTCGAGGTCGGGGACGAGCCACTCGTCGAGTCGCTGCTCGTGGAGGCGGCGGCCGGCGCGGCGCGGGCTCCCGACGTACCGTCCGCGCGCGGCGCCTGGCTGCGCGTGCGGGCGCTCGCGCACGACGACGCCGACGCGGCGCGGGCGGCGGTCGAGGCCTACCGGTCCTCGGGGCGGCTGATCTCCCTCGCCCAGACCTGTCTCGAGGCGGCGCGGATCCTGGGCAGCCGCGGCGAGCGCAGCGAGGCGGTGGAGCTGGTGGCCGAGGCGATGCGGATCTTCCACCAGCTCGGCGCCCGCCGGTGGACCGAGCGCGCCGGGCGGCTGCACCTGCAGCTGGTGGAGGGGGCCGGCCTCTCGGAGGAGCGGCCGCAGCCGGCCGGCTGGGAGGAGCTCACCCCCGCCCAGGCGCGGGTCGCCCGGCTGGCGGCCGACGGGCTGACGACCGCGCAGATCGCCGAGCAGCTGGTGATCACGCAGCACACCGTCAACAGCCACATGAAGAGCGTGTACGCCAAGCTCAACGTGTCCTCCCGGGCGCAGCTGGCCGCGCTCTTCGTGCCGCGCACCGTGTGGTCGGACAGCCTGGTGCCCTGACCCGCTCGCGCGAAAACTTCGCGGCGGATGTCGAGATCGGGTCGTCGGCTCCGTCCCGGGGGGCATGAACACCACCGAGATCACCGAGGTCCTGTCCCACCCCTACAGCCAGGAGCTGCTCGCCCGCGACCTGCTCCGGATGGCGTACGTCGCCAAGGACGGCACGCCGCGCAACATCCCGATCGCCTTCACCTGGAACGGGTCGCAGGTCGTGGTGTGCAGCGCGACGAACGCCCCCAAGCTGCACTCGCTCCGCCGCAACCCGGCGGTGGCCCTGACCATCGACACCGAGTCCCACCCGCCGAAGCTGCTGCTGATCCGCGGCACCGTCGAGCTCGACGAGGTCGAGGGCATCCCCGAGGAGTACCTCCAGATGAACGGCAGCTACGAGATGACCCCCGAGCAGCGCGTCGAGTGGGAGCGTGAGGTCCACGCCCTGTACGACGGGATGGTGCGCATCGTCATCACCCCGACCTGGGCGAAGCTGATCGACTTCGAGAGCACGCTGCCGACTCCCGTCGAGGAGCTCATCCGGCAGCGGGCGGAGCGGCAGGCGGCGGAAGGAGCACCGGCGTGAAGTACCTCCTGCTGAAGCACTACCGGGGCGCCCCGGCGGCCGTGAACGACGTACCGATGGACCAGTGGACGCCCGAGGAGCTCGACGCCCACCTCCGGTACATGCGCGACTTCTTCGACCGGCTCCGGCAGACCGGGGAGTTCGTCGAGGAGCGGGCGCTGCT
>Ga0164243_10009136_pt1 | contig 14476 bp, 25 predicted proteins | sample OricompcompostOP_FD_108781 | JGI IMG/M metagenome (GOLD analysis project Ga0164243, IMG submission 108781) | Organic Plus compost microbial communities from Emeryville, California, USA - Original compost - Organic plus compost (OP) | ecosystem: Engineered > Solid waste > Mixed feedstock >... | reverse complement strand
TGTGTCCAGAGGAAATTATCTCCATCAAACGCCCGATACCAGTAGGGTAGGGGGAGCGAGTTCACGGAAGCCGGGTTCTCTGGCTTCCGGTTTTTTTTGCCCGCGCGTCAATCAAGATATTGTGTTTGACGTTTTGTTTGACACAACATCTTGATTTTTTCTTATAGTTCAGGTATACTCTCCGCATGGTACTTTTTAACTAGGGAAAGAAGCCTATGTGTGTCGATGAATACATCTATAGCCAACCGATTACAGTAGGGGGGGCACCTGGACGCTACATCATCGAATGTCCGTTCTCGGGAGATGAGTATGAGTGGTCTGTTCTTTCCCTTGCCTCTGAATCAGGGGGGCAAGCTTTTCTGTCTGACTCCCTTGAGCGAAGTTTCGATATTCCTTTAGATGGATCTGTATCTTATGGCGCGTTGGGTGCGGCGCCCTGGACAAAGCTTGATGGGTTGCTTTATCGGATTCCCCCGGCGGGGTCAATTGTTCCGCCTCCTTTGTGGTTTCGCCTGCCAACAGGGAAGAATCTGTTTCTCTATGTGAATGGGGGGGCAGGAAGCATCTTTGTAACCGTAGCGTTCCGATTTCTCCCTGTCAGATTTATCCCGGGGCGGACCCTGACTGTACCTGATACGATGGAAGAACAACATAATCTTCTTCGTTCTGAAAAGATCATGAAACGATTGGAGTTAGAGCTTCAAGAAGGAGACTTAGAGGAGAAGGGATATGGCAGACTCAAATAAGCTTGAGCAGGTGCCGGGGGCAGTGGCGGAGGATGCGCATGAGGCAGTAGAAGAGGTCGTAGAAAAACTGGAAGACACGGCATCAGAGGCATCAGAAGTCGCGAAAGAGGCAGGGGATACAGTCCTGAGTGAACTGGCACATGAGATTCGCGCGCTTGCCAATGAGCTCAGACGGGATATCGATCTTAGACAGGCAGAGCGAATTTCCAGGCAGGCTACAGACGCTGTAGTGGAACCTGTAGCGGAACCTGTGGCAGAAATAGTAGAGGAAGTAAAACCGCGCTACGTGCGTCGGGGGGCAAGGAAGGTAAAGAAATAATGCCGCGTAAAGGTGAGAAAATGAGCCCTGAGCAACGCGCGAAAATCCGTGCCGCGCTCAAAGCACGCTCGGAACAAGAGCAGGCAGCAAGATCAGAAGGCGATGTGTCGTTTGAGGAACCAGACGCCCCCACGGCACCAGGTGAATCGAGTCCTGTAGCTGATATTGTTCCCCCGCAGGGCCCCCCGCCTGTGCGCTCACTAGGGGAAAGAATTAGAGAGTTGGCAGCAAAGAAACCAAAACCGAAAACGAAGAAGGGTGCTGAGACAGCGGATCTATCTGATCTTTTTGGGTTGCTTGTGTTGCCTCTTTCGGCATTCGTCTCGACACAGGCGGCTCAGCTCTTTGAGCCTGACTACCGAGAATGCGCACCTACGCAAGCGGAGGTACGCGCTTTTCTTTATCCGTGTTTGCGGATGATTGAGCGGAGATTATCAATTTCCGTTCGTCTTACCCCGGATATCGCTGATCTGATGGAACTGCTCAAGATTCTGACAGCATATATCTCAAGATCATTGCTACGGGCAATGGAAATCCGAGAAAGGACACGCAATGGAAATAATCAACATACAGAGTCTTCAGAAAGAGGCAAGCCCGGACGAACAGATCAAAGCGCGACTGCTGGAACTTTCGGAAGCACTCCCAGAGATGATAGGAGTGGATTCGTCAATGACGGCACTATTGAGTACGGCTTTGAAACTGATGAGCAGCGCGCACGTCGCATTGTTCGCGAAGCTCTGCAACAGGATACTCAATACCGTGTTGCAAACGGACTGCTCTGAACAGGAATATCAATCTGCGATTCTGGCAATCATAGAGACAATAGATGCTGAAAATCAGGATTGACCCAACAGAGAGAATGATCTTATTAGGACGGACCGGGAGTGGGAAAACAGAGTTTGCGAGACATTTCCTGCGAACAATTTCGAAGTACTACCCGATTGTTATCATCGATCCTAAGGCTCTGTGGTTAGGGCGGGCTCCGCGGTGGGCAAAGGGAAGTGAGCCAGGGACGGTAGATCGCCCTCGCCTGATTACAAACAAGTTTGACCGGAAGATTGCCAATCAGCGGGGGGTTCAACTTGCTCAGTTCGATTCGTTGAACGATCCCAATGAGCTCAATGAGCTCTGCTTTGACATTCTCTCCTATGGGAGAAAACAGGGAGAGATTTTCCTGTATATAGATGAGACGGACGGTATCGCGACCGCCACAAAAATTCCGCCCGGGATTTCCAGAATCTGGAAACAGGGCCGCGCCCTCGGTGTGGGTGCATGGATCGCGAACCAACGTGCGCTAGGCATCCCGGAAATTTTTAAATCGCAGGCAGAGTCTTTCGTCATTTTCGATTTACCAGGTGAAAGGGATAGAAAAGATATCTCGTACTATGTGCATACACCTGAAATAGTAGAAATGGACACAGTGCCAGAATATCACTATTGGTACTTTCACCGAAAACAGATGCGTTCCGCGCGGCTGATGCCGCCACTTAACATTAAGAAGCCAATCAAGGTGAAAAAGGGAGAAAAGAATGAGTGACACCTATGAAAATAAACAGGCCTGGTTGCGATGTGTGAGGAATGCGGCTCAGGCGGGGGTACTCGACAGCAAAGCATCTGTTGTCCATGTGCAGGCACGCACGCTTGCGGAGCGCTCTGCTCTGGCAGAGCAGAAACGAGAAATTACACGAACCTCGTTCCTGGTTCCTGATATGAGTTTCTTAAAGGAGAAAATGAGATGAAAGATCATCCGCTAACGCAAGCCGCGCTACTGGTACTGGTTGTATCAGCAGGCATCATCCTTGAAAAGTGGGTTGTTACGCTACTACCTAACAATGGCATTACAACACCACTTAAAAAGATTATCGCTGTGATTTAGAAAAGGAGATTTTTTATGGCTTGGGGAGATCAGAATGTCTCGAAGTTGCAATATCTACAGAATAGTACTGTGCCCTGGGGGCCCGGCGGTACCCCGATTCAGACACAGATATTGCAAGCTGGCATCCTGAGACGATTGCACCTGATTACTAATGGAACACCGGCCTTTACCGCGGACGGAGGGACAATTAGCCCTGACCCTCTGGGGCCCTATAACATTTATACCAACGTCCAGCTATTGAGCAATCAGCAACAGCCGGTCTTTAATCTGTCAGGGTATGGCCTGTACCTTGTCAATGCCTTGCTGCAAGGTCTGGAAGGACAGGGCAATAGTCCCGATACAGAAGATGTCGCTGTTGCCAACCAGGCGGATACGTCTTACATCTTCAATGCGCGGCAAACTGCACAGGGCAGCGCGCCCGCGAACACGCAGTGGACGTTCGGGCTCACCGCTCCCGTGGCACAGCGGGTTGCCTCACTTGGGGGGGACATTGGGATGATTCCCCTTAGCACTGCTAATGTGCAGCTTACCCTTGGTTTTACCCCGGGCTCAAGTAGCAGTGCATCGCCTTACACCATTTCAACAGTGGGTCCGGTTCCGACCGGAACTCAGCCCTATAACATTGTAGGGGGAACGAATCCAAGCGTGACGCTTGCGAATCCCACGGTTGACATCGTACGCGAAATGTACGAATCTGTCGAGAATCCTGCTGATTTCCCTAATTATCGGTGGGTATCCCAGTGGGTAGAAGAGTTTCCGCAAACGTATGGAACAGGGGGCTTTGTGTGGAGACAACAGCAGAATGCGGGCATTCTCGCTCGCTGGATGTGCTTTGTCTGGGATAGTGCGAGTAACAACGGGGTATCGGTCACAAAACTGACATCTCCGAGCTCCCTTGCACTCAAATACGATGCAGGCATTGTCAAATTTTCCGAATCCGGACAGGAAGCCCTCTTTAGAGCGCGCCGGCAGCTAGGCCGTAGTATGCCACAGGGAGTCTTCTTCTATGACCTCTTAGGGCCTAATTTGACGTGGGCTGATGTGCTGGACTCCTATGAAATTCCTAACATTACAGTCGAGATGAATTTTTCCCCGGCCTTAGGGGCCATTTCGACGCTCCCTCCCAAAATTATCCGACAGACCTTTATGCCAATCGTCTTCCATTAGAAAGAAAGGAGAGATTGCATGTTGATGGGAGATACAGCGGTGTTAGGCCCGACCCCGATGCAATCCTTTAAGGGTTCGAATTTCGCCGGGGTGCCTCAGCCAAAGCTTGTTAATGATAAGGCACACGATTACAGCGCGGTTGAATCGCCAACAGAGATTAGGAAGCTTTTGCTAACAGCAGGCGTGTTCATCATTATTGCCTATACTGTCTGGCATTTCATGTATGAGAGGTAATGGATGAAAGGGGTTATCGGGATGCTACTCACCGTGCTAGGGCTCGAGATTATGTACCTCGTGCTTGCCGGGAAGCTTCCCTTACAACAGAAGAAGGACGATACGGTAGGGTCAAGCGGCGATTTTGGGGGGGGGCCGGGGGACATCCGCCCGTATATGTTTTTCTCAACCCCCCGGCGAATCTCAAGAGGAATGCCAACGGGCAGGCTCAGAGGACTTGAAAGATGACACATGATCAGTGGTCTGTTTTTGGCTTGTTGCTTATCCTCTTTTTTCTAGAACTGTTGCTGAATCAAAAAGTTCGCGCCTGGTTACAGAACTGGCTTGGGGACCTCTCTCAGGCAATTATTAAAGAGGATAAAAAATGAGCAGTAATAAGACAGTATTCCTGTACGCGATATCTGCAATCTCGGTACTGATGCTGGCAAGTGTCTACCCGGGGCTTGCGAAATGGCTTGTAGGAATTCTCATTCTTGGGGTTCTGCTCCGGAATGCGGACGTCTTTGCCGGGCTACTTAAGGCAGCGCAAGGGAGAAAATAATGACAGATGTTGTAAAGATGATTCTCAGTGGAACGGGCGCGCTCATCGCCCTGTACCTCCTTGTGAGGTATGGCGATGGCTTCGCAAAGGTCGCTGATTCAGCCGGCTCCGTGCTCATCAACCAGACGAAAACGCTACAAGGGAGATAAGCAAATGCTTTTATGCGGATGCGCGGGGCCGTGTAATGACCCCCGACACCGGCGGGGGATTGACCCCATTCACGGAACCAATTTGCAAAAAGAGCCAGAGCAAAAAGAAAACCTGAAAGAAATTATACTGAATCAGGGAGAAAGGTCGCGTGCCTCCTTTCCGAGAAACTACGTGTCCCTGCCTCAATATCGGCATGAGTGGGGGGCGCATCTTGCTTATTCCAGGGGTGCCGGTTGGCCACTGGATCTTGAATGGTGTGGGAATGTTCAGGCCACACGATTGCAACCCACAGAGTTTGGAGATGAGCATCACGCGCAGGAATGGAGGCAAGCGGAATGGCGTCGGCAAAAGGCCCGACGGAGATTCAGTAGTAAAAAGGTTCTGGAAGAATACATCGGGAAAAGATATTCCACAAATGAGAGTGCGCAGGCGAATTTCCATCAAAAGCAGTTCCGCCGTCCTTCTTCTGAGAAGCGTTTCTACGCCTTTCTGAAGGGCATGTCAGCGGCCTTTGGTACTCTGGAGTAGATATATGATAAGCATGATTATCAGTCTTGATAAAGCAATCGCGGGGCTTTCCCCTACGGTGCTGAATGCCGCTCTTATCACGGCTGCCTGTGTTCTCACTGCAATCGCATTTTCAGGGGCAACGAATCGAACAAAAGCGCTTGTTCTTGCCTATGTACTGTTATAGGTATAGGGGAAAACATGGCTGAGAAAGAGAATCCTTTACAAGAGGGAGTGGAGTCATTCAAGAAAATGCCCCCCTGGGCCCGATGGGGAATTGCTGTAGGCGCTGTTGCAATTATCATTCTGGCTTTGTGGATGAGAGAACGCGCGGCCCGTGACCGCACGGTTGGGATTGATGAGCAATTCCCCCCGGACAGCGGAGCAACACTACCCGGATCTTCCTATCCGGATAATGGCCCGCCACAATACGGGCAAATTCCGACTCCCGGCCCCCAGGGCCCCCCTGGACAGAAGGGAGATAAGGGAGATAAGGGAGATAAGGGAGATAAGGGAGATAGCGGGGCAAAGCCGTCAACGCCATCAAAGCCGTCAACGCCATCAAAGCCGTCAACGCCCCCGCGGCCACAACCACAAACGTATACAGTGCAACCGGGGGACTCGTTATGGAGTATCGCAGGCCGGTTGTTGGGTGACCCGTACCGGTGGGGGGAAATTTATAACAAAAACCGTGGCGTGATTGACAGTACCGCGCGCGCGCGCGGATTTACATCAGATTTCTCTCACTGGATTTTTCCAGGTGAGAAACTCGATATCACCGGACTGAGAAAATAGATGCAGTGGTATGAGTACGATGTGACCCAGATGTTCGGAGCCCAGGGGAATTACGGGGGGCATTCAGGAATAGACATCGGGACACCCCCCCATACCCCCCTGTTCTTCCCTGTAGGAGGGAAGATCATCGATGCCGGGTACTACCCGTGGGGGGGACAGGTAGGGCTTGCAACTCCCGATGGAAAGATCTATGCATTCCTGCATACCGATGATATCTATGTCAAAGAAGGGCAGGTAGTCAAGCCCGGGCAGATTGTGGCAAATAGTGGCGGGGGGATAGGGAACAAACTTCTCTTGAATGGGAAGCTGACAAAAGCCCAAGATCAATCAGATTATGGAAATTATTCAACCGGGTATCATACCCATTTTTCGGTGTTTAGTGGAAGTACGAAAGAGGAATTGAACAGGAGTTTAGGCGCGAACATCGCGCGCCTGGACCCAACAAACATTTTACAGGCCCTTAGGGCCGGCAAGCCAATCCCTTCAGGCCCGGCGCCGGGGGGTACCCCCCCGTCTTCCAATGATGAGGGAATCGGGCCCCTGAATCTTCCTTTAGGAGAATGGGGTGCGCGGGCAGGAATCTTTCTACTGGCAGCGATCTTTACAATTTTTGGATTGTATCTGCTCTTTCAGACAGAGATTAATGCAGCCGCGAAAACGGCTATCAAGGCGATAGTGTGATGCAACAGCAGGAACTAATCAACATTATTGACCCCATTGCTGAAAAATATGGGGTTCCATCCCAATTGTGGGAAGTGGTAGTAAAAATCGAGTCGGATTGGAATCCACGTACCGTAGGGGACAATGGTACATCGTTTGGCCTGTTTCAGTTGCATAAAGGGGGGCAATTACCGGAAAAGTATAACGATTGTACGCCGGCAAATTGTGCGGTATTTGACCCCGCATTGAACGCGGAAATCGCTATGCCTTACATCGCGGCGGCCTGGAAAAAATTGAACAAGAGTTCGGGCGCGCCTGACTGGACAAAAGGGCGCTATCCCAACGCAGGTTCTGTTTCCTGGTGGTATCAGTTTGCCTCGCTCTCCGGACATCCCGGCGAGGATCCGTCTGGATTGACGCAACAAGTTGCGGTAAAAATGCAACAGGAAGCCGCGCGGCTTGCACGCGATCCGCTTCCGCCTAGTCAGGGGGGGAATGATTCCCCGTCAGGGAGACAACCAATGGAGCCAAAACCATTTTGGGAAGATTGGCTTCAGGCGAATCTTTATACCCCTATCAGGGAAGCGGCACCAAAGGTAGGACTTTTCCTGTTGGCGATAATCTTCGTGGTTGCCGGCCTCTGGGCAATTGCTCAGAACCCGGGGAGGTCACAATGAGCAGCGTCTACGGCCCGGCCCCGCTTACGCCTGGACAAATGACTACAGTCACCGTCCCTAACCAGGGTGTGAGCGCGGTTGTAATCACAAATGAGAGTCCCTATACGCTACGTGTCTCAATCGACGGCACATCAATTGTCAGATGGGTGCATGCCTTTTCTGCTAATCTGGTGCAAATGCCAACCGGCTATACAGGCAACATCCTGTTTAGCCCGGTTGAAGTGTTGAATAACGCAAGTCTTGCACCTGCGTACAGCGTCCTTGTTGAAGCCTTTGGGCATGGTGAAGAGCCGGGGGTAGGCTATCCATTTAGCCTGACTCGGATTAGTAACGTGGGGAATACGATTCCATTGGGGACAAACACTCAACAGGTTATTAATGACGGCAACACGCCTAATACCCCCGTTGTTGAAGCAACTGCCTCTGGGACAACTGGTGGCAGCAATGTCCTTATCGACAACAGTGGGAATGTTACGTTCGCTGACTTTGTTTCAGCCGTTCGTACCGTCCTGTTCGCGATACAGGCCGGGCAGGGTATCACTATCGGGAGCGCGAATCGATTCGTGAAAATTGAGCCGGGAGCGATTCGGGGCGGCTCAGGGGGAATCGGACTGGGAAATACCAGTACTGGCAGGGATGTACTGGACGCGACTCCCGCTAACACCTATCTGAAGGGGCCGAATACGGTACAGTTCCAGGTTCCAGATGGAACAACTCGAGTCATGGTTTCCAGTAGCGGCCTCACCATTAATTCAGGGGGGCTTGCCCTCACAGGCAGTGGGAGAATAAACTTCTCAACCGGATTTTTAACTCGAGTCTCGACTTTCACCGGGACAGGAACAGGGACATATCCCCACAATAATAACGGGACACCTTTTATTGTCCTTGTCGAGACAACCGCGCCCGGGGGCTCCCAGACAACGGGGGTATCGAACATTACCGATACTTCAGTACAGGTGACATGTGGCGCGGGTATGAGTTTCAAAGCGCTGGCTTTAGGATAGGAGAGACGGGCATGCAATGTGAGTATAACGGCTGTACAAACGAATTTGTGTTGGGACACTCATTCGTTCTCGTTTTGGGGGGGGTACGAAAAGGCACGGAATATGGATTCGTACAACCGCAGTCCCAAAAATGGACATGCGGGCACGCACATGCACGGGCTCAGACAGCTCTCGAGATAGAGGAACTGAAAAATGTTCCTTTTGCATATGGCCCGTCCCCCTTTACAACAGACCCTACGCAGGGCATCACCTGCTATGTCTGTGGAACATCTTTAGAGGGTGAAGCATTCTGGATAACCCTTGCCTATGCGAGTCCCGGCCCGGGATTTCCAGGATTCATTTGCGACACCGCACCCCACATGTGTTGCTCAAGGGAGCATGCCGCGCAAGCCGCTATTGAATGTCTTGAGCAGCATATAGAACAAAGAACAGGAGAATATGAATCATGAAAGTGTGGCAGATTTTAGTTGTAGGGGCGATTGCCCTTCTCATTCTCTTTTTCCTTAAAAAGAAGGGAATCATCTAATGTTCCTGAAATACTCCAATGGTTGGGGACATCTGATTATGTCAATTATTCTGATCGCAGCAGGATTGCTCATGATTCTCTATCCTGCTGTCGATGGATCGACCCGCGCTGCGGGGGTCGGGCTGATCACATCCGTGGCAGGATATTGGCTAGTGACAAGCTCCGCAAATTCGGTATTGCGGAAGCAGGAAGAAGAAAGAGAGAAAGAAGAATGAGCCAGTATCCAGATGCAATAGAAATGTATGTCCCCCGTGACCGGGTTTTTATCAATCAAAACACTCATGAATGGATCGTGATTCACAAGACCGCGGGGGGCAGCTCCGCACAGGCGATTGCCGACTACTTTGCGACAACCCCCCTGATGACCTCATCTCATTTTGTTGTAGGACGTGACGGTACCATTGTGCAATGCGTCCGTCTGGAAGACGGCGCGGCTGCCAACTGCTGTTTGACCGAGGGACATGCCGATTTCTTAGCGGAGGGCGGGAATTATAATCTGAGAACGATTTCCATAGAGTGCGTCGATGAAACGTACCGAAATACGCAGGATATGACGCCTGCACAAAAGAACGCGCTCTTCAAGTTAGTCAAATGGCTTTGCGAGAAATATGATATCCCTGAGAGATACGGCGATGAGGCAGGGGGGATTATTGGACATTGTGATCTGGACCCCGTTAACCGCGCGGATTGTCCAGGCCCGCGGTTTCCTTGGGATGAATTATGGCGGTTTCTAAAAGAAGGTGATCAAATGGGAGTACCAACAGGGTGGAAAGATAACGGAAAGGAACTCGTCGCGCCAAACGGCATCAAGGTCGTACGCGGGTTCCGAGATTACATTTTGTCGCATCCCTGGGACTCTGGCAACTATCCTCTTGAGCCAGAGCAGGCGATGAGCCCGGTCGAACTCTCTAACCCGTCCCTTGGGAACGGGACTGGACAACGGTTCCGGTGGGCATCACTCAAATGGACGGCATCAAAGGGGGTTTACCTTTCCTGGGTTGGGCAGGAAGAAAAGTACCTGAGAGAGAGAGTAGTTGCATTAGAAAAAAATCAGACAACCCCTAATGCTCACTCGCAGGCTCAGCAGGCAATCTCTCTCTTACAGCAGGCAATCTCTCTCCTACAACGCATCTAGCTTCTGTTCCTTCCTTTCCAACGGGAGGGCCCGAGTGGTATTCTCGGGCCCTTCTTATTTATTCGATAAAGTACCTGAAACTGTGTATTGTTGCCTCCTCTACTTCTTCCGGAACAATCCCATATCTTTCAATGATGCCGTCTATCCCGGTTCTGATGAGTTCCTTTACCTCTGCTGGAGAGATATGGATTTTCATCGTCCGAGTGACCTTTTTCGCGCTAATAACCAGTGTGGCATCAACCTCTATCCGGATTCTTTTCCCCTTCAATTTCTCTTTATGCCGGGGTTTCAGGGTTTTCCCAAAAGCCTGGTATTGTTTTGCATTTCTTTTTTCAGGGTTGTTCCTGCGTGATGGATCAAAACGCCGGGACAGATTCTTTACCTTTTTTCCAGTAAATCTTGCAAGGTCTTGCACAAGATTTCTTTTCCATTTATTCCCATATTCCTCCTGGTAATAGTCGATAATTTCTGCTTTTGTTTGAGGATACCATTCCTCAAATACCTGATCATAGAGATTCTCAAGCTGCGCGTGCAACTCGTTTCTTTCATCCTCTGGCATGTACACCATATTATTCATCTCCCTTCGATCTGAGTTTGAGCACGCGCATAATACCGCCTGATGATTGCCCCGTCCAGATGGACCGTATCTCCTGATCAGTCAATTTCTGAGAATAGGCAAGTTTCCATCCGCCTAGCCCGTCCCGGGCAAATTCCGGGAAGGCATCATATGGATTGGGGATATCTGAGAAATATCCTACCGCATCAACCTGTATAAGAGCAGGCAGGGCCCCTGTGCGCGCGCGGATAGCTTCTACCTGTCTGAGAAGCGCCACTTTCGCACTCTCGACAATAGCTACCCGCCATTCAGGCCGGTAGAAGCCGGGAGCAATCTGCTTTGTGGTACTGCTCGCCATGAGTCCAATGGAACAGGTTGCGATTCTTTTGGCTGAATATTCAGCAAGCCCGCGTGCCCCGTCATGCCGGAATTCAGGCCCGCCTTCTCGGAAGAGCAAACGCATATTCCACATCTGATACATAGGTTTTTTCAGCAGGGCATGTGTCTGCTCTTCCGGCCATATCCAAGCCTCATCAATATTGGGTATCCCGGTTCTCTCAGCCAGATATTCAAGGATTGGCTGAGATATCCATTGTTGAGATGCCCGCACCGGCGAGGGCTCAAGCTCGCCTGCGATACCGCGTGTATGCCAGATCCCCCAGTAACATCCTGCATCAGCCGCCTTCTGTGCCTCCCGGCCTGTCAGGTGACGGGGCGTTCCTGTAGGCAGTTTGAGACTCGTACATCGCGCGATGTACATTGAGTTCTTATCCCAGACATGCAAATGCGGAAAAGAGGGAAGATGCTCAGGGAGATGAGAATAGGCCAGATTGTAGCCCGCCTCACTGGTAAGCCAACTAAAATCAACGCCCGCGGGCGCTAGCCAATCTCGTTTGTGGACAGAAGATTTTATAAGAAGTCTCCCGATAACCCCCGGATTGTGATAGAAATTTTCCCCTAATTCTCTCTGAAGGTAGAAGAGCGCGCCTAATGCTGTTTGCGCGTCTATGCAGGGGGCATATTTGTCCCATTGCCATGTGTCCCGGGCTGGAAAGACAATAATTCGCGGGCGCCTGGACGCGCGGGCCGCGCGGGGGAAAAAAGTGATACTCGCAGCGATGTCAGGAAGAGGGAAAGTGATACGCCCGTCCGGATTACGAATCATTCGGATTCGGACATCATAGGCGTCCTGATCATAGGAAAGATCTTTCTCTTGTAAGCTGTTGAGCCTGTTTCCGGGACAGATCCATAATTGGTCAAGGTCAAGCCTCATCATAATCGCGATAAGATCTTCTAGGTTACGAGGCTTGACCTCGTCTCTCTTTACCCCTTCTGTGGTAAGATAACAGAGACAGTTTTCGGAATAGGTTGAAAGTCTGAGCATCTTTGTTCCATCCTTTTCTTTCAATTATTAGCCCAACTGTTTTCTGGCCTCTGGCTTTGGGGGGACACGGAAGTAGCATCCGCAAAGCCAGAGTCCGTTTTCTGATCGCTTCCATTGGACAGGATGCCCCCGCCGGCACAGGCCCTGCTGATCAGGGGGAGTAGAGAGATAATATTTTATCTCTTCCTTGTGCTCCCTGATCAAGTCTCTCTGTCCAGGCGTAAGCCCTAACGGCCCCGGCTTGATAATAAGATCATTTCCATCCACTATAAACCGGATATGAGGGTTTTCCCCCATCAGACGAAGAACCACTTTTTTACCAAACTCCCAGTTCATATATTTCCCTTCCTTAGAAGACCTCAATGTCCTCTTCATGTACAGTGTCCATATCATCATCATGTATTTCATCAGGGGTACGCAGACGCACGTCCGCCCAGTATCGCCCGGCCTTGGTGCGTATCTCCTGCAATCCCTTATCGCGCAAAAGGGGCGTTAATTTGTTCTCAGCAAGCGCGCGATGTCCGGTCTGTTCCATATAAAATTTATAGGTTTCGTACAGACGCGCTTTCGGCACGCGTTCGCCCGGTGCGTTGACTACCCACATCTCAAGAAAATCAGCGATAAGATCAGTCTCACGCCTGTATAAATCTACCTCCCGCTTGACCTTCTCAGGAACAAGAAGCCGCCCATGCTTCAGATAGAGCTGTAATCCTTCCCAGAGCCATTTGAGTACCCCGGGATACTCTGGCTCCATTTCGCGTAAAAGGACAGGAAGATCTTTTCTTTCAGGGTCATCCTCAAAGTTGTATTCCCAGTGTATGAGCAAGAGCCGGCGCCAAATTCCATTACTTGAATCTTTAATGGTAGGCCGGGGGTTCGTAAACATCATGGCAGTGAATTTGGGAGTAAGATCAAAAAATTCCCCCCAAAGATATCGGACCGAGATTTTGTCATTTCCCGTCATTTGCTTGACCAGGGCTGTATTCAGGCGCGCACCTTCCTCGGTTTCAGACGCAATCAGCAGACGAATATTCTCTGTCCGAGCGATATCATTCGTCTGGGCATCGGTCTTGCGGTCAACAAACAAGGTAGCGGGCGCCTGCTGCGCGTATTTTCCCAGAACCTTTTGCAAAACAGCAGGAAGAAAGTTCCTCCCATTCCCCCCCGTCCCGTAGTGCACCATAAAGGCCTGAGCGAGAATTTCCCCTACCAAGCCCAATCCACAGTATTGTTGTATCAGACGAATTGTATCCTTATCCCCTAGATGTGCCTTTTGAAGATATTGTTCCCACCGGGGCGCGGTAGCTTGCGGATCCCAGTATGTTTCACAGATTTTGGTCATGTAGTATTCCCGCTTGTGAGGAAGCAATTGGCCTGTTCGGAGCTCCAAAACTCCATTCTGACAGTTCAGCATCCAATCATCCTGATTAAGCATCTGGAACTCAATCAAGATATCCGGCTGCCCTTTAAGCAGTTCAATGGCAGATTCGATTGCGCGGGCGGATTGCGCGGCGCGGAAGTACTTCTTATGTGCCTGCCATTCGGACTCATTGGGATTTTCCCCCTGCATGAAGGTTTCTGCTTCAGCGAGAATATAGGATGTGGCTGAGATTGCAAGTTGCTTTAAGTAATCATTAGGCGCCTCTGCCCACATCTTGCCCGTCCACTTATACCATTTCCTGTATTCTGCCACGAATCTCAGGTTGTGCCCGAACCGAGCCCACATCCGAACTGATGTCCCTACCTCGGTACGCGGCGCCTGACTCAAGGGAGTGTGCAATAAGGATTGCAGACGATCATCATCCTGATGCTCATCACGAATACGTGCAAGTTCAAGCTGATACCGTTCGAGTGGGGTGTCAGCTTGAATCTTGAAAATGTGTTTCAATTCCCGTGCGGACGGAGACAAATTCTTCTTTTGCATAGCATAGCCTCACAGTGAAAATTCCCAGCGCCCCTTGCTGGGTCTACAAGAAGTATAGAGGAAATTTTCTGACACGTCAAGTGATTTAGCTATTGATATATCTTTCGATGGAAATATGAACTCTGGTACAAAGTAAAAAAACATATAGAAATTTCTCATTCAATTATAATTGTTTTTTCAGTGCTTGACAAGATATCCAACAGATTGCATATACAAGTGGCTATTTCATCATTTTTTTTATAAAAAAATCACAAAAGGTTTATTTTTCCTATAGT
>Ga0164243_10009134_pt1 | contig 14478 bp, 9 predicted proteins | sample OricompcompostOP_FD_108781 | JGI IMG/M metagenome (GOLD analysis project Ga0164243, IMG submission 108781) | Organic Plus compost microbial communities from Emeryville, California, USA - Original compost - Organic plus compost (OP) | ecosystem: Engineered > Solid waste > Mixed feedstock >... | reverse complement strand
CATTTCAGCTACGGTGAAAGACGGTAAAGTTACCTTGCATGGTACAGTAAAGGACGAAGTGGCCAAATCGGCTGTAGAAGATGCACTGAAAGAAATTAAAGGCATTCGCTCCATCGAAGACAGTGCAGTGATCTTTAAACCGCCTGTGGCTGCGGAACCAGTGCCTGTAGCGCTCAATGCAGATCAGCAGCTGCAGAAAACATTAGATTCTGTATATCGCGCAGGCGGCATCACCACCGTAGACGCTTTCATAAAAGATGGTACCATCACTTTAGAGGGCGTGGCTAAAAGCAAAGACATCAGCAAGGTGCTTCGTATCACCCGCCAGTACTCAACCGGGAAGATCGAAAATAATATTAAGCGGGTAAATCGTTAGACTTTGGAACAGGGGCGGCGGCGCCTTTATACTGGTGCTTCCACCGGCGGTGACTCCATACCCAGACTTCAGGCTGCTCGTGGATATTCTTTTCAAGGAAACGTACAAAAGCCTCTGTGATCTTGCCGTCTGGCTCCTGTCGGGGGTTTTCGAATGCGAGTTGCAGGGAGGCATGATAGTATCCTCGTTTTGTTTTCCGGATATCGACAAATACAACAGGGATGTTGCTTCTTTTAGCGCCCATTTCAGGGCCCTTGTAGAACGGGGTCATTTTATTGAGGAAAGGATACCAGAAGCAGGAGCGGGGATTGCCCGGGTTCTGATCTGCCACCAGCGCTATCAGGTACTGTTTATTGGCCCAGGCCCTCATGCTGTTGCCCATATCATTGGCCGGGATCAGTATAGAACCGAACTTTTCCCTGAAATGCCTGAAAAGCCTGTCGGCCGGCTTGCTGGTCAATGGCATATACACTACCAGGAAGGGGAATGCAACGCCCTGCATACAGAAAAGGTTTGCCCACTCCCAGTTGAAGTTATGTCCCAGGTGCAACTGGCAGCTCTTTCCTTCGGCATACAGTTGATGGAGGACTGTCAGATCGCACTGAAAACGTTTCTTCAGGGAGCGTTTACTCATAGTGAGCAGCTTGATGGTTTCCACCATCATATCTGTCAGGTTCCGGTAGTATTTCCTGGCCAGTACGGTTAATTCCTTATCTGTTTTTTCCGGGAAAGCCTGGCGAAGATTGGCCATAACAACTTTCTTCCTGTACCCGATAACATGATACACCAGTACATACAGCAGGTCGCTGATGAAGTAAAGAACCGGGAAAGGCAGAATAGAAAGACTATAGCAAAACGCCAACAGCAGATAGTACATGTTTCCTGTTGTTATAAACCAACCGTAAAGGTAATGAAATGAGCTGGTTAAGCCTTATAATACAATATTCTGAACCAATTCGCTCTTATACGGATAGTCGGTATTGTAATGTAAGCCCCTGCTTTCTTTCCTGAAGGCGGCCCCTTTAACGATCAGGTACCCTACGGTGATAAGGTTGCGCAGTTCGCAGAGCTGAGGCGATACCATCGTCTCTTCATAGAGGGCTTCTGTTTCTTCATGCAACATATCCAGCCGGCGCAGCGCACGTTCAAGACGTACATTCGTTCTTACAATACCTACATAGTCGCTCATGATCTGTTTAAGCTCTTTCAGGCTTTGAGTGATAAGGATCATTTCCTTAGGCGCTGTAGTGCCTGTGGCATCCCAGTCCGGAACATTCTCTTTGTATTCAAGCTTTTCTATCTGGCTGGTTGCATCCACAAAACAACGATGCGCAAACACCATCGCTTCAAGCAGGGAATTGGATGCCAGGCGGTTAGCTCCATGCAGGCCGGTGCTGGCGCATTCTCCGCAGGCGTATAAATTTCGGATAGAGGTTTGTCCCCGTTCATTGGTCTTGATACCTCCGCAACTATAATGCGCTGCAGGAGCTACCGGGATCATCTGTTTAGTGACATCTATACCTAGTGACAAACATTTTTCGTAGATGTTCGGGAAATGATGAATAAACTTTTCAATATCCATATGCCGGCAATCCAGGTATACATACTCTGTTCCGGTGATCTTCATCTCGCTGTCTATAGCCCTGGCCACAATGTCGCGGGGAGCAAGGGATAAGCGGGAATCGTATTTATGCATAAAATCTTCTCCATGCACATTCCTTAAAATACCGCCATCGCCACGTACTGCTTCTGTAATAAGGAAAGAATTGTTCACTCCCGGCTCATAAAGTGCGGTAGGGTGGAACTGGATGAATTCCATATTCTCTATCCGCCCTTTTGCACGATATACCATGGCTACGCCATCGCCTGTTGCGATACTTGGATTGGTAGTGCTCCTATAGGCCTGCCCGTTACCCCCGGTTGCCAGCAGGGTAACTTTCGCCAGTATCTTTTCGATTTTATTGGTAGAAAGGTTTAGCACATAAACCCCATAGCATTCAATATCGGGGGTCGATTTGGTTACCAGGTAACCCAGGTGATGCTGGGTGATCAGGTCTACCACAAAGCAATGGCTGATCAGTTCAATGTTGGGCCTTTTATGAATAGCCGCTAACAACGCCCTTTCAATCTCTTTACCCGTAACATCCTTGTGATGAATTACCCTGAAAACGGAATGACCGCCTTCCCGGCCAACCGAAAAATCGCCGTCGGGGTTTTTATCGAAGTTCGCTCCCCATTCGATGATCTCATTTACCCGGTCTGGCCCTTCTGTAACCACAATTTTAACTACCTGTTCGTTACAAAGCCCGTCGCCGGCTATAAGCGTATCTTCTATATGCTTTTCAAAGCTATCGTTCTCCAGGTCGTTCACTACCGCTACTCCGCCCTGGGCATATTTAGTATTGGTTTCGTCTTCCCGGCTTTTGGTAATGATCGTAATTTTCTTATCAGGACACTGTTGTGATACCTTAAGTGCGTAAGTAAGTCCGGCAATCCCTGAACCGATGACAAGAAAGTCTGTTTTCTGCATAGTGGTGTAAAAATAAGAAGATTTACCCTTTGCTTTCGAAATACTTTACGCTTCCGTAAACAAGCCCCGATTGTGCGAGGCCATAGGTTAGCATAACCAGCATATCCCCGCCGGGTATGGGCTGGTAAAATTTCTGGAATGCGATCAGGCTGTCCGATATCATGAATAATACTGCCCCTATAACGCAATATATCGCCATGGGTTGCCGCTTGAAATGGAAAGCGTGTATCGTGCTTTGCACATTAATGCTGATCGCTAACGCATAAAGGATCACCGGCCAGGTGAATGAGCCGGTGTAAGGCGCCAGGAACAGTATAAAAGCAATGGCCGCTGCGGCATTCAGAAAAATGTATGGGTATTTGCATAAAGGAACGGGAGGGTTGCTATACCTGATTTTCAGGAAGAAAACAATGTAGGCAATGTGGGCCAGGAAGAAGCTTCCCAATCCCGGCAGGAATAACCGGTCGCCATCATACAGCAGCAAGTCGTCGCCCAGCGACGAAAACAATAAAGCTGCCAGCAGGAAGCTCCTGTAAGCGCCCGGGATAGCCACATTGGAATACAATGCATAAATCACCAGCAACAACATTAATAACGGCTTCGTAGCAACCCGGTATGCTTCTGCGTGGAAAGCGATAAGTAAGATGTCTGCCAACAGTAATAGGAAGTATAGTAACAGGCTGGAAGAACGAAGCATAGAGAAAAGATTATGCTTAAATTTAAATAAAATTTCCTGTTAAGTAGGGAGAAGAATATAAAACGTAGTACCGTTGCCGTTAACTCCCGGGCTGCTCACCTTCAGTTGTCCGCCGTGAAGCTGGATGATCTGTTGGGAAAGACTTAGCCCGATACCCGAACCTTTCTTTTTAGTAGTGAAGAAAGGAATAAAGATTTTGTTCATCGCATCAGCATCGATGCCCGGCCCGTTATCCGCGATCTCAATCGCCATCTGCTGCGCATTATTGAGATATAAACGGATGTCGATCTGCGGATTGCTTGTATGCTCCAGGGCGTCCATGGCGTTTTTAACCAGGTTGATGAGCACCATCTGCAACTGCGATATATCCGCATGGGTTTCTATGGTATCCACTTCCACGTCAATGTTCAGCTGTATGCCGGCCTGCTTCATCTCGGCCTGCAGAAGGCTGCCGATGGAAGTAAGCAATGTTTTTACATTTACAATGGTGAACTGCGGCTGCGGCAAGGTTGTATAATCGCGGTAAGCGTTAACAAAGTTCATGATCCCTTTGCTGCGGCTTTCTACCGTTTGCAGGGCTTCCCGCAGATCTGCAATACCTTCGTTGTTCTGCGCTGTAGGCGCAATATCCAGGTCTACTATTTCCTGCATGGTGCTGATCAGCGACACGATAGGCGTAATAGAGTTCATGATCTCATGACGCAGGATCTTGGTAAGGTTTTGCCAGGCTTCCAGTTCTTTTTTCTGAAGTTCTGAATGGATGTTCTGGATAGAAATAAGTTTGATCAACCTTCCCTGCAACCGCACCGTAGCGGCGTTGATAGAAAGCTGTTGTTCCTGCCTGGTGGCATAGAGGGTTTTGTTGCCCGACGGGAGTTCTGAAAGCAATTCGGCCAGGCCCGGATGCACCGTTTTCAACTCCTGTATGTATCGCAGCCTGTATATCCCCAGCAGCCTGAAAGCCGCAGGGTTAATGAGTTCTATCTTCCCATCCTGGTCAAACGACAGCACCCCGATACTGATATGCTGTACAATGGTATCGATGTATTTAAGGTTGGCTTCCTTTTCAGCACGGGTTTGCCTGAAGGCTTCCAGTACTTCATTGAATTGTTGATTCAGCATGGTGAAACTTTTTCCCAGCTTGTTATCGGCGCTGAAGCGGATAGAGAAATCTTCATACCGGATAGATTCCAGGAACAGTGTAAGCTTCCTGTTAATGCGGTTAAGGTAGTAGTACATGGCGTACATCTGTACCAGGATGAACGGCGTTAACAACAATGTAAGGGGCTTCATGCCTGCAAACCAGAACCATGCAGCAGCAGCTATTGTTGCTGTTAACAGCAATACCCGCAGGGAGATATTTATGCTGAACCTGTTCATTCAATTCAGATGTTATATTTTTCCAGGCGCCTGTAAAGTGCAGCCCTGCTGAGTCCCAGCTCCTTTGCCGCTTCTGTGATATTGCCATTACACTTTTTCATTGCTTGTGTAATGATATTGCGCTCCATTTCTTCCAGATTATAACCGGTATCGGATGGCTGATCATTGTTCTGGTTATTCTTGATGAACACATCTTTAGGTTGTAATGATTTGCCTTGAGCAAGGATAACCGCTCTTTCAATCGCATGTTGCAATTCCCTGATATTACCCGGCCAGTCGTACTTTTCCAGTTGGTTGATCAATGAGTCCTGCAGGCTGTTCACAGGGCGTTTGTATTTATCCCTGTATACCTGTAAAAAGTGTTCTGCCAGTAGAACGATGTCTTCTTTCCGTTCTCTCAGCGCCGGCAGCTGGATCTCGATGGTGTTGATCCTGTAAAGAAGATCCTGCCTGAACAGTTGTTGCGTGGCCAGGTGCTGGATGTTGCGGTTGGTAGCGCAGATCAGCCTCACGTCAATGGGAATGGGTTTGTTGGAACCTACCTTTGTAACATACCTGTTCTGCAGTACTGTCAGCAGTTTGGCCTGTAAGGGAATGGAGATATTTCCTATTTCATCCAGGAAGATGGTACCTCCGTTAGCTTCTTCGAAACGTCCTGTCCTGTCTTCCCTTGCATCTGTAAACGCTCCTTTCACATGGCCAAACAACTCGCTTTCAAAAAGGTTTTCGCTGATGGCTCCCAGGTCTACGCTCACGAAGGGCTTATTGCTGCGGTGCGATTGTGCATGTATCTGCCGCGCCAGCAGGTCTTTACCTGTTCCGTTTTCTCCCAGTATCAGTATATTGGCATCGGTAGCGGCAACGCGGGAAATAGTATCAAATATCGCCAGCATCGCAGGGCTTTTGCCGATAATGTTCATGTTGGTGCTGCCCGGGGTAGGAACGGCTATCGGTTTATTCTGTTTCGCGTTCCTCTTATCGTAAGCAGTTTGGATGGTTGCCAGCAGTTTCTCGTTTTCCCAGGGTTTTAACACGAAGTCAGTAGCCCCTGCTTTGATAGCTCTTACAGCCATTTCTACATCTCCGTACGCTGTGAACAAGACGACCGCCGTATCCGGTTTTATGTCCAGTATGCGATCCAGCCATTCAAAGCCTTCTTTCCCGCTACTGAGGTCCCTGGTGAAATTCATATCCAGTAGGATGACATCATAGTCGAAATTCGTTACCAGGTAAGGAATCTTTTGGGGATTCTTCTCAAAATCTACCTGTTCAAAATGCCTTTTAAGCAATAATCTCGCTGCTCTCAACACATCAACATCATCATCAACAATTAAGATTTTTCCGGGTTGCATAACTTTTAGTTTCGAAGGGTGAATAGGTGACAATATTAAACAAAGATTTTTTCAATGCCACAGCTAATTTCAGGAACTTTTAAAAGTGTCCGATTATGAACGTTCCTTGTCCGCCATAGGACGTTTTAAAAAGCCTTAAATCCTTTGAAATCGGCTGTAGTAGCGTATTTTGTGCTTTGGCATGTGGATTGGATTTCCACGGGCAGCAATTTTTCGCTTAAACACATGGATAGAAAATTAGAAAAGAAGTTCTGGAGTAAAAAGCGCATCATGATGATAGGAGGTGGTGCAGCAATCGCCTTGTTGCTTTTGTATACGCTGATCTTTGCCGACCATCGGGCTACCCTGAACGTAGAAAAAGATAAAATAACCATTGCGACGGTAAAGAAAGGAACTTTCGATGTTTATATAGCTGTTACTGCTGTAGTAATGCCCCTTAAAACTATTCGCCTGGATGCCATTGAAGGAGGATATGTGAGCCGCAAATACCTGGAAGGCGGAAGCATGGTAAAAGCCGGCGATTCGATCCTGAAACTGGATAACCAGCATATGATGATGGATTTCGTTAACCACGAAACAGAGATCTACCGCCTGCGTAACGAATTGCAGAACACCAGGCTGCAGATCCGGCAACAGGAGTTTACCATGCAACAGGCTATCTCGGAGCTGGATATGAAGATCAATACAGCCAAGGACCTGTACGACAGGAACAAGCAGCTTGTTGAAGAAAAGATCATCGCCCGCCAGGAGTTCAATAAGAACAAATATGAGCTGGAAGGACTGCTGCGTCAGAAAGAGATACAGCAGGAATCGCAGAAGTACCAGCTTGAAAACGCCCGGACACAGATATCGCAGCTGGAAGGTACCCTGGCCCGCACCCAGCAGAACCTGGAACTCATGCGCCAGAACCTGAACAGCCTGATAGTAAGGGCCCCTGTTTCCGGTCAGCTGTCCAGCATCGATGTAGAAGTTGGGTCCAGCATTACCGCCGGCCAGAACATCGGGCAGATCGACGATCTGAATGGTTTCAAACTGAGGGCGGATATAGATGAGCACTATGTTTCACAGGTTTTCCCTGGTTTGAAAGCCACTTTCGAATTCGACGGCAAAACTTACGACATGGTGGTTACCAAAGTATATCCAGAGGTTAAAAGCGGTCGTTTCCAGGCAGATATGAATTTCGAAAAAGAAACACCCCAGGGAATACGCCGCGGACAGTCTTCGCCTATCCGCCTGGTACTGGGCAAATCGGCAGAAGCTATCCTGCTGCCGTTGGGAGGATTTTTCAGCGATACAGGAGGCAACTGGGTTTATGTACTCGATAAAAGCGGCAACAAAGCCGTTAAACGCAATATTTCGCTGGGTAGAAAAAATCCTTTGTATTTTGAAGTATTGGACGGTTTGCAACCCGGCGACCAGGTTATTGTTTCTTCTTATGAGAACTTCGGAAATAAAGACGTTTTATCTTTTTAACTATCATCCACTAATCACAAAAATAAAGATCACTTATGATTCGCACAGTCAACTTGCAAAAGCTGTTTACCACTGAAGAAGTAGAAACTACGGCCCTTAATGGAATCAACATGGAGGTGAATGATGGAGAGTTTGTAGCGATCATGGGTCCATCTGGTTGCGGAAAGTCTACATTGTTAAATATACTTGGCTTATTGGATAACCCTTCCGACGGTGAGTATCATTTCTGGGGTAAAGAAGTTGCCAGGATGAGCGAAAGACAAAGGGCCCAGTTGCGTAAAGGCTCTATTGGCTTTGTGTTCCAGAGCTTTAACCTGATAGACGAGTTAACGGTTTTCGAAAACGTGGAGCTGCCCCTGTTATACCTGAAGGTGCCGGCTGCCGAACGTAAAGTAAGGGTAGAAGAAGTGCTGGAAAGAATGAACATCATGCACCGCCGCAACCACTTCCCCCAGCAGCTTTCCGGTGGTCAGCAGCAAAGGGTGGCAATTGCCAGGGCCGTTGTTGCAAAACCCAACCTCATCCTGGCCGATGAGCCCACAGGAAACCTGGATTCAACCAACGGTGAAGAAGTAATGAAGTTATTGCAGGAATTGAATAATGCAGGTACCACCCTGATAATGGTAACGCACTCTCCTTATGACGCCGGGTTTGCCCACAGGATCATTAACCTGTTCGACGGCCGGGTTGTGACAGAAAATATCAAAGAACAGTTTCACGTGTGATTTCCTTCCGCCATTCTAAAATCAAACATGATGTTCAGGAACTATTTAAAGATCGCAATACGCCATCTGCAAAGGAACAAATTCATTACAGCTATTAACGTAACCGGGTTGGCCGTAGGAATGGCCTGTTGCATTTTTATAGTACTTTATGTCAGAGATGAACTGAGCTTTGATAAATTTCATCACAACACCGGCAATATTTACAGGGTTACCCGGTTTATATCCCGCAATGGCGTAACAGAGTACGATGCGCCTACACAGATTGCCCTTGCGCCTGCGATCAGGAACGAGGTAAAAGGTTTGAAAGAAGTTACCCGCGTATTCATCCCCGGGGTACTCCAGATCCAGGTAAATGACAAAAAGATCAAAGAAACCAAGGTAAAATTTGTAGATCCCGGCTATCTTAAAACTTTCAGCTTCGGGGTGCTTTCAGGAAAGAGCGCCGACCTGCTCAAAGCGCCATACACCGCCGTGCTGACCCAATCGGCCGCCCGCAAGTATTTCGGCAATGAATCGCCCATCGGTAAAAGCATGCTGGTAAGCAACAGCTATAACTGCCTGGTGACCGGCGTCATGCAGGACATGCCGCAGAATACAGATATAGGAACAGATGTGGCGATATCATTTTCCACTTTTCTTTCAGAATCACTGAAAGCAGGGATCGATTATGAACAGCAATGGTTCAATTTCCTGGATAATCAAACATTTATCCAGGTAGATGAAAATGCCGATCTGGCGAATGTACAGCGGGATTTAACCGCCATGGCCGAACACTATACCGCCGGCATTTCCAGGCGGCTGGGAGTAAAATTCGGACTCAACCTGCAGCCGCTCAGTCATATTCACCAACGGCCGCAGGGCGATTTCGGCAAAGATAATATGCCAATGCTCTGGATCTACCTCGCAATTGGTGCTTTCATCATATTGATCGCCTGTTTCAACTTCATTAACCTGACCACAGCCAGGGCGCATGAAAGGGCCAGGGAAGTGGGATTAAGAAAGGTATTGGGCGCCGAAAAGAAAAGCCTGGTACTGCAATTCCTCACAGAATCTTCCCTGATAAGTATTATTTCTTTAATCATCTCACTGTTGCTGGTAATAGCACTATTGCCGGCATTTAATACCATTGCAGCAAAAAATATAAAGCTAGGTTTAAGTATAGACAGCGTACTGTTGACTGGCCTGGTATTGTTAGCGGCGGTAGTAGGACTGCTGGCAGGCAGCTACCCCGCTTTTTATTTGTCTTCCCTGCTGCCCATAAAAGTGTTGAAAGGGAAATTCGCCACTTCCCATTCAGGGATCTTCGTAAGGAAAGCCCTGGTTGTTTTCCAGTTTGCGGTTGCTGTAGCTATGATCATTTCTTCCTTTGTAGTTTATTCTCAATTAAAATACTGGTCAAATAAAAACCTGGGCTTTGATAAAGAGCACCTGGTAAATATCAGGATGGATGGCGTCAGCCCTGCGGTTGCTGATCACTATAAAGCAAAGTTGCTGGAACGCGCTGATGTAAAAAGCGCTTCCCTCAACAGCATGTTGCTGGGCAACAGCATTGATAGTAACAACCCGATCGTGGAAGAAGGCAAAGATGATAAGGAAGGATTTGTGGCAGGGATCATACATGGGGACTTCGACCTTGTGAAAACACTGAAACTTAAAATAATCGCAGGCCGGAATTTCGACCCGGCAATGAGAACCGACAGCAACAACGCGTTTATTGTTAACGAAGCGGCGGTAAGAAGTTTCGGGTTTAAAGATCCTATTGGTCAGCGTATCGAATGGAGGCCCGGGAGTAAAGGGGTTCATGGAACTATCATAGGCGTGGTTGCGGATTTTAATTACCAGGATCTGAAAAAAGCGGTTACCCCGGTGTTATATATGATAAAACCGGAGTACGCATCTAATCTTACCCTGCGCCTTGCACCGGGTAACCATACCGCCCAGTTAGCCGAGCTGGAAGAGCTCTGGAACAGCCTGTCTCCGGACCTTCTTTTCCAATATTCGTTCGTCGACCAGGACCTGCAAAACCTGTATAAAGGAGAAAGTACCCTTGGAAGACTATTCGGCATATTTTCAGGACTAACCATCCTGATCGCGTGCATTGGCCTTTTGGGACTTTCTATCCTGATCGCCCAACAAAGAACCAAGGAGATCGGAATCCGCAAGGTGCTGGGTGCATCTGCCGCTCATCTAAGCGTGCTGCTGACAAAGGATTTCCTTAAACTGGTACTGATCGGCAGCGTATTCGCCCTGCCGGTGGCCTACTTTGGAATGAATAGCTGGCTTCAGCGTTTTGTTTTCAGGGTATCGGTAGAATGGTGGATAATGGTTTTAGCGATCCTTATGGTAGTGATCATCGCTATTGTAACTATCAGCCTGCAGGCTGTCAAAGCTGCGCTTGTCAATCCCGTTGTTTCTCTTAAAACAGAATAGGGATAGAATTTTTGACTATTGAATATTACGGGTTTTTACCTTAAATCTGAATACGATGCTAAAGAGATACATAGTACTTGCTTTCCGAAACCTGCGCCGGCAAAGGTTATTCACCTTTATCAATATCGCGGGTCTGGCTATCAGTATGGCTGTGTGCCTGATGGTACTGGTCTCTTTGCATGAAACTTTCTCTTATGATAATTTTCATCCGCATGCCGGCAGGATATTCAGGGTCACCACAAAGGTGGAAACAACAGACGGACGGAAATACCATATGGCCAGTACGCCATTGCCGCTGGGAGAGGCAATAAATGCGGGGTATAAAGACGTAGAGCAAGTAACCTCTGTTTATTCGGCACTGATAGACGATGCTGCCGCCAATGGCAAAGAAATACCCGTAAGAGCTGCATTTACCAACGAGGCTTTTTTCAGGATTTTCGGGTTTAAACTGAAATGGGGAAACGCTAATACCATATTTGCTGATCCTAACTCAATTGTGGTATCCGATAACCTCGCCCAACGCTATTTCGGCGCAGGCAATCCTGTAGGCAAGGTGATAAGGTTCAGTAAATATGGCAACTATACGATCAGCGGGGTATTGGAAACGCCTCCATCCCATTCCCATCTCGATTTTGATGCTTATGCTTCATTAGCCGCGGTGCCGGTACTGGAACAATCGAAAGCCTTGCCCCAGATGCTGCAAAGTTGGGACCAGGTACAGGGTGCGTATACCTATGTACTGATGAAAGAGGGAAAAGGTAGCAAAGCGATAAACGACCTGTTGGCAGTAGAATCGCACAGGTACGATATAATGAAAAAGGAAAAAAGAGGCAGCCTTTCGTTTGCCTCACAACCTTTGAATAAGATAACCCCCTCACAGGAATTATACGATGATATTACAAGCAGCCCGCCATGGGGAAAAGTGCTGACAGAAGCGCTGGTAGCCCTGGGATTGCTTATCTGCGCGTGCTTCAACTACATTAACCTGACCATTGTAAGGTCATTGCAACGGGCAAAGGAAGTAGGCATCCAGAAGGTGAATGGTGCGCAACGCTGGCAGATCTTCCTGCAGTTCATCATTGAATCTGTTATTCTTTGCTTTTTATCGTTCATCCTGGCTATAACAATGCTCTCCATAGCACGCCCTGATCTCCGGATCTGGAACGCTGAAATACTGCTTCTTTTCCTGGTGTTCAGTTTTGTGACCGGGGTGGTAGCTGGAATTATTCCTGCCTGGAGCCTGTCGTCTTTCCAGCCGGTGAAAGTACTGAAGAACATGGTAGACATTAAGCTGTTCGGTGGTATTGGATTGCGGAAAACATTGATCGTCATCCAGTTTACACTGTCCATTGCCTCCATATTTTTCCTTATCACGGTTGCAAGGCAATTCTCCTATAAAGCAGTTGTGGATATGGGCTTTGCCAGGAAAGATATACTGGATGTGCCATTGGAGAAAACAAATTATGAGCTGATCAAACAGCGGATGCTGGGGTTGAAGGATGTAGAAGCCTGTACAGCTACTTCCGGAGTACTGGGAATGCCAAGGGAAACGCGTTTTTGCCGCATCAGGACCCGCGAGAACAAGGAGGGGATTGAATTTGGATACTATGCCACAGACAACGACTTTATTAAAACCATGCACCTGACCTTGGTGGCAGGAACTAACTTCCCTGCTGCAAACACAGACCAGGAGCGCTATATCGTAATCAATGAACGGGCTGCAGGTGCGCTGGGGTATAAAACTCCGGGAGAAGCGATAGGACAAAACGTATGGCTGAATGATTCCACCCAGGTTAGCATCATAGGCGTTTTAAAGAATTTCAATTACCAACCTATTGAAGTCGACATCCGCCCGATGGCTTTAAGATTTCTGCCCCAGGAGTTTACAAAGTTGCAGTTAAAGATGGCAAAGGGGGATAAACCGGCGCAAGTGGCTGCCGTACAGGATATATGGCAAAGCTTCAACCCCGGCAAGGAATGGAAGGCTGAATGGATGGATGAATCCCTGGCCGCCAGGAATGGGAGAGAGGTGGTTTCCATGTTGAGTTTCCTGGTGTTTATCTGCACATTGATCGCGGCATTAGGCCTGTTAGGCATTGTTTCATACACTTCATTTATCAGGAGAAAGGAAATAAGTGTTAGGAAAGTATTGGGAGCCGATGTCATCTCCCTGCTGGTACTGCTGTCCCAAAACTATCTGAAACTCATCTTTATTGCTGCGTTGATCGCCATGCCAATAGGAATACTGGGAAGTTCTTTCTTCCTGCGGATATTCGCTTACCGGGTTTCCCTGGGAATACTTCCAATGGCGCTTGGGTTTCTTGGGCTTTTTGTTTTGGCGCTTATTACCATCCTGTCACAGACCTGGGCTACCGTTCAGGTAAACCCTGCTAAAAACCTAAGAAACGACTAACTATGCTGCTTGCAAACTACATAAGGATCGCATGGAGGAATCTAAGGAGCAAAACGCTTTATAGCAGTATAAAGATCGGAAGCCTGGCTACCGGTCTCAGTGTTGCTATACTGATCCTGCTGTATATGGCCCATGAGCTGAGTTACGACAGGTGGCAAAAAGACAGCGACAGGATCTTTTGCCTGGCAACCAGGATAAAGCTGGATAAGGATACGATCCAAACCAACGGGTATAGCTATGAGGCAGCCACTATGATCCGCGACCAGAACAAGCAGGTAGAGTCGTTCCTTCGCATTACAGGATCATTATCCCAGGGCGCAAGCATCCAGTCGGTTACTGATCCGGCCCTGAGAGAGAATGCCGGCAATATTTATTTTACCGACCCTAACTTTTTTACTTTCTTTTCTTTCCGCCTGCTGGAAGGCAATAAGGAAGAAGTGCTGAAGCACCCCTTTAGCATTGTGATCAGCGAACGCATTGCCAGGAAGTTTTTTAAGGGCGCTTCGGCAGTGGGGCAGTCGTTGCTCTATAACGGGAAAAATACTTTCCTGGTAACAGGCGTAATGGAAGATGCGCCATCCAATGCCAATCTGAAGGCCGACTACCTGATGTCGGCAAACAGTATCAGCGGCATAGAAAAGATCGGTACATTGCTGAACACATCCGGGAATTTCGGAGGGCCGTTCAACCTATACCTTAAACTGACCGACAAAAGCCAGCAGGCGCAGGTTGCAGCAAATATCTCCCGCCTGGCCGACGCTTCGGGCCTTCCCGGCAAGGCCTTGCTTCGCCCGCTGACCAGCCTGCAGAAAGAAATATCTCCCAATTTCAGGTATCTAAGCCTTTTCCCGCTGGTAGCGGGCCTGGTTTTGCTGATGGCGCTGATCAACTATATGAGCCTTTCCACCGCCCGCGCTATTGGCCGGGCGAAGGAAATTGCCGTAAGAAAAACGCTGGGAGCAAATTACAAACACATTGCCTGGCAGTTCTATATCGAATCCGGCCTGTATGCCTTCATCGCATTTGGAGTTGCGTTAGTAATGGTTTTGTGGTTCAACCGGCCGTTAATAAGATACCTGGAAGTAGATATAGATACCGGTTT
>Ga0164243_10009133_pt1 | contig 14478 bp, 14 predicted proteins | sample OricompcompostOP_FD_108781 | JGI IMG/M metagenome (GOLD analysis project Ga0164243, IMG submission 108781) | Organic Plus compost microbial communities from Emeryville, California, USA - Original compost - Organic plus compost (OP) | ecosystem: Engineered > Solid waste > Mixed feedstock >... | reverse complement strand
GCCCCGTAGTCAACACGCTCGTCTATCAGGACGAACTCAATCAGGTGCGCTCCAACCTGCTCGCGCTGATGAAGGCGGCGGACGACAAACGTTGTGCGCCGGACCTGATCAAGCCCACCGCAACGAGTCTCGCGCCGGTCCACTAGGCTTTCTCCCGCTTGACGGGCTGATCTAGCAAACCTACTATTTTCGCGAGCGACATCGCAGAAATGCTATGCCCCGTGCGGGCTACTTCCGTCACGACTTACGTGGCGGGGCTCCATCCGCGAATGCCAGCTCCACTCCCATAAGACCGCGATCGCGACGTTGTCGGTGTGCCGCAAGGCGCGTCGGATGCACGCACATCCTGTGCTTTGCACACATCAGGCGGCGTTGCGCGACAGGCCGGCAATATATGCGGGGCGCGCGTGACGCGCGGCCTTGCGTTGTGTCGCTTTGCGCAGGGTGCATCGGTGCAGGCATGAACGATGACTCGAAATCGGAAGGACCGGCCATGACGGCTCCGTTCCCTGCCGACTCCGAATGGAACGCCGGGGAACTCGGCTGCGGCGAGCTTGTGCTCGACTTGCGCAAGCGCCTGAAGGCGATGCCGGGCGGCGTGCTGAAAGTGATCGCGCTCGACTCGGGCGCTCCCGAAGATTTGCCCGCCTGGTGCCGCCTGACCGGAAACGAACTTGTTCGGCACGAGCCGGGCACCAGCAGTTTCTGGATCCGGTCGCGCACGGACTGGAATTAAGCAGCCCCTCAAGAACGCGATGAAAACAAGGAGAACAGAATGCCGGGTAAATTCGTGGTCAGCCTGACCAACGCCAAGAACGACACCGACAAGGCTACCGTCGCGTTCGTGGTCGCCAACGCTGCCATCGCTTCCGACAAGAAAGCGCTGGTGTTCCTGTCGATCGAAGGCACGCGGCTGTCTCAGAAGGGCTATGCCGACGACATTCACGAGGAAGGTTTTGCGGCGCTCAAGGACCTGATGAAGAACTTCGTCGAGGCCGGCGGCGAAATCTATGTCTGCTCGCCCTGCTTCAAGAAACGCGGTCTCGACGAAAACAACCTCATTCCCGGCGCGGTAATCGTCGGCGGCGCCAAGCTTGTCGAGTTCATGGGCGAGGCCTGCCCCAGCGTCAGTTACTGACATTCACGAAGGAGGGATTGCGATGATCCCCTATCGTCTGATGATTGCGCTGTTCCTGGTCGCCGCGCTTGGCTATGTCGGCGCAAGTTTCGCGGTGTTCGAGATGCCGGCGACCGCGGCGGATGCCGAGAATTGCGGGTTCCTGCCGGAAGAGTTCGTCGCGGCCGGAAAGCTCACCTACGAGCGCTCCACCGCCTGGTGGGTCAGCTTCCAGCGCAAGGAAGAAATCTGGACGACGATCTCGGTCGGACTGGCGGTCGCCTTCATGGGCTTCGCTCTTTCGACCGCACGCCGCAACGGCGCACGCGCGGCCGGTGGCGCAGCGCTCGGCGGCGGCGTGCTGGCGGTTTCGGCGCTGTGCGTAAGCTGTCTCGCGCCGGTGCTGTCCGTCGTGGGCCTCGGGCTTGCCGGCACGCTGCTGGCCGGCGTGCCGAAATGGCTGATCGCGCTGAACACGCTCCTGCTCACCGGATGGGGCACGCTTTACCTCAGCCGGCGCAGCGCAGCCTGCGCACTGCCGCAAACCGGTCTGCCCGTTGCCGCGGCCAAAACAAACCGAGAGAGGAAAATCCAATGGCACGCTTCGCCCGCTCCGTGACAGCGACGGCCTTCGTGCTGTCCACGACGTCGTTTGCGCTTGCGGCAGACTACGCATCGGTGCTGACGCCCGCAAAACCGGGCCTTCCGCTTGCGCATCCGATTGCAGCCAACGACATCGCGCCGCCGCCGTTTTCCGAGATCGCCGACCGTCCGGTGAAGCCGGCCTATGTGCCGGGACTTCCCGGCCTGCCACAGGCACGGCCCTTCAAGGACGACTTTGGCGTGCCGCGTCCGCCGAAGTTCGACGCCGTATTCATCCGCCAGAGCCGGGTGGAAAACGGCGAAGTGGTCATCCCACCCGGCGGTTTGTACTACCTGGAAGACACCATGGGCGGCGAAGTGGCGTTGCGCGGCGAAACGTTGCCGGTGCTTGGCCGCCTGTCGACTTACATCGACTACGACATGAGCATCGTCGTGAAGGAGAATGTCACCATTCCGGCGGGCAAGAGCGTCGTCGTGGGCGGTACGGTCTATCAATATTATGCGACCGTGGGACACGAGAAACTCGCCAATCACGCCCTGCATGTGAAGACCATCGCCGGCACCGACTGGGAATGGGCGTTCGGTTCGCCGGTGTTGTCGGCGAGCGAGCCGAACTGGTGGGGCACGCGCTTCACGCAGCTCTACAATCAGGGCCAGGCTCGCGAAGTCACGCCGCAGAAGATGGTGTTCGACTGGATTTCAGGCGTGCGAATGGACCGCCTGCTGCTCGCCGACGAAAAACTGTTTAACGGACTGGCCGGCGTCGGCGACGAGTGGACGTCGGGCAATCGCACGATCCGCGTTGCCGACATCAATGCCGAAGCTGGAACCGTGCGCATCGAGGTGATCGAGAGCGGCAACGTCGTGCTCAATCGCACCATCGGCCCGGTGAAGAACGAACTGCTGATCGAAGACAACGATGCGCGCAAGGCGCTGGTGTTCGAGCATGGCGACATCGCCGGCTTTCTCTCGCCGTGGCCGGCGCCGTTCAAGGACGGCAAGGCGAACCTGAAGATTTACGCAAAGGCATTCAGCCTGAACTACGGCGCCGACTATGCACCCGACAGGCGTTTTGCGGTTTACCCCGTGGGTTGTCCAACCGGACACAATTTCGGATTCATGCTGACCAACAAGGACGAAACCCGGCTGAAGCCCGGGCAGGCGTTCGACGGACCGGAAGGCTATTTCAAGGTCGTTGTCGATGCCGTAGACGGCGCCAACGTGCTCGGCTGGCACATCGAGGACAAGGCGGGCAACCGCTCCGTCAATCTTGGCGGCCGCAGCGTGACCAATGTCGATCTCGTGCTTGGCCAGGGCCGCGTCGCCGGCCAGGCGATCCTCAAGGATGTCGGCCGCACGATGCTTGAGCGCACCTATCAGGCGCTCGCGCAAGCGACGGGCGGCGGCGTGCATCCTCCCGCGGCATCGGCGGCACCGGCCGCTTCGCCTGCGGGTGCGACCTATATCGCGGGCTTCTCGCCCGGCCTGCTGGTCGCTGTCGGCGTCATGTTGCTCGGCTGTGCCGCGGTCGGCTACGAAATCGGCCGGCGGCGCGCCTCGTCGGTGTGACACATGCAGCCGGCCGAACAGCATACGTTATCGCCTGATGTCAGTTTCGACGGCGGCGACCTCGATTGCGGCAACGGACTGCTGCTGCTGATCCGCAAGCACATCGACCCGATGGCGCGCGGACAGTTGCTGGAAATCCGCTCGACCGAAATTTCGGTCGACGAGGATTTGCCGGCGTGGTGCCGCCTCACCGGCAACGATCTCGTGTCGTGGACCAAGATCGGCAAGCAACGCAGCTTCCTCGTCTGCAAAGGCAAATTTGGCGAGCAAGCCGACGGTCGGTCCGCCGAAGCGCCGGCCGTTGCCGTGAAAGCCTCCGCCGCGCCGCCGCCGCAACCAAAGCAGCCACCCATCCAGCGCAAGCCGCCGCAAAAAATCCCGCCGCTCGCCGTTACCGGGATCGGGAGCTGGCCGCGGCCGCGCTGGATGACGCAGGCGATGCATTCTTACGTCGAGGGCAGGCTCGATGATGCCTCGTTCCACGAAACGGCGGACGATGCGGTGAGGCTCGCCGCATCGGCGCAGGAACGCGCCGGCGTCGACGTGATGACCGATGGAGAGCAGCGCCGCGACAGTTACGCGAGTTTTGTCGCAACCCGTCTCGACAATTGCCAGCTTATTCCCCTCACCGACCTGTTGCCGCTGGTCGACGATCCGGAAGAGTTCGAACGCGAGTTGCGCGCGCTCGACGTGCCGGCGGCGGAAGTGCGTCACCCGGCCGTGCTTGGACGCATCACGCGCAGCCGGCCCCTCGCGGTGCATGAGCTTTCGTTCCTGCAAGGTCTGACCGACAAGCCGATCAAGGTCGCGCTGCCGGGGCCTTACCTGCTCACCCGCACCATGTGGATGGAATGCCTGCAGGAGCGCGCCTACGACACGCGCGAGCAGTTGGCCGAGGATATCGTCACGGCGCTGCGCGCCGAAATTGCGGAACTGATCGATGCGGGCGCTTCGCTGGTGCAGCTTGATGAACCCGTATTGTCCGAGGTCGTGTTCAGCGGGCCGAAGAAGCGGCCGAGTTTCATGTGCGGCGCGCTGTCGGAATCCGGCGGCCCCGAATACGAACTCGCGTTCGCACGCGACCTCGTCAATGCTGTGATCGAGGGCGTGCCGCGCGAGCGCATCGCCGTCCATGTCTGCCGCGGCAACTGGACCCCGGACGAGTCGGTCGCCCTCGCCGGCAGCTACGAGCCGCTGCTGGAAACGCTCGGCGCGATGAAGGTCGGCGGCTACCTGCTGGAGATGTGTACTCCGCGCGCCGGCGAAATCGAGCTGCTGCGCGCGCTCCCGGAGGACGCCCGCATCGGCATCGGCGTGGTCAACCAGAAATGCGCACACACTGAATCCGCCGAGGATATCCAGGGCAAAGTGCGGCGCGCGATCGATCTCTTCGGGGTGGAACGTCTGCTGCTGCACCCCGATTGCGGCTTTGCGACGTTTGCCGACAATCCGGTCTGCGGCATCAGTTCGGCCGAGGAGAAACTCACAGCGATCACGCGGGCGATCGAACCGATAAAGTCGTAAACGACTCGTAACGACTCTCGCGCGGTAAGCGAGTGAGGGAATCAGTCAGCCTTCGACCGCTGCCAAAAACCGCCTTGGCATAAAACTGCAGATACCTGCAGGGTAACCCGGTCTGGGCGCGCGGTCGTCGCCTACCTGTCGCAATTCAGGAGCGGGCAAAATTTTTCGCAGCCGGGTTTGCACGTACCACGCTGCACCGCACCGTTTATATTTCGTTAACCATCGAAGCGCGCAATACGCACGTGGGCATCATCATTGGGGGCAGTGATGGAGCAAGCAGCATGACTCATCACGATGGAACTCATCATGAAAGTGGGCAGTCACTGGCGGAAATCGAGCGTGAACATATCCTCGCAACTCTCACGCAATGCAGCGGCAACCGGACCCATGCGGCCAGGATACTCAAAATCTCGGTGCGCAGCCTGCGGATGAAGTTGCAGGATTATTCCTCCCGCGGGATCGATATCATCGCCCCGGGGAACGCCCAGGTTCTGCAAAAACCTGGGTGTGTATCGGATCCGGCCGGCGGGCGGCCCCGTTGGCCGGCATAAGCCGGGAAAGAATCTGGGCAAAGGCGGCCTTTTGGCCGCCTTTGCCTTTAGCCGCTCGGGATGCGGCCGCGGTCACGGCATGACGTAAGCGTAGATCCGGCCGCGCGAATAAACCGACTCCGCGACGCGCCGGCCATGATTGCCGGAGATCACGATCGGATTTCCCTTCGCGTCGATACCCGACACCACGCCGACGTGTCCGCCACCCCGGCGCGACATCACCGCGATGGCACCGACCTGCGGGCCCGACACGCGCCGGCCGTAGCTCGCGAACGACCGCGCGAGGTTCGAGCCGGTGCCGGTATGGCCGGTCCGGCGCAGCACCATGTTCATGAACGCGGCGCACCAGGCACGCGACATGCCGGTCGGATTGCCGCCCAGATAGCGCCGCGCTTCATCGACAACGTTCGACAAGCCGAACGATGTGGAAACAGGCGCAGTACGCGCGCGGCGGCCGCGCGTGGACGGCGCCGCTTGCTGTGCGGCATACCACGCGCCCGCATTGAAGCGGTAACCGGCATCCGACAAGTCGGCTGAGGCATAGCCGGCCGGCGCGATGGCAACGGTTGCGGTGCGCGCACGGCGCGAATGGCTTGCGTATTTGCCGTGGGACTGTTTCGTCGACACGTGCCGCACATGGTGGCGACTGACCTGGTGACGACTGACCTGGCGATAACGGCGCCTGGCGCTGAAATCGGTCACGTCGCTGCCAGCAAAAGGCAGCGTCGTCGTTGCGGCTTTGGTCGGTGAGGATTTGAGGGGACGGGCTTCACTCTGCGCGACAGGCAGGGACAGCACCAGGGCGGACGTGACGAGGGATGTAGCCAGAGCAACTCGAACACAACGAAACTGCGTTGAATTCACGCCGAAACCTCTTCGTTTGTTGCGGGATGGATGAAAGCCGCGTGAAGAATTCAGCGGCAGGCGCGTGCAAATGACCGGTTAGGCGTGGCGACGCAATGGCGGTGCTGGGGCACGGATTGCCCAAATCGTAAACAATTTTAAGAAAAAATAAAGCTTTACAAATACTTAGCTCAAGCGTCCCGCCTGGCGCATAAGGTCATGAATAATACCATCGGGAAAACCGGTATGGTGAGACCATTCCGGCGGGACGCCGGAGCGACCGGAAACCCCAGGCGTGCGGGGGTCTAACCGCGCTTCTTGCCGCGGCTGAGCAGGAACACCGCCTGCTCGCCGAACAGATTCCAGAACCACCACGGCGCCGGCAAACGCAGCCGCTTGCCCCAGAAATTCACCGCTTCGACGCGCTCCATCTTGGCGCCGATCTCTTTGCAGAGATCGGAGAAGTCCTTGATGGTGCAGAAGTGGATGTTCTGGGTGTCGTACCAGGTGTTCGGCAAATTCTTCGTGCGCGGCATGCGTCCGCCGAACAGCAAGCCCAGGCGGATGCTCCAGTGGCCGAAATTCGGGATCGACACGATGCCGTGACTGCCGATGCGCAGCATGTGTTCCAGCACAAGCCGCGGATGACGCGTGGCCTGAATGGTCTGCGACATGATCACGTAATCGAACGCATCGTCGGGGTAATCGACAAGATCGGTGTCGGCGTCGCCCTGCACCACCGCAAGACCCTTGGCGACCGACGCATTGACGCCTTCGCGTGAAATCTCGATGCCGCGGCCATCGACACCGCGCGTCTCCAGCAGACGCAGCAACTCGCCGTCGCCGCAGCCGACGTCGAGCACGCGCGAGCCCGGCGCCACCATCTCGGCAACGAGCAGGTGATCGACGCGCACGTTGTGGCCGTTGCCATTTGTTCTTGGCGGTGTGGCCGTCGGATGCGACGCGTATTTGCGATCGGTCTGGTCGAGCATTTACTTCACCAGTCCGCGGGCGATGCCGGCCGAGCCAAGGAAGCCGCGCACGATCGCAAAGAGTTCCGGCTCGTCGAGCAGGAACGCGTCGTGGCCCTTGTCGGTGACGATTTCGGCGAACGAGACGCGCGCCGCCGCGGCGTTGAGCGCATGCACGGTGGCGCGCGATTCCGAGGTCGGGAACAGCCAGTCCGACGTGAACGACACCACACAGAAGCGCGTCTTGGTGCCGCGCCAGGCGTTGGCCAGTATGCCGTCATAGTCCGCGGCGAGATCGAAATAATCCATCGCGCGGGTGAGATAGAGATAGCTGTTGGGATCGAAGCGTTCGACGAACGAGGAGCCCTGATAGCGCAGATAGCTCTCCACCTCGAAGTCCGCGTCGAACGAGAACGTCGGGTTGCTGCGATCCTGGAACCGCCGGCCGAACTTCCGGTGCAACGCGGCATCCGACAGATACGTGATGTGCGCGGCCATGCGCGCGACGCTCAGGCCGCGCCGCGGGTTGGTGCCTTCGAGCAGATATTTGCCGCCGCGCCAGTCCGGGTCCGCCATCACCGCCTGACGGCCGACTTCGTGGAACGCGATATTCTGCGCCGAGTGACGCGTCGCGCATGCGATCGGCATTGCCGCGAACACGCGCTGCGGAAAACTCGCCGCCCATTGCAACACCTGCATGCCGCCCATGGAGCCGCCGACGACAGCGAACAGCGTATCGATGCCGAGACGATCGATCAGCATCGCCTGCGCGCGCACCATGTCGCGGACGGTGATGACCGGAAAATTCAGTCCGTAATATTCGCCCGACAGCGGATCGACCGAGGCAGGTCCCGTCGAGCCCATGCAACCGCCGATAACATTGCTGCAAATGACGAAATAGCGGTCGGTGTCGATCGGCTTGCCGGGGCCGATCATGATGTCCCACCAGCCCTTCTTGCCGGTGACGGGATGCACATTGTGGACGTGCTGGTCGCCTGTCAGCGCGTGGCAGACGAGCACTGCGTTGCTCTTCGCGGCATTGAGCGTGCCGTAGGTCTGGTAGGCGATCTGGAACGGCGCAAGATCAAGGCCGGCATCAAGCTTCAACGGCTGATCGAGGCCAAAACGCGCCACCAGCGAATGCGGGCTTTCCGCTTCGCGCAAGCGTGCCGCCACATCGCGGCTGGTTTTGAGTTCGACGTTGGCCATATTGCCCGCTGTTCCGCCCGCCTTGCCGGGCGGTCTAGATATAGTTGTCCGCAGCTCATGGTACAGCGGACAAGGACGGGCGAAACTAGGGCCGAGCCGCCTTGCCTTCAATGATTTCTTTGCTTTTGAGCCACATGGCTCCTATCAAGGACCGGAAATTTCAGACTGATTAAGCAATTGCGCACCGCAACATGACTAAGACCGCCGATCCCGCGCCGATAAGTCTTGCCGACCTGCGGGCCGAAATCGACCGCATCGACGCGGCGATGCATGGCCTTTTGATGGAGCGCGGCGAGATCATCGGGCGTCTGATCCAGGTCAAGCGGACGAGCGAGAGCGGCTCGGCATTCCGGCCTGCCCGCGAGGCCGACATGATGCGCCGGCTGGTCGAACGCCATCGCGGCATCCTGCCGCTCGATACCGCCGAGAGTATCTGGCGCGTCATCATCGCGACCTTCACTTACGTGCAGGCGCCGTTCAAGGTACATGCGGACATGAGCGCGGGCGACGCAGCGATGCGCGACACCGCGCGATTTCATTTCGGATTCACGGTACCGTTCGTGACCCATATCGGCTCGTCCGGCGTGGTCGCGGCAATCGCCGCTTCGCAGGGAGATCTTGGTCTGGTGCCTGCGAACGCCGTGGCCGGCGCGCCCGCGTGGTGGACAGCACTTGAAGGCGACGGCCCGAAAATCATCGCGCGGCTGCCATTCGTGGAAAGGGCAGATCATCCCGCCGGACTGCCGGTCTATGCCATCGCGCGGCCGCAGCCGGACGCGCTTGTCACCGATGTCGAGATGTGGAGCGTGCGCGTCGCCGGCTGGAGCGCCAAGGCCGCTCAGGCGATCTCGGCGGTGGCCGAGGTCGTGGCGGTGCCCGATCACGCGCTCGACGGCGCGGCATTGTTGATTGCCGTGCCTCAACCGACCAAACTTGCCGATATCCTGGCCGCCTTGACGGCGGCAGGCGTCTCGGTACGCAGCCAGGCCCTCGTCGGCGGGCACGCAAGGCGCTATACGGTGGCCGCCGACGGCAAGCTTTCGGCGGGCCATTGATCCCCTTTACCTCTCCCCGTTTACGGGGAGAGATCGGACTGCGGAGCAGTCCGGGTGAGGGGCTTTTGCCATCGAACGATGTCGCCTCTCACCCCGGCCCTTCCCCACGAAAGGGCGTTCACGCCCGTCTTCGACAGGCTATGCGGGGAGAGGGAGAAGAATGTTACTGCGAAGGTGAAGTAAAATGTCGATGCCGAATTTAAAACGTCCGACCCCGCGCCCCGGCGTGCTCGAGATCGAGGCCTATGTGCCCGGCAAGAGCACCGCACCTGGCGTGGACAAGGTCTACAAGCTCTCGTCGAACGAAACGCCGCTCGGGCCGAGCCCGAAGGCGGTCGAGGCGGTGCACGCGGCGTCACATTTTGAAGATTACCCGGACGGCGCCGCGACGGCGCTGCGCGAAGCCATCGGCAAGGCGTTCGGGCTCGATGCCGACCGCATCGTGTGCGGCGCCGGCTCCGACGAATGCCTCAACATGCTCGCGACCGTCTATCTAATGGACGGCGACGAGGCGATCTACACCGACCACGGCTTCCTCATGTACCCGATCTACACGCTCGGGCGCGGCGCGAAGCCGGTGTCCGTGCCGGAGAAGAATTACACGGCGGATGTCGATGCGATCCTCAAGGCGGTGACGCCGAAGACCAAGATCGTGTTTATCGCCAACCCGAACAACCCGACCGGCACGTATATCCCGTTCGACGAGATGAAGCGCCTGCATGCCGGCCTGCCGCCGCATGTGCTGCTCGTCATTGACGCGGCCTATTGCGAATACGTGACGCGCAATGACTACGAGGTCGGTATCGAACTGGTGTCGTCCAACGAGAACGTCGTCATGTTGCGCACGTTTTCGAAGATTCACGGACTTGCGGCGATGCGCGTCGGCTGGATGTATGCGCCGGCGCATATCGTCGATGCGTGCAACCGCGTGCGCGGGCCATTCAACCTGTCGACGCCGGGAATGAAAGCAGCGATGGCGTCGCTGGAAGACCCGGCGCATATCGAAAAGGCGCGTGCGCACAACGACACCTGGCTGCCGTGGCTCACGGAAGAGATCGGCAAACTCGGCCTGAAGACCACGCCGAGCGTCGCCAACTTCCTGCTGATCCATTTCAACGATGTGGCGACGGCGACAGCCGCGGATGCGTTTCTCACGAAGCGCGGGCTGATCCTGCGCCGCGTCGCGGGCTACAAGCTGCCGGCGGCGCTGCGGTTGACCGTCGGCACCGAAGAAGCGAACCGCCTGGTGGTGAAGGCGCTGGCGGAGTTTGTGGGGAAGAAGCCGTGATCAAAACACAGGCCTCTTCACCTCTCCCCGCTCGCGGGGAGAGGTCTGATTGCGAAGCAATCCGGGTGAGGGGGAGCTTCCTTCGCGCGCGTCATTGGCTATTCACGTCATCGCCCCTCACCCCAACCCTCTCCCCGCAAGCGGGGAGAGGGAGCAGGCCTGCACCTAAGGCAGCCGTCCGATGACGAATTCACCTCCCCTCTTCAACCGCCTCGCGCTGATCGGCTTCGGCCTGATCGGCGGTTCGATCGCGCGCGCCGCGAAAACGCAGAACCTCGCCGCCGAAATCGTCGTCACCGACCAGTCGGAAAAAGTCCGCGACCGCGTGGTCGAGCTCAATGTCGTCGATCGCGTCGTGCCGACCAGTGCGGAAGCGGTGAAAGGCGCTGACCTTGTCATCATCTGCGTTCCGGTCGGCGCCTGCGGCGAAGTCGCGAAGGAGATCGGCCCGCATCTGGCGGCCGGCGCCATCGTCTCCGACGTCGGCTCCGTGAAAACCGCGATCGTGCGCGACGTGCGCCCTCATCTGCCGGCCAACGTGCACTTTGTGCCGGCCCATCCGGTCGCGGGCACGGAGCATTCCGGCCCGGACTCCGGCTTCGCCGAACTCTTCATCAACCGCTGGTGCATCCTCACGCCACCGCCTGGCACCGGTCCGCAAGCGGTCGAAAAGCTCAAGGCGTTCTGGAGCGCGATCGGCGCACGCGTCGAAGTGATGACACCGGAGCATCACGATCTGGTGCTGGCGATTACCAGTCACCTGCCGCATCTCATCGCCTACACCATCGTCGGCACCGCCGACGAACTCGAGCAGGTCACGAGCTCCGAAGTGATGCAGTTCTCCGCCAGCGGCTTTCGCGATTTCACGCGCATCGCGGCGTCCGACCCGACCATGTGGCGCGACGTGTTCCTGAACAACAAGGAAGCCGTGCTGGAAATGCTCGGCACCTTCAACGAAGACCTTGCGAAACTCACGCGGGCGATCCGCCGCGGCGACGGCGATGCGCTCTATGAACATTTCGCGCGCACCCGCGCGATCCGCCGCGGCATCATCCAGATCGGTCAGGATTCCGCGGCGCCGGATTTCGGCCGCCCGCGCGAGGCCCTGCCGCCCATGCCCAAACCCTACGCTGGGGAATAACGCCGCACCACCGGAACGGGTGTTACGGCACGCTATCCACCCGCGCTTTTCGCATGGTGAGCGTGTGAACATCAGCGCTCGCATGCCGTGCCAAAGTCTGCTCAAATCCTCCCAATAAAGACGTCAGGCAAAAAAATCGGGAGGAATGCAGATGAACGCATTAATGCGTACGGCCGTGCTTGCCGCCACGGCTCTTTTCGCCAGTAGCGCTATCGCCGCCGAAACCGTGAAAGTCGGCGTAATCGCCGACTTCACGGGCGGCATGGCGATCTATGGCTCCCAGTTCGATCAGGCGATCAAGGCGTACCAGGCGGTGCACGGAAACTCGGTAAAAGGACCGAAAGGCGAAGCTATTACCATCGAGTTTCTCAACCGGGACGCGGCGAGCAGCGGGGCCGAAAAGGCCAAGCGTCTCGCCGAAGAACTCGTGCTGCGCGACCAGGTAAAATTCCTCGCCGGATTCGACCTGACCCCGCACGCGATGGCAGTGGCCGAACCGGCGACACAGGCGAAGGTGCCGGTGATCATCATGAACGCCGCTACCGGCTCGGTGACCCGCGCCTCACCTTACTTCGTCCGGCTGAGCATGACCGTTCCTCAATATGTCGTCCCGATCGCCAAGTGGGCTTACAAGAACGGCATCCGCCGGGTTTACACGCTGGTGAGCGACTACGCGCCCGGCTATGACGCCGAGAGTTACTTCATCAAGACGCTCAAGCAGCAGGGCGGCGAGATCGTCGGCAGCATGCGCTCGCCGCTGAACGAGACGAACTTCTCCGTCTATATGGAGAAGATCCTCGCCGCCAAGCCGGACGCCATTTACATGATGCAGCCGGGCGGCGCCACCGCGATGGGATTGCTCAACGCCTATGCCGAACGCGGACTGAAATCCGCCGGCATCCTGCTGATGGGCACCGGCGAAACCGCCGCGCTCTATCTCGCCGACTATCACAGCGACGACGTGATCGGCACGATCACCGCATTTCCGTACACGGAGACAAACGATCGGCCCGAGAACAAACTATTGAAGACGCAGTTGACGAAGATGTTCGGCGAGCGCGCAATCCCGGACATCGCTTCGGCCGCCGCCTGGGACGGCACCGATCTCATCTACAAGGCGGTCGCCGCGCTCGGCGCCTCGGCCGACGGCATGCAGTACGTCAACTTCATGAAAGGCCAGAAGCTCAACAGCCCGCGCGGTCCGATCATGATCGATCCGGAAGAGCGCGACGTCATCCAGAACATCTACGTGCGCAAGGTGGAGAAGCGCGACGGCAAGCTCGTCAACATCGATATCGAGACGACGCCGATGGTGAAGGATCCGTGGAAGCAGGAAAATCCGGCAAAAAAATAAGCCGGCGCGGCTCTGTCATCGCGATTGTGCGGGGTGCCGGCCTCATGGGCTGTCGTCCCCACATCGCTACACCCGCGGCATGGTTTCCAGCGCGTCATTCACCGCCGAGCGAATTTCCGCGAGCGTGAACGGCTTGGCGACGACGTCATGGATCAGCGCGTCGAGACCGCTGGCGCGTTCGCGCTGATCGGCATAGCCGGTCATCAGCAGAATGACGACGTTCGGGTAGTCACGCGCGACGGCAAGCGCGAGCGCGATGCCGTCCATCAGCGGCATGCGGATATCGGTCAGCAACAGATCGAACTCGCCCCTCGCCGCCGTGATGATGTCGAGCGCCTCGGCTCCGTCGGCCGCCGCTTCCACTTCATGCTCGCCGGCAAAGGCGCGCACCAGCATGGCGCGCAACGTGTCTTCGTCTTCGGCAAGCAGAATGCGGGCCATGGCGCTCCCCCCTTGTCAGTGTTTTTGAGGCACGGTTGCAGTTTGAGGCTCGGTTCCGGGTGTCACAAAACTGACACGCACATCACGGCCATCGTTGGGCGGCGTTGCCAGCCGGGTGCGGAACGATACCGTCTCGCCCGGCGCAACGAGATTTCGGTCCGGTACGCCGGTCCAGCCATAGACTTCGACGCCGGCCGCATTGCGCAGCGCATAGCGGATCGAGGCAACAGGCCGGACGGTACTCGAAATATTGTGGATTTCGCCTTCCACGATCAGCACGCGCATACCATCCTGCGTTTCGTAGGATGTCTTGAGGCCGCTAAAATCGAGACCGCGGACGTTCGTGTGGAGACCGAGCCGGGCATACAGCGAAGCCGTCTGCGGGAAATGCCGCACGATGCTCTCGCGCGCGAAGAACAAAGCAGCCACAGCGCCCGCCAGTACGGCTGCGATGCGTCCGGCGGTAAAACCGAAGCCGTGCTCCTTTTGTGCCTTCTGCCGGGCCGCCTTGCGGCGGCGAGCCTGCACATAATCCGCGCTGCCGGGCCGGATCGAGGTTGATTCGACAGCCGCAACGGCAGCCTGAGCAGGCACGACCGGCGGTGCATCCTCGATCTGCGGCGGATCGGCCAGCGCGTCTTGATCCTGTGACGGCCACGGAGCCTCATTTGCCGGCGCAACCGGCTCGTGGTCGACCGCCGGCTGCCATTCATCGGCCGGGGGCTGCCACTCATCCACTGAAGGCTGCCATTCTTCTGCGGCTGGCGCGGCCATGGCTGGCGGCGGCAGCGCGACGTGCCAGATTTCCTTGC
>Ga0164243_10009131_pt1 | contig 14479 bp, 16 predicted proteins | sample OricompcompostOP_FD_108781 | JGI IMG/M metagenome (GOLD analysis project Ga0164243, IMG submission 108781) | Organic Plus compost microbial communities from Emeryville, California, USA - Original compost - Organic plus compost (OP) | ecosystem: Engineered > Solid waste > Mixed feedstock >... | reverse complement strand
GGCGAAACCGGCGGTGAGAATGAGATCGGTCTGGGCAATGGCGCCGCTCAACCCGGCCGCCAGCGCGAACGGCACGGTCAGGCCGTCGGACATGCCGATCACGATATCGCGCACGGTGGCGCCAGCGGTGAAATGTTTTTCGACGTGCGGTGTCGTGGGCATGTTCAACTCCAGTCTTCGGACAGCGGCGATCGGCCAGTGTATTCCAGCGCAATGGCGGCCGAGCGGGCCGGCTGACGATACCATCGAGCCGCCCCGCGGCGTGCGGGCGGGCGCCATCGCGCGGCGATTATCGCGATGCCCCGCCGCTGCCGGCAAGCCGCGTGGCGTCGCCCGCGCGAACGCAGTCAAGTATAATGCCCGACCGCTCCGTCATAACGATTGGAAACGCGTATGCATTCATCGGTATTGTTTCTGCGGCGCCTCGGCGCGCTGGTTTTGCTGGCCCTCAGTTTCTGGATCTGGACCATTCACAGCGATGTGCTGGCGCTGATCGCGCAGCAGCGGCCGGTGTTGTTCGGCCGTTACTCCCAGGGTCACGCCGGCGTGCTGCTGCTGGTTACGCCGATACTCTGGGCACTGGCCGCGGTATGCTGGTCGCGGCGACCGTTCCTGCAGGCGCTGGGCAACGGCCTGCTCGGCATTTTCAGCACGGTGTTCGCGCTGCTGGCGATCACTTACCTGGCGCACTTCTTCCACGGCAGCGCGCGCTACATCGAAACCAAAACCGCCGACGACGGCTCGAAAATGGAGCTGGGCGGCGTGGTGCGCCATCGCCCGCCGAATCAGGTTTATGAGCTGGTGTATTCCGACCGGCCGGAACAGGCGCGTTCCTACCCCGACGCGCCGCCCGGTTATCCGGATGTGCCGTTGCGGCTGACCTCGGATGCCAACGGCTTTCGCAACCCGGCGGTGCACAGCCATTACGACATCCTCGCGGTGGGCGATTCCTTCGTCGCCGGCTCCAATGTATCCGACGAGCAGACCTGGCCGGCGCTGCTCGGCCGGGCCACCGGCAAAAGCATTTACAACCTCGGCGTCGGCGGCAGCGGCCCGCCCACTTATCTGAGCAATTACGCGTATTTCGGCCTGGAAATGAAACCGAAGATCGCGCTGTTCATGATCTACGAAGGCAACGATTTCAAGGAGGACGTGGTGCTCGATGACGACACCGGCGGCGGCGCCAAGCGGCAGCTGTCGCTTGCCCGGCGCCTGCAGGAGCATTTTGATTTCGCCTTTCACTCCTCGCCGGTGACGCTGGGGCTGAAACGCCTGTCCAGCCAGCTGTTCGAAAAACTCGGCGCGCAGCGACCGGTGCCGGACTACGCAAAAACCATGGGTTTCATGCCGATACCGGTACACAGCGGCGACAGCGTGCACTACTACAGCTTCGAGCCGAAGCGGCTGATCTACCTGAATTACAGTCGCGAGGCATTCAGCACATCCCCCGAGTGGCGCGCCACCGCCAAAATGTTGCAGCGCATCGTGCAATTGAGCCGCGACAACGGCATCCATCCGGTTTTCCTGTATGCGCCGAGCGCGCCCCACGTGGTGCTGCCGCTGGTGGCGGACAATATTCCCGCCGATCAGCTGCGCACCTTCACCGCCTACCGGAAAAAACATCTGCCGGATGCGGAAAGTTTCAAACGCGAGGTGTTCGCCAATCTCGACAGCGAAGAACAGGTGGTGATGGATTTCTGCCGTGAACAGGCGGTGGATTGCCTGTCGTTGACGGCGCCGCTGCGCGCGGCCACCGCCGCCGGCACGCAAACCTATTTCACCTACGACCAGCACTGGACGCCGGCCGGCAATGCCGTGGCGGCGCAGCAGATCGAACAATTCCTGCGGGAAAAAAATCTGCTGTGATTGTGCCGGCCGCGGTTGTGCAATACAGCCGCGGCCGGAACTTCAAGCAAGCGCGCATTCATCACTGATTCAGCAACGGCGGAAGAAACTGGTTTCACTGTCGCGATGACGATAGCAACCGTTTCAGGAACACCGCCATGATTTCACTGCAACCAATTCGCCCTTTCCTCAAACCCCTGCCGCTGATTCTGGCCGCCGCGTCGCTGTTGTCCGGTTGTGTGGTGGTCGAACCGCATCATCATCACCCAGCCTACCGCCCCGCGTATTCCGAACCCGCGCCGCATCACCGGCGCTGATGGATATCGCCCGCCGGCAAAGCGTGGGATCATGACCGCGCTGATTCAGGAGGGTGATACATGGAAAACCAGCACCGCGGCCACCGCCGGTTTCTGCTGACCCGCGCCGATATCGAGGCGTCCGCCGGCGTCGACAAAATCCATATTCTCAACACCGGCGCGCGCCGCCGCGACTTGTCCCTGGGCGATCGCACCGGGCTCGCCCACCTCGGCGTTCATCGGATCGAAGTCGAGCCGGGTTTCGCCTCCACCGAACTGCACGTGCACCGATTCGAGGAGGAATGTATCTACGTGCTCGCCGGCGAGGCCACGCTCACCTTGGACAACGAGCAGTTCCAGGTCGGCGCCGGCGATTTCATCGCCTGCCCGGCCAACGGCCCCGCGCACAAATTGGTCAATAGCGGCACCGTCACGCTGGTGTGTCTGGTGGTCGGGCAACGCCTCGATTTCGATGTGGTCGATTATCCCGAGCGGGGAAAACGCCTGTATCGCCATCACCGGGAACGCGATCTGGTCGATCATGCCGCCATTGCGGATACGAAGGGAAACAGAAAAATCTGACAGCCGCGTCCAGCGGCGGCGTTCAGGCGGGTTCGGCGGTGGCAATGCGCAGCGGCTCGACGTCGACGCCGGCCCGCCACAAACGCCCGATCACCGCGGCGCCGAGTTCGATATCGCCGCTGCTCCAGAAACGCTCCAGGCCATTGCCGGCCGCGCGCGCCAATCGTTCTTCCTGTAAGCGCCGGCCCAGCTCGCGGGCGACGGCCGGTCCGGTGTCGATGATGCTCACCCCGGGCCCGGCCAGCTCGGCGATCAGCGGACTCAGAAACGGATAATGCGTGCAGCCGAGCACGATCACATCCGCGCCCTGCGCCAGCAGCGGATCGAGATAACGGCGCAGCAGCGCGCGGGTTTCGGCGTCGTCCAGCAAACCCGCCTCGACCCGTTCCACCAGCCCGTGGCAGGGCTGGGTCAGCATGCGCACGGCGCCGGCGTAGCGATTCACCAGGGAATAAAATCGCGCACTTTCCAGTGTGCCGGCCGTGGCCAGCACGCCCACCACGCCGCGGCGGGTGGCGGCGACGGCCGGTTTCACCCCCGGCTCCATGGCAACGACCGGAATCGGCAGGCGCGCGCGCAACTCCGCCACCGCGGCGGCGGTGGCCGTGTTGCAGGCCACCACCAACGCCTTGACGCCCTGCCCCACCAGGAAATCGCCGATGGCCACCGAGCGCGCGACGATGTCCGCCGCCGGCCGCGGCCCGTAGGGCGCGTAGCCGGAATCGGCCACGTAGTGGAAATCCTCGGCGGGCAACAGCGCGCGCAGATGCCGCAATACGGACAAGCCGCCGACGCCGGAGTCGAACACGCCTACCGGCGCCGCGCCCAGCCCTGCTGCGATCTCCGGCTGCGCCATGACGGCACTGTCAGAACAGCGTGTAGAGGAACGGCGCCACCGCCGATCCCTGGCCGAGCACGATCAACGCGCCCAGCAGCAGCATGACCACGATCAACGGCGCCAGCCAGAATTTCTTGCGTTTGCCCATGAAACCGGCGAGGTCTTTCAGCAAATCCCACATCAGGATCAACCCTTGTTTGAATGTTGGTCGCAGACGTGCGGCCGCGCGGGCCGCGCCGTCGTCAATATGGTTTTTCGACGTGCTCGCGCTCCTGCCGGGCACTCTGCACGCGGTAGCTGGCGGCGGCGGGATCGCGCGAACGCGCCATCGGGTCCTTGCCGAGCAGCCGCATCAGGTAACCGATCGGCGCCAGCACCACGAAGAAGAACACGGTCATGATGATGCGTGTGTTGATCGCACCCATCACCGCGCCGAACTTCATCCAGCCGTGATACAACGGCCGCAATCCGGCCGGCCACAACAGCGCCAGCGCCGTCACCGGCACCGCGATATACACCGGCCACAGCGGCAGCGGGTGCGCGCGCAGCCAGGGCAGCAGCGCCTCGAACAGAAACAGCAGAATGGCCGAGAACACCACGCCGAATTTGCGCAGTTCCCGGTTGTCGACGGACGCGGGTTGGGGATGCATGATCAATCCAGTTCGAATTCGTTCTGCCAGTCCTGGGTTTCCTCCCAGACCGGCTGTTCATGTTTGTGCAGGATGACGTTTTCCAGCACCAGGCAGTCCATGTCGGTGCGCATGAAGCAGCGGTAGGCGTCCTCCGGCGTGTTCACGATCGGTTCGCCGCGCACGTTGAAGGAGGTGTTGACCAGCACCGGGCAGCCGGTTTTGCCCTCGAAGGTGTCGAGCAGCCGGTAAAAACGCGGGTTGGTGTCGGCGTGCACGGTCTGGATGCGCGCCGAATAATCGACGTGCGTGACCGCGGGAATCAATGAACGCGGCACCTTCAGTTTTTCGATGCCGAACAGTTGCTGCTGCTCGGCGCTCATGGCGATGCGTTTGTCCTCGCGCACCGGCGCCACCATCAGCATGTACGGGCTGGCGCGGTCGTGCTCGAACCATTCGGCCACGCGTTCGGCCTTGATCGCCGGCGCGAACGGGCGGAACGACTCGCGGTATTTGATCTTCAGGTTCATCACCGACTGCATCTTGCTGCTGCGCGGATCGCCGATGATGGAGCGGCCGCCGAGCGCGCGCGGCCCGAACTCCATGCGCCCCTGGAACCAGCCCACCACTTTTTCCTCGGCCAGCACCGCGGACAGCTGGTCGAACAGGGCGTCGTCGTCGAGTTTTTTGTACGGCGCCTTGATGCTGTCGAGGTAGCTCGTGATGTTGTCGTTGCTGAACCACGGCCCCAGGTAGCTGCCGCGCATGAAATCGCCGCCGCCGACCGCACGCGGCTGCTCCAGGTATTCGTACCAGACCGCCAGCGCCGCGCCCAGCGCGCCGCCGGCATCACCCGCCGCCGGCTGCACCCAGATGTCCTTGAACGGGCCTTCGCGCAGCAGGCGGCCGTTGGCCACGCAATTGAGCGCCACGCCGCCGGCCAGGCACAGGTTGTCCTGCCCCAGCTCGCGCTGCACGGTGCGCGCCAGCCGCAGCACGATTTCCTCGGTGACCACCTGGATCGAGCGCGCGATGTCCATTTCCCGCTGCCCCAGCGGGCTTTCCGGCCTGCGCGGCGGCGCGCCGAACAACGCGTCGAATTTAGCGTTGGTCATGGTCAGGCCGGTGGCGTAGTTGAAATAACTCATGTCCAGCCGGAAGGTGCCGTCGTCCTTGAGATCGAGCAGGTTGTCCAGGATCAGATCGACGTAGCGCGGTTCACCGTACGGCGCCAGCCCCATCAGCTTGTACTCGCCGGAGTTGACCTTGAAGCCGGTGTAATAGGTGAACGCCGAATACAGCAGGCCCAGCGAGTGCGGAAAGTCGATTTCCCACTGCGGCGCGAGTGTGTTGCCCCGCCCCAGCCAGACGCTGCTGGTGGCCCATTCGCCGACGCCGTCGAGGCACATCACCGCCGCCTCCTGGAACGGGCTGGCGAAAAACGCCGAGGCCGCGTGCGACTGATGGTGTTCGGTGAACAGCAGCTTGGGCAGCTGCTTTTCCTTCAGACCGCCGAGCGCGGCCAGCTCGCGCTTGAGCGTGGCCTTGAGGTACAACTTTTCCTTCAGCCAGACCGGCATCGCCTTGCTGAACGAGGTGTAGCCGCGCGGCGCGTAGGCCAGATAGGTTTCCAGCAGGCGCTCGAATTTGACCAGCGGCTTGTCGTAGAACACCACGTGGTCGACATCGGCCAGGGTCGCGCGCGCCTCCTCCAGGCAATACGCAATGGCGCGCGCCGGAAAGGCGGCGTCATGCTTTTTGCGCGTGAAACGCTCTTCCTGCGCCGCCGCGACAATGGCGCCGTCCCGCACCAGGGCGGCCGCGCTGTCGTGGTAATAAGCCGATATACCGAGTATCAGGGTACTCACCGCCCCTCCGCCACACCTGCAAAAAACAGCTAGTTTACCCGGTTGAGACGAGGCTGAAAACGCTGTTTCCCGGATGGGTCTATGCCGTTGCGCACAGAATGGCGGGCTTTGCAACGACCTTCGGGCCATGCTGCCAAGGGTGACAATTTATGCCGAAATTCCCCTGCTAAGGGGTGGTTGCGCGCGTTGGTATTAATTAAACTCGAGTCCCAATGCTCGCTATTTGCTCCACGCATTACGCTAATTGTCTGCCGACTTAGGATCACGCTGACTCCAGATCACTGGTTCAGCCTTACTCTGCTCTGGGACGACTATGCCACATGTGCTGATAGTGGATGACGACACCAATACGCTGCGCAGCATGGCGGATCTGGTGAGTCGGGAAAGCGGCTTTACCACCGCGGTGGCGGCCAACCTGCAGGAGGCCCGCGCCCAGATCGCACAGCAGCGCCCGGATGTGGTGCTGCTCGATCTGGTGCTGCCGGACGGCCCCGGCATGGATCTGTTCCAGGATGTGGAGAACCGTTCCGCCATGGAGGTGGTTCTGATCACCGGCCACGCCAGCATGGAAACGTCCATCCAGGCGCTGCGCCTGGGCGCCTCCGATTACCTCATCAAACCCATCAACATCAAGCAGTTGCGGGGTATTTTGTCGCGCGTGGCGCGCCCCAACGATCTGAAAACGGAAATTCATCATCTGCGCGGCGAATTGCGCCGCCTCGGCCGCTTCGGCCACCTGTTCGGCAGTTCGCCGGCGATGCAGAAGGTCTACGATCAGATCAGCCGCGTCGCGCCCACCGCCGCCACGGTGCTGATCACCGGCGAAAGCGGCACCGGCAAGGAACTGGCCGCGCAAACCCTGCACGATCTGAGCCGGCGCCGGCGCGCGGTATTCGTGCCGGTGAACTGCGGCGCCATTTCGCCGCAATTGATCGAAAGCGAAATGTTCGGCCACGAAAAAGGCAGCTTCACCGGCGCCACGCGCGAACACAAAGGCTATTTCGAACGCGCCAACGGCGGCACGCTGTTTCTCGATGAAATCACCGAAATGCCCATCGAGTTGCAGGTGAAGCTGCTGCGCGTGCTGGAAACCGGCCTGTTCATGCGGGTCGGTTCGGATCGCGAGATCGAAACCGATGTGCGGGTCATCGCCGCCACCAACCGGGTGCCGGAGGAAGCCGTGACCAACGGCAAGCTGCGCGAGGACCTGCTGTACCGCCTCCAGGTATTTCCGCTACAGCTGCCGCCGCTGCGCGAACGCGGCGACGATGTGGAGCAGCTCGCCAACCAGTTTCTCAATGAACTGAATCAGGTCGAGCACACGCAAAAACGGCTGGCGCCGGCCGCGCTCGCCGCGTTGCGCAACTACCACTGGCCCGGCAATGTGCGCGAGCTGAAGAACGTGATCCATCGCACCTATATCATGTCTAACGATGTGATAGAGGCGCACAGCCTGCCGGAGGAACTGGGCGCGGCCAAGGCGGTGCGCGGGCCGTGCTTCACCGTGCGCGTCGGCAGCACCATCGCGGAGGTGGAACGTTCGCTGATCCTCGCCACGCTGGAGGAATACGGCGGCAACAAGGAAAAGGCGGCCGACACCCTGGGCCTCAGCCTGAAGACGCTGTACAACCGCCTGCATCAGTACGAGGAAATGCGCAATACCGCGGAGACTTCCTGATGGCGGTTTCCGCGCCGCTGCCGATCCGGCGTGATTTTTTTCCGCAACGAAACGTTTCGAAAAAACGCGATCTGAAAAGAGCGCGCCCGTGAAAAGAAAAGACGAATAAAAAGAAAGCAACGGCGCCGGCCGCCCCCGGTTCAGTGCGTCGGCAGCGACAGACGAAAACGGGCGCCTTCACCCGGAATGTTCTCCACCCGGATATCGCCACCGTGGGATTCCAGCACCAGCCGGGTCACATACAGGCCCAGGCCGCTGCCGGCTTTTTTGGTGGTGAAGTAGACCTGATAAATCGTATCCAGCAGTTCGCCCGGAACACCCGGGCCGTTGTCGGTGAAAACGATGTCGACGCTATCGCCGGTGCGTTCCACGTCGATGTTCAACACGCCGCCGCTCTTCGGCAACGCCTCCAGGCCGTTGATCGCCACATTCAACAGCGCCTGTTTGATGCGATCGCGCTGGCCGCGCACCAGCACCGTGGCGGTCGGCAGCGTCAGGCGCAGATCGGCCTGCTGCCGGGCCGCCTGCGGCGTCAGCAGCGCGACGATTTCACGCACCACCGACAACAGATCGAACTCCTTCATTTCCGGGTCCAGCGGTGCGCCGTAATCGAGCACGGTGCGCAGCGTGCGATTGAGCCGCGCCAGCTCCTCGCGCAGCACGGCGATGTAACGCTCCGGCGAAATTTCCTCACCGTTCTGCACCACCGGGCGCGGCGCCTGTCCGTTCGCGCCGCCGAGCAGTTCCACGGTGATCTGCATGGCGTTGAGCGGCGCGCGCAGATCGTGAATCAACGCGCCGTACAGATAATTCTGCGCGCGCATCTGGCTGGCCAGCAGCAGATCATTTTCCAGCACGTGCACCATGCGCCGGTCGCGCAGCAGAATCAGAAAACCGGAACAGAAATCCTCGTCGAGCGCATAGGTTTCCAGGCGCAGGAAACGCACGCCGCCCGGCGTCGGCAGATCCACCTTGAGCGGGCGCGGCCTGGCGTTTTCAGTCAGGCGCTCGTCCAGGTTCAGCAGCGGGCGCAGGCGCTCCCATTCGTTTTTCAAATCGTCGCTGGTGGCGAAACCCAACAGCTCGCAGGCCAGCCCATTGGCGAATTCGAGGTGGCGCGCCGGGCTCAGCAACAGCACGCCGACGTTCATGATTTTGGTGACGGCGTCGAGCTGACCCAAACCTGCGACCGGAGCACGCTCATCCCGGGCGGGAAAATCTTCCGTTACCGATCGGACATTGTTGGACATCAGCGGGCTCCTCATTACCCAGTGGCACTCCATGTCAACGAACCGCTTCGCGACGCATGACAACGCGAGGTATTTATAACAACCCTTGCACGAACTGCAATGGCTTTTTCCCGCCGTGCTCACCTGAAAAGCGCAATTTCAAAACCGGACGCGGCTGTTCCGCGCATGGGCGGATCGCGGCCGCGACATTTATCCCGGGCGCGATCCGCCGGCGGCAGCCGGAGTGATCGATCACACAAGGCGCGCTGCCGTCACTCAAAAGCATCAGAGTGGATTGTTCGTACCGAGCAGGCGAAAAAGCGTGCTGGCGCACACTTTTCGACGGGCCGCGCCGCGGGGCAGCGGCAATGGCTAAGTTGAACTGCGCGACAGAACCGCTCTGTTCTCTAACTCACCAGAGCGAGTGGAAATTTGCGAGTGAAAAATCCCCCGGAACAGCCGCCGCCGGGGGATGCTGCGATCAGCGCATCAGAGATGCCGCTCGAACTCCTTGACCTCCTTTTCGACTTGATCGCGGGCGCGACCGGTGCGCTCCTGGATGCGTCCGATCAGATAGTCGCGATTGCCGTTCGCCACATCCAGATCGTCGTCGGTCAATTTTCCCCATTGTTTTTTCGCGTGCCCCTTGAGCTGTTTCCACTTGCCCTGGATGATATCTTCATTCATGACGTCACCTCACTGAACAGTTCCGATCGAAACCCCATTGCTGACGCCCTCGATCAGATCGACCGAGAGCGCCTCCGCCAAACCGGCGCCACGCCCGGCACAACCATGAAAATCAGCAACGGCCAGCGCGCCGGCCGGGCCATGTCGCCGGAGATGACCGAAGCCGAGCACGTCCACCACCACCTCGACGATGATGAACACCGGCAGGTAATACAGCGTCGGCACGCTCCACGGCCGTCTCCGGTTCGATTCATGGAAAAGCGCCGCATCACCAGCGCGTACCCGGCGATAAGCGAGCTTCATGCCAGCGCGCCGGACGCGACCCGATCAGTTCAGCCCGGGAAACGGCGCCCGAGCCTTGCCACGGTCGCGATGGCATCGCCGCGATGGCGGAAAAAAACCGACGCATTTTTTCTTTCGCGCCGTTTCGCACCGGCAAGCGTTACAAGATCGCGCTGTTATTTACAAAATTGTGTGCGCTGCACTGCTTAACTCATCGTTTCGCAGTAGCCTGCCGATGCGGCCTCGGGAAACGACGACGGCAAACGAATGATGTGGTCTGGTTGTTGCTGAGTGATACCCGATCCCAACCGTGTCGCCGTGCGGCGAATGGTCAACGGCGCAGGCGCAGCCGCACACCGTCGCAAAGGGATCATCGCCACCCATCGATCCTCGTGCGATCGCCGATCAACGCAACAGAGATGATGAGGGACACAATCATGGCAACCCATACCGAAAAAGCGGTGGAGAGGGCGATGAAATCCGCCTCGGAAAACGCCCACGCCCGCACCGACGTCGCCACCAAGCTGGCGCATGACCTGATCGACAAGGTCGCGCGCCGTGCCGAACAGGCCGAGGAAGGCATTCGCAGAACAGCCAGCTACGCCGAAAAACGCATGCGACATTCCATGCGTTTGGCCCGCGAAAAAAGCCTCGATGCACACGGCTCGACGCGGGAGTTCATCCGCAATCACCCGTTCGCCTCGATCGGCATCGCCGTGGGGCTGGGCATGATGTTGTCGTCGATGGCGCGGCGCAATGGCCGCAGGGTGAGCGAGCGCATCGATTACCCGGAGATTCATTGACAACGAAACACGGGCGGGAGAATGCCGCGCCGCCCCGGTACCCTTACCGAGACGGCGCCCGCATCAGCGCTCGAGCGCGGCGTTCATGCCGGCGCGATCGGCGCGTGGGAATTCCGCGCCGGCGTGACCGCACAGCGCGGCCACAAGAGCAAAGCGGTCAGAGATTGTCCCGCAGCCAGTTCAGCACATCCTCGTGATGGGTTTTGGTGTTGACCTTGCTCATCACGTGGCGCAGTTTGCCGTCCTTGTCGATGATGAACGTCGTGCGCAGGATGCCCATGAATTCGCGGCCCATGAATTTCTTCAGGCCCCAGCAGCCGTATTTCTCCGCCACCGCGTGGTCCTCGTCCGACAGCAGGGTGAAATTCAGCTGATCGCGCTCGATGAATTTTCCCAGCCGTTTGACCGAATCCGGGCTGATGCCCAACGCCACGGTATCGAGTTTGGCCAGTTCACGCTGCGCGTCGCGCAATCCGCACGCCTGCACCGTGCAGCCCGGCGTCATCGCCTTGGGGTAGAAATACAGCACCACATTGCGGCCGCGGTAATCCTTGAGGCTGACATTGGCGCCGGACTGATCCGGCAGGGTGAACGCCGGCGCCAGGTTGCCCAGTTTCGGAAAGGTCATGGTTCGCTCCTTATCAAAAAAATTCGACTGACTTCAACGGGCTCTCACTCGACCAGAGATTGCCGCTCCGGCGGCGCGATCGATTCCGGTTCGGCGTCCACCGTCTCCAGCAATTCCGCCGGCAGGGTGCGCTTGGCCTTGGCGCCGAGTTTCGCCAGATCGTGCACGCGCTTGACCAGATTGCCCCGTCCCTGGGAAAACCGGTTCAGCGTTTCATCGTACGCTTCGCGGGATTTTTCCAGCGAGCGCCCCAGGTTTTGCAGCGAGTCCAGCAGGCGCGCGAACTGATCGTGCAGCGCGCCCGCCTGCCGCGCGATCAACTCGGCGTTGGCGTTCTGGCGCTCGTAGCGCCAGATCGTCTGCACCGTGCGCAGTGTCGCCAGCAGCGTGGTCGGGCTGACCACGATGATGTTTTTTTCGTAGGCGTCGCGGAACAGCGCCGGATCGCTGTTGAACGCGGCCAGAAACGCCGCTTCGATCGGAATGAAGATCAGCACGAAATCGAGGCTGCGCACACCCGCCAGGTTTTCGTATTCCTTGATGCTGAGCCCCTCGATGTGCGCGCGCACCGACGCCACATGCTGACGCAGCGCCAGCTGGCGCTCGTTGTCCTCCTCGGCGTTGCAGTAGCGCTCGTAGTGCACCAGCGAGACCTTGGCGTCGATGACGATGTCCTTCGCATCCGGCAGGCGCACCACCACATCCGGGTGCCGGCGCCGGCCGCTGTCGTCGCGCGCGGCCAGCTGGGTTTCGTATTCGAAGCCCTTGCGCAGGCCCGATTCCTCCAGCGCCCGCTCCAGCACCACTTCGCCCCAGTTGCCCTGGGTTTTGTTGTCGCCTCTGAGCGCACGGCTGAGGCTCAGCGCCTCCTCGCTCATGCGCTGGTTGAGTTCCTTCAGATGGCCCAGTTCGGCGCGCAGCGATACGCGATCGCGGCTTTCCCGGTCGTAGACATCCTCGACCCGCTTGCGGAATTCCGTCAGCTGCTCGCGCAGCGGATTCAGAGTGAGTTCCAGGCTGGATTTGTTCTGCTGGCTGAAGCGTTCGCTTTTTTCGTCGAAGATGCGCTGCGCCAACAGCTGGAACTCCCGGCTGAGCTGCTGCTTGGCGTCCTCCAGCAGCTGCAGTTTTTCATCGGCGGCGCGCCGGGTCTGCTCCAGCGCGCCCTGCAGCGATGCCGCCTGCGCCTGCGCGTCCGCGGCGCGTTGTTGCAGCTGCTCGGCGCGCACATCCTTTTCGGCCAGCAATGTTTCCAGCCGGTCCCGTTCGCGCCCGCGCTGGCGCAGCGCCGCCAGCGCGCCCAGAAGTGCGGCCGCCAGGGCCGCCGCCAGTGCCGCCAGCACGGCGTTCGCATCGATCGTCAAATCGTTTCCTCTCTGTTCATGCGCTCATCGGAACGGAACCCGCAGCTGTCGCCGCCAGCGCTCGAGCCGCTCCGGGTCGAGGCCGGAGGCGCGCACCGGAAACTCGCCGCGGCGCCGGTCCTCGAAAAATTCGTGCAGGGTTTCCATCACCACCGGAAACGCGAGTTCGCCCCAGGGAATGTCGCGCTCCTCGAACAGCGCCACCTCCAGGCTCTCGGGCCCGACGCCATAGGCGCCGTCGGCCAGCTCGCCGCGGTAGAACAGGTAGACCTGGTTGATGTGCGGCAGATCGAACACCCGGTACAGGCTCGCCGAGCCCTCCACCAGGCGCGCCTGCGCCTCCTCCCAGGTTTCGCGCTGGGCGCCGGCCAGCGTGGTTTCGCCGTTTTCCATGAAGCCGGCGGGCAGGGTCCAGAAATGCTTGCGCGGTTCGATCGCGCGCCGGCACAGCAGGACGCGTTCGCCGCAGACCGGCAGCGAGCCGACGATGAGGCGCGGATTCTGGTAATGGATGGTGGCGCAGCCGGCGCAGACGAAGCGCTGGCGGTCATCCCCTTCGGGAATGCGCAGCTCCACCGGGTCGCCGCAGTTACTGCAGTATTTCATGCGGATTTTCCACACTCGGACCTAAGGATTTCGCAAACCGGCCGCAGGCGCCCGCGGCCGACGCCAGATGATACACGGCCGGGGCGGCTGGTGCGTCATTTCCACCGTCGACGCCATTGTTCTATTCGCCCGATATGCCGATACTTGAGCTTCCTGTCTTTGCCGGATTGTCTTCCTTGAGCCGTACCCCCTCCCGCTTCCCGTTCCACCTCCTTCGATGGCTGGGCGCACTGCTGTGCGCCATGGCGCTGGCCCTGCCGGCGCGCGGCGCCGAGCCCGGCCAGCGGGTGCCGGTGTTGTGTTATCACCGCTTCGGGCCCGTCCCGGCGGAGATGACCGTCACCACGCCGGTGCTGATCGAGCAGCTGAATTTCCTGCGCGACCACGGCTATACGGTGATTGGGCTGCAAACCCTCATCGACTATCAGCTCGGGCGGGGCGCCGCGCCGCCGCCGCGCTCGGTGGTGATCACCGTCGACGACGGCCACCGCTCGGTCTACGACGTGCTGCTGCCGCTGGTGCGGGAGCGCCATATTCCGGTGACGCTGTTCATCTATCCCTCGGCGATTTCCAACGCCTCCTATGCGATGACCTGGGACCAGCTGCGCGAGTTGCGCGATACCGGTCTTTTCACCATCCAGTCCCACACCTACTGGCATCCCAACTTCAAGCATGAGAAGAAACGCCTCGACCCCGACGCCTACGGCAGGTTCGTCGCCACACAGTTGCAGAAATCGAAATCCGTGTTGGAAAAACGTTTCGGCACCACCGTCGACGCGCTGGCCTGGCCGTTCGGCATCTACGACGACGAACTGATGGCGCAGGCGGCCCGCGCCGGATACGTCGCGGCGTTCAGCATCGACGGCCGCCAGACCCACAGCGGCGACCGGCCGCTGGCGCTGCCGCGTTTTCTGATGACCAACGCCCACCGGGGTCGCGCTTTTGAAAACCTGATTGCGCCGCCGCACGCAACGCAGAACGCGGAAAAGAAATAATTTTCGTCGAAACATTTCGCGGCGGATTTTTTCGCGATATTTTTTCGATTCCGCGCTCCGCGCGGCCGGCCCGCGAACTACACTCAGCGTCATCACCCCCAGCCATCGCCAACCAACCAAAGGTGCCCCTGTGAAGCCGTTCAAAATTC
>Ga0164243_10009128_pt1 | contig 14480 bp, 13 predicted proteins | sample OricompcompostOP_FD_108781 | JGI IMG/M metagenome (GOLD analysis project Ga0164243, IMG submission 108781) | Organic Plus compost microbial communities from Emeryville, California, USA - Original compost - Organic plus compost (OP) | ecosystem: Engineered > Solid waste > Mixed feedstock >... | reverse complement strand
GCGGCGGAACTGCTCGACCGCTGGTCGATGCTGTCGACGCGCATTGCCGCGGAGCTGCGCGACTGACCGCCCGCGCAGAGCGCCTGATCGTCGCGTAGGCGACGGGATCAGGCGCTGCGTCGGCGAGAAGTGCTGTGCGAGATCAGTTCTCGCCGATGGAGAAGCCGCCCTCGACGTCCGAGCTGGAGTAGCTGCGGAACGCGATGTGGGTGGCGCTCTTCACCACGCCCGGGAGCCGGTTGATCTTGCCGGTCACGACCGTGGCGATCTGCTCGTGATCGCGGACCCGGACCTTCGCGATGAGGTCGACGTCGCCCGCGCACGAATACACCTCTTCGACGCCCGGGATGTCGGCGACGGCCTGCGCGGTCTCCGGGATCTGATGGATGTCGGCCTGGATGAGGACGATGGCAGTGATCATGGCGCAAGCCTAGTGGCCGGCCGCCCGCCGCTCGGGGAGTGCGGCGCGGTCCGTGGCGTCCGGTGCGGGGCCGAGCGCGCCTCGCGGGCCGCCTGCGACCACGTGCGGCGGCGCTCGGCGCATCCGGCGGGCAACGCGATCGGGTCCGTGGAGGACACGATGCGCGCCCCCGGCTCGGTGATCCAGCGATAGATCAGGGCCACCTCCTCGGCCGGCGCGCCCCGTAGCGGCCCCGGGGCCGGGATGACCGTCTCCGCCGACGCGACGAGGGCGTCGACGACCGGCATGGGGGACACCCCGCGCCGCGCCCGCCCGGCGGCCGCAAGGCGTCCGTGGCGGACCACGGCGAAGTGCCAGCCGCGCTCGTCGTCGGGGCGGGCGACGACGATCTCGGCGACCGCGCAGAGAGCGGCCAGACGCTGGCACCGGGCGAGGGCGTCGATCGTCAGGGCGAGCCGATCGCGGAGCCGGGCGGCGGTCTCGAACATCTGGGCCTCGGCGAGGTCGGTCAGTCTCTCGGTGAGGCGGTCGAGCAGATCGTCGGCCTCGCCGCGCATCAGCCGCCGTGCGGCGGTGACGCGGGGCAGGTAGTCGGGAACGGTCTGCGGCCGTGCGGCGGCCGCATGACAGCCGCCGGGGCGCCGGACGCCGTCCTCGGCCGGGCACCAGTGGTGGCTCGACGCACCGAGGCGTGTGGTGCACGTCCGCAGGCCGGCCGCCGCGGCGATCACGTCGGCCACGGTCGCGGCGTCGTTGCGGTTGGCGATCGGGCCGATTGACTCGTCGGTGGGGGTGCGCCCGACCTTCAGACGCGGGAAGCGCTCCTCGGTCAGGGTGACCCACCAGCCCTTGTGGGGCTGCGTCGACCTCCGGTTGTAGGCCGGGGCGTGCGCGGCGAGGAGCCGCAGCTCGCGCACGGCGGCCTCGAGCGCGTGGGAGCACTCGACGACGTCCACGCGCCTGGCCAGCAGGACCATCTCCGCGATACGGCGCCGCGGATCGCTGCCGTTGAAATAGGAGAGGACGCGACGACGCAGGTCCACCGCGGTCCCGACATAGAGGACCTCGTCGGCGGGGCCGCGGAAGAGATAGACGCCCGGTCGCGAGGGCACGTGGTCGGCGAGATGCCGCTTGGCGCGGAGTCGGGGGTCGGTGCGGGGGAGATAGGAGGTGAGGTCCCCGACCGTCGAGATGCCCTGGTTGCCGACGCGCTCGAGGAGCTTGTGGAAGACCTCTACGGTGGCGCGGGCGTCGTCGAGCGCCCGGTGGGTGGGGCGGACCGAGACCCGGAACAACTCGGCGAGGTGGCCGAGCCTCACCGTGGGCGCCTCGTCGCGCGAGAGGATGCGCCGCGCCATCGTCACCGTGCACAGGCTGAGGCTGAACGGCCAGTCCAGGTGCAGGCGGAGCGCGTTCTGACGCAGGAATCCCATGTCGAAGCGTGCGTTGTGGGCGACGAGGATCGCGCCGCGGGCGAATTCGAGGAAGGCCGGCAGCACCGACTCGATGCGCGGCGCGTCGGTGACCATCGCGGTAGTGATGCCGGTGAGGGTGACGATCTGCGGCGGGATGGGGCGCCCCGGGTCGACGAGAGTGGCGAACTCGCCGATGACCTCTCCGCCGCGGATCTTGACCGCGCCGATCTCGGTGATCCGGTCGTTGGCCGGGTCGGAGCCGGTGGTCTCGAGGTCGACGACGACGAGTGTGGTGTCGAACAGGGCGCGGTCGCTGAACTCGCCGGCGGATGCGTCGGGACCGGCGGCCCCGTCGGCAGCCTCCAGATCGGCGAAGGTGAGTTGCCCGGACGGGGATGCTTCTCCTCCTGTACGCGTCACCCGGCGAACACTAGTTCGACCCACCGACAGGCTGGAGTTCCAGTTCGGTGTTACGCGTGTGACTGGTGAGTCGAACACTGTGCGAATGGTTTTGTCGGTGGCGGGTCCTAGTCTCCTCGGCGAGGTGAGAGCGCGCCGTGTCGTCTGCGGCGAACGCCGCCGCCGACCCGCCCGAGACGGGCCCGGATGGGCCCGGACGGCCAGATGAGATGGAGATCACACGATGCATGTCGACTGCGCCAGCTGCCCGGCCCGTCCCGTCGCCTGTGACGGATGCATGATGACGGTCCTGTTCGGCCCTCCGAGCTGGGACGATGTCCCGGTGCGAGGTGGAGCTACGGTAACGGCTGCACCCCTCGACGACGATGCCGAGCTGGACCTCGCGATCGGCGTCTTCGAGAATGCTGCATTGATCACACCTGCCGCTGCACGATCTGCAAGAGGGGCCAAAGTCCCACGTCAGAGGGCTTTCCGGGTCATCTCTTCGGCGGATTTGCGGGCAGGCTGAAAACACGGCGTCCCGCGCCCGTCGGTCGCCTGGTGGACAGGGCGCCCACGATTTCGTAACCTTTCCGAGACCTTTGCGGAGCGTCCCGCTTCAACAGAAGTGGTCCGCACAAGTCGCCGCCTAATCGCCCTCGCGGGCGAACCGGGGAACCACTTACTTCGGGGCAGGGTGGTCAGCGTTTGCCCACGGGCATGACCTGCTGACACCGGTTCCGAATCGGGGTGAATCGCGTCGACGCGTATGCGTGTCCTCTCGGGGACACGCCTGTGCCGAAAACGCGTAGGGCCACTCTTCCGGCCCGAACCCGACAGCTAACTCGGTCGGCGGTCGAGGGAGAATTTGAAGGAGAACTCGCTTCGTGGCCAAACATCGTTTGGAAACCCCCAATCGCGGGAGCAAGGCCGCCAAGAAGGCGGTGATCGCCGGATCGATCACGCTCGGTTCGCTCGCCGCCGCCGGCGCCGGACCCGCTCTCGCCGCACCGGTGCACACCCCGCTCGGCACCTTCGAGATGCCGGCCCTGCCCGGTGACGAGAAGGCCCCGAAGGCCAAGCCGGTTGCCAAGGCGCCTGCGGCCACGGTCGAGATCCCGAACCTCGGGCAGTTCACCATCCCGGGCGTCGACCAGAACCAGATCCCGCAGCAGTTCCGTCCCAACGGTGGCGGAATCAAGAACTTCGGCCGGCCGCAGCTGAGCGTCGGCGAGAAGGCCGTCAAGGCCGCCGAGAGCAAGATCGGCTCCCCGTACTCCTACGGCGCGGCCGGCCCGAACGCCTTCGACTGCTCGGGCCTCGTCTACTGGTCCTACAAGCAGGCCGGCAAGACCATCCCGCGCGACAGCTACGGTCAGCTCGGCGGCGGTCGTCCGGTCTCCCTCGCCGAGGCCAAGCCCGGCGACGTGATGATCTTCAACGGTGGCGGCCACGCCGGCATCTACGTCGGCAACGGCATGTTCGTGCACTCCTCCACCTACGGCGTCCCGGTCAAGCGCGACGCAGTCAAGGAGTGGCAGCTCACGGGCATCCGCCGCTACTGACATCAACTGAACAACGAGCACGGACTGGGCGGATCGCGAGCTGGTGGCGGTCCGCCCGATCCGGTCCTCGGGGCCGAAACGACGCCGGAGGGGTTCGGGGGAGAACCATGATGGTGGTCCTGGGGAAACGAGCGGTAGAGGAGTGAGAAGGATCGTGCATTCCGGGGAGGGGCGAGTGAGCGCATCACGTCCACGCACACGATCGGGTCCGCTGACGCTCGTCGCATGCCTGTTGGCGGCCCTCGTCGCCGTCATCCCGCTCGTCGCCGGTGGTACCGGCCGCGTCGCCGCGGCGCCCGGGCAGTCGTCGGATCAGCTGCTCGAGCGCTACAAGAAGCTCGGCGACGAGGCCGAGAAGACCACCGAGGCGATGCACAACGCCAAGATCGAGTACGACAAGCAGCGCGACATCGTCGCCACGGCCAAGAAGGCCGCGGCCGACGCGCAGGCGAAACTCGATCACAGCCGTGCGCAGCTGAAGGATCGTCAGGACCGCGTCGACGCCATCGTGCGTGCCAGCTACCAGGGCGCGCGGGTGAGCGGACTCTATGCCGTGATGGTCAGTGACTCCCCGCAGGCCCTCCTCGACCAGATGTCGGGCCTGGACATGATCGCCCGCCAGGCCTCGGCCGACCTCACCGCGGTCAAGAAGATGCGCGCGCAGACCGAGTCCGCCAAGAAGGACGCCGAGGCGAAGGCCCTCACGGCCTCTGAGGCCGTCTCCCGCGCCGAGCGTGTGCGTGGGGAGTTGCAGGCCAAGCAGGCCGATCTGCAGATGCAGGCCATCAAGATCCGGGCCATGTACCAGGCGATGACCGGCAAGCAGCTCGCTGCGCTCCGCGGTCAGAGCTTCGACTTCGACCCGCGACTGGTCCCCAAGGGCACGGCCCCGGCACTCATCGCGGTCAACGCCGCCCTGACGCGTCTCGGCGACCCCTACGTGTGGGGCGCCACCGGTCCGCATGCGTTCGACTGTTCGGGTCTGATGGTCTGGGCCTACAAGCAGGCCGGCAAGACGATCCCGCGGTCGAGCCAGGCCCAGATGGCCGGCGGGACCCCGGTGTCGCGCGAGGACATGAAGCCCGGCGATCTGGTCATCTACTACCCGGACGCCCACCACGTCGGCATGTACATCGGCGAGGGCTACGTCATCCACGCCTCGACCTTCGGCGTACCGGTCAAGATCGAGCCGGTCGACGAGGCCGGCCCGTTCAACTCCGCCCGACGGTTCTAGAATCCTCTGGTGCTCTCACCCCGTGGGCGGTCGGGCCCGATGCTCGCGCCCCCGGTCCTGCTGCTGACCGGAGTTCTCGTCGTCACCGGTGCGCTCGCCGGATGCTCCGACGCCACGGATTCCGGTTCGGCGGCCTCGTCCTCGGCGGTCGCGTCGTCGACGACGACCGCGAACATCTACGAGCAGCAGCGCGCCGAGGGCGTGACGCGCCTGCTCGACGCGCTCACCGAGTCGATCACCTCCGGTGACGAGCGCGAGGTCGGCCGGCTCCTCGACGCCGCGGCCACGACGGACTTCCGCGACCGGTTCGAGACCGCGGCCGCCAACCTCCGCGCCAGCGGTCCCTCGTCGGGCGGGGGAGCAGGCGCGGCGGACTCCGGCCCGCTGCGGTTCGCCCGATTCCGGTATCAACTGGCTCCCACCGAGGAGGCCGAGACGCTGGTTCCCGCGGCGATCCAGGATCGACTCGTCGCCGCCGGCAGCTCGGATGCCTGGGTCGCCCCGGTGGAGCTGCGATACGCGCTGGGAGGGCAACGGGCCCCGGGTGTCGACGAGCCCGAGGTGGTCGTGGCGACCCAGTTCGTGGTGGCACGCTACGGCGACGAGTGGAAGCTCGTGGGCGACTCCGCACTCCTGGACGCCGATCCCACTCCGGTCCAGTTGTGGGAGCTGCCCGGACTCGCCGCCTCCGACGCGCCCACCGCGGGAGGAACGTCGGTGATCGCCTCGTATCCCGAGACCTCGACGACGGTCCGGTCGCTGCGCCGCCAGCTACCCGGGGCCGTCGACGCGGTCACCGCGTTCTGGGGCCCGGACTGGCAACGACGCGCCGTCCTGGTCACCACCGCCGAGGCGGGGCAGTTCGAGGCCCTCGTGGCCCGGTCCCGAGGCGTGACCGGAACCGCCGCGGCGGCAACGATATTCAGCCGGGTCGACTTCCCGCAGCGAATCGCGACCGGCCAGCGGGTCGTCTTCACGCCGGCTGCCAACGACCTTGCCGAGCCGACGCTCGCGGTCGTGCTGCGCCATGAACTCACCCATGTCGCGGCACGGACGCAGACGGCGTTCGACGCGCCCCTGTGGATCACCGAGGGCGTCGCCGAGTACGTGGGGCGCAAGGGCACCTATCGTCGTCTCGCCGACGCCGCTCCCGACCTCGCGGCGGCGGTGCGTGCCGGTGCGACACCGGACGGGCTCCCCGACGACGCGATGTTCGCGACGAACGGGCCGTCCTCACAGATCGCCTATCAGAGCGCGTGGTCGGTGGCGGCATATGTCGCCGACCGCTACGGCGAGGCCCGGCTGAAGAAGCTCTATCTGGGCGTCGCGGAGAGCGCACAGCCCGAGCGCCGGGATGCCGCGATCCGCTCGGCCCTGGGCGTCGATCGCACGCAGCTCGTCGCCGACTGGCGTCGCTGGCTCGACGGGCAGGTCGGATGATGCCCCGAACACTGTTGATCACCAACGACTTCCCGCCGCGCCCCGGCGGAATCCAGTCGTATCTGGAGAATCTGGTCGACCTGCTGCCGCCGGAGGACGTGGTCGTCTACGCGCCGCGCTGGCGGGGTCGCTCGCACGTCGAGTACGACGCCCGGGCGCCCTACACGGTGTACCGGCATCCCACGACCCTGATGCTGCCCACGCCGTTCGTCGCCCGCCGGGCGGCGCAGATCATCCGGGACGAGGAGATCTCGACGGTCTGGTTCGGGGCGGCGGCACCGCTGGCGGTGTTGGCGCCGCTGATGCGGCGCGCCGGCGCACAGCGCGTCCTGGCGAGCACCCACGGGCACGAGGTGGGATGGTCGATGCTGCCGGGCGCCCGTCAGGTGCTCCGGTTCATCGGCCGCCACACCGACGTGATCACCTTCGTCAGCAAGTACACGCGCGGGCGGTTCGCATCGGCGTTCGGCGCCGACGCGTCGCTCGAGTACCTGCCGCCAGGGGTCGACGTCGACCGCTTCCGGCCCGATCCGATAGTCCGGCAGGAGTTCCGAGACCGTCTCGGGCTGGGGGAGCGGCCGACGATCCTGTGCCTGTCACGCCTCGTGCCGCGCAAGGGACAGGACGTCCTCATCCGCGCGCTGCCGATGATCCGCCGCACGATGCCGGACGCGGTGCTCGTCGTCGTCGGCGGCGGTCCGTACGCGGAGAAGCTGCACGCGATCGCCGCGGAGACCGGGGTGACCGATCACGTGATCTTCACCGGATCGGTGCCCTCAGAGGAACTCCCGGCGTATCACACCATCGCCGACGTCTTCGTGATGCCGTCGCGCACCCGCGGCGGGGGGCTGGACGTCGAGGGACTCGGGATCGTCTACCTGGAGGCCTCGGCGACCGGGGTGCCGGTGGTCGCGGGGCTCTCGGGCGGCGCGCCGGAGACGGTGATCGAGGGCGTCACCGGGACCACGGTCGACGGCCGGGACGTGGACGCGGTCGCCCTGGCCGTGCTGTCGATCCTCGGTGACCGGGGTGCGGCGGCCGAGATGGGCGCCGCGGGACGACGTTTCGTCGTCGAGAACTGGCAGTGGAGCCAGATGGCGGCCCGGTTGCGGCAGCTGCTCTAGGCCCTCGCCCGTCAGCCGTCCGCCGCAGACCGGGCGGCACATCACGTCACTTGGAGTAGATCGCCTCGATGTCGCCGTGGCGCTTCTCGACGACCACGTTGCGCTTGACCTTGAGCGTAGGGGTCATCTCGCCGCTCTCTTCGGTGAAGTCCGACGGCAGGATGCGGAACTTCTTGATCGCCTCGGCCGCCGAGACGGTCTTGTTGGCCTCGTCGACGGCGTGCTGGACAGCGGCGACGAGGTCCCCGTCGGAGATGAGATCGGCGACGGAGGCGGCGGCGGGCTTGCCGTGGCGCTCCTTCCACGCCGGGAAGGCCTCCGGGTCGATCGTGATGAGCGCGGCCACGAACGGCTTGGCGTCGCCGACGACCATGGCCTGCGAGACCAGCGGGTGTGCGCGGATGACGTCCTCGAGACCGGCGGGCGAGACGTTCTTGCCGCCCGCGGTCACGATGAGTTCCTTCTTGCGGCCGGTGATCGAGATGAAGCCCTCGGAGTCGACGGTGCCGAGGTCGCCGGTGTGGAACCAGCCGTCGACGATCGCAGAGGCCGTGGCCTCCGGGTTCTGCCAGTACTCCTGGAACACCACGGGGCCGCGCAGCAGCAGCTCGCCGTCTTCGCCGACGCGGACCGAGTTGCCCGACAACGGCTTTCCGACGGTGCCGATCTTCCACGCGGACGGGGTGTTGACGCTGAACGCGGCGGTGGTCTCGGTCAGGCCGTAGCCCTCGAAGACCGGGATGCCCACACCGGAGAAGAAGTGGCCGAGGCGGGCGCCGAGCGGGCCGCCGCCGGAGATCGCCATGCCGCACTCGCCGCCGAGGGCGGCGCGCAGCTTCTTGTAGACGAGTGCGTCGAACACGGCGTGCCGGAGCTTGAGAACCAGTCCGATGCTGCCCTTCTCGCGGGCCTCGGAGTAGGCGATGGCGGTCTCGGCCGCGGCGTCGAAGATCTTGCCCTTGACCGGGCTCTCGTCGTAGGCCTTCTGCTGGGCCGAGTTGTACACCTTCTCGAACACGCGCGGCACCGAGAGGATGAGCGAGGGCTTGAAGACCGCGAACTCGTCGACGAGGGTCTTGATGTCGCTGGTGTGGCCGACCTCGGCGCCGGCCTCGATGGCGACCAGGGTGATGGCGCGGGCGAGGACGTGGGCCAGCGGCAGGAACATCAGCAGACGCTTGTGATCGCGCCGGCGGAGCTCGTCGAGGAGGTCGCCGGCGAGGACCGCCTTCATCTCGGCGAGCATGTTCGAGTGGGTGAGGATGCAGCCCTTGGGGCGTCCCGTGGTGCCCGAGGTGTAGATGAGCGTGGCGGGAGTGCTCGAGCGCAGGGTCGCGCGCTTCTCGGTGACCTCGGCGTCGGCGATGTCGGCTCCGGCCGCGGTGAGCTCTTCGATCGCGCCCGGACCGCCGTCGGTGCGGTCGATCTGGAAGACCTTGACCGGCTGGGTGAGGGAGTCGATCGACTCGAAGGCGGCGCGATGGGCGTTGTCCTCGAGGACGATCGCGACGGCTCCGGAATCGCGCATGATCCATTCGATCTGGCTCGCCGAGGACGAGTCGTAGATCGGCACGGTGATGGCGCCCGCCGACCAGATGGCGAAATCGACCAGGTTCCACTCGAGGCGGGTGCGCGACAGCAGCGCGACGCGGTCACCGGGCTGGACACCGGAGGCGATCAGGCCCTTGGCGATGGCGGTGATGCGGGCGGCGGCATCGGCGGCGGTGATCGGCGCCCAGTCGTTGCCCTGCTTGTGCCGGAACACGATGTGCTGGGGCGTCCGCTGCGCCAGCCCGAAGATGATGTTCGTGCAGTTCTCGTCGTCGGCGATCGAGAACTTCGCCGGCACGCTGTACTCGCTCATCGTGGTTACCCTCCAGTAGATGCCAATGAGGCGATGGTATCCCTGCAACCGAACGCTGTTGTCCGGGCCACCGCCTTCGGGTGCACTACCCTGCGCCGTCGGGAGTATGTGAAGCTAGTGGGCGTGACGAGCATCCAGGTGGCCGACGAGGTCTTCGTCGCCGCGGCACCGGCCCTGAGCACTGCCGTGATCGGCAATCCTGCCAACTGGCGTCGGTGGTGGCCCGACCTGCGACTGACGGTGACCGAAGACCGTGGGGAGCAAGGGGTCCGGTGGCGCGTCGACGGGCCGGTGGCCGGAACGATGGAGATCTGGAACGAGGCCGTCCTCGACGGTTTCGTACTCCACTATTTCCTGCACGGTGAGCCGACGGGACCGTTGCCGGGCGAGCGCGGAGACGACCCGCAGGCCCGTTTCGAGGCGCTGGCCGAGGAGAACAAGCGCCGGCGCGTCGCGGGCAAGGACATGTCGTTCGAGGTGAAACGACGCCTCGAGGAGGGCCGCCACGTCGGCGGGCCCGCCATCCCGGCACCGGCGGAGGTCGGGTGATGGCCGACCACACCGAACGCGACATCGTCATCGGGGCCGACGCCGCCGACATCATGGCCGTGATCGCCGATTTCGAGCACTACCCGGAGTGGGTGACCGCGGCGCGCGAGGTGCAGGTGCTGCGCACCGACGACGCGGGTCGCGCGCTCGAGGTCCGGTTCGAGCTCGACGCCGGCGTGCTGCAGGACACCTATGTGCTTGCCTACGAGTGGGATCCGGACGGCACCTCGGTCTCGTGGCGACTCGTCTCCAGCGACCTGCAGAAGGACCAGCGGGGCCGCTACATCCTCACCCAGCAGGTCCCGGGATCGACGAAGGTCACCTATCAGCTCATGGTCGACCTCCAGGTCCCGATCATCGGTCAGCTGAAACGCCGTGCGGAGAAGGCGATCACCGACGCCGCGCTGCACGACCTGAAGAAGAGGGTCGAAGGCTGATCGATCTCACACCCATCGATGTGGTGCTCGGTCCCGGAGGCTCCGGCGTCTCCGCTGTCGCCGCTGCGGCGGCGTCCCAGCGACCGGGCGCCTCACGGGATTCTCGTCGCGTCGTCAGCCGGCCGGAGCAGCACACGCTCCTCGTCACCGTCGACCGGTGGTCGCCGGTGTGCGAGTGGGCGCGGGTCTACCGCCGGCCGGGCGAGCCGCTGGCGGTGTCCAAGTACCTGCACCTGCTGACGCTGGACCGCCTCGACCTCGTCGAGAAGACCTGGTCGGCATTCGTCGACGTCCTCGAGCACACGGCCGGACGCAGCAAGCACGTCCTGCCCGGGGTGTCGACGCTGGCGGGCATCGACGCCGCCGAGCTGACCTCCCTGCCCGGGATCGACGACTTCCTGCTGCTGCGCCGGATTCGCGACGAGGCGACGAGCGGCCGGTGGCAGCGCATCGTCGTCGACGCCTCCGGCTGCGGCGACGTGTTGCAGTTCCTGCGGGGCGGGTCGGTGCTGAGTCAGGCGCTCAACCGGTTCTGGCCCCGGCACCGCCGCCTGGCGGCCGCAGCCGAGCGGCCGGTCATGGCGCAGCTGACCGCGGCCGTCGACGCCCTCGACCGCGACTGCGCCGACGTCGCCGAACTGTTCACCGATCCGCACGCGGTCGCGATGCATCTGGTCCTCGGCGCCGAGGACCGGGCCCGCCGGCTGGCCGAGCACTATCTCGCGGGCGCCGACGTCATGGGACTCCCGCTCGCGTCGATACTCGTCAACCGCGGGGTGGGGGCCGAGGACGCCGACGGCGTCGTCGCGCACGTCGGGTCGCTGCTCGGCGCCGGCGACGCGCAGGTGCGGGTCGGTACGGTCGAGCGGTCCGCCGAGGCGATCGACCGCATGGCGCGCGTGCGCAAGCTCGGGGTCCGGCTACCCGGGCCGCACGGCGTTCCGCGGGGCTCCGCCGCCTCGAGGGTCGACGTGCTCGGCGGCGAGGGGGCCCGGCCGGGCACGCCGGCATACCGGTTGTCCTGGCCCCAGCGGCTGCCCGACCCGGACTCGCTGGCGCTGGGCCGCAGCGGTGACGACCTGCTGGTGACGGTGTCGGGGTTCCGGCACCCGGTGCGGCTGCCGTCGGTGCTGCGGCGCTGCACGGTGACCGACGCGGCCTGGGAGCAGGGCCGGTTGTCGGTGGGCTTCGTGCCCGATCCCGCGGTGTGGCCCCAACGGCAGCCGTAGGGGGCGATCATCCGGCACCGCCGGTGGCCGTGGGGGCGGTGGCCTCCGGTACGTTCGAAGACCGCGCGAAGAGTACCCGCGCGGTACGGTGCCTGGGACGCCAGTGCAAGCGGAGGGGAGAGACGCGAATGGCCACGGACGACGGGACGTCATCCGGCGGCGGATCCGGTCGCGACGAGAACGGTGGACACGCCGACCCGGTCCGGGACCTGCTGCTCGGACTGGCGAACCAGATCGACGCGCTGGCCGCTCTCTTCGCCGGTGGGAGCCATCACGGTGCCGCGTCCGACGACGGCACGGCCGCCGGCTCGCCGCTCGCGGGTTATGCCGCCGCCTTCTCCGCCGACGGTCCGGTCGGGCACGCCCTGGCCGGTGCGTCCGGGGAGATCACCTCGCTGCTCACCGAGATCGGCGACCTGATCTCGCGTCTGCTGGCGGCGGTCATCGCGGTGCTGGAGGCGATCGCGGAGGCCTTGCGTTCCTCGCCGGCCACGACGACGCCGCCGCGGCACTACGAGCCGATCGCGGTGCGCGTCTCCGCGCCCGGGGCGCGGCCGGGCGGGAGCGATGTGCGCGGACAGACGACGAGTACCGGACTCCACCAGGAGCAGTGATGGGTGAGCTGACGATCGGCATCGACATCGGCGGCACGAGCGTGCGCGCCTCGGTGGTCGACGACCGCGGGACGATGCTCGACACGCTGCGCGCGCAGACCCCGTCGACGGTGGAGGCGCTCGAGCACTGCCTGGACCGGCTCGTCGGCGAGCTGGTCTCGCGCTGGGACGCCAAGGCGGTCGGCCTCGCCATCGCGGGGTTCCTGACCACCGACCGCAGCATCGTGCGATTTGCCCCGCACCTGCCGTGGCGTGAGGCCCCCGTCGCCGAGGACATGACGCGTCGCCTGGGCATCCCGGTCTACGCCGAGCACGACGCCAACGCCGCCGCGGTCGCGGAGGTGCGTTACGGCGCTGCGGCGCGCGGACACAACACCGTGGTCCTCGCGATCGGCACCGGTATCGGCGCGGGTCTGGTCATCGACGGCGAGATCTACCGCGGAAGTTTCGGCGTCGCACCGGAACTCGGGCACCTGACGATCGTCCCCGACGGTCGCGCCTGCGCGTGCGGCAAGCGCGGGTGCTGGGAACGGTATTGCAGCGGTACGGCTTTGGTCGACACCGTGGTGGAGCTGCTGGCCGACGGCGACTGGGGGCGCAGCCAGCTGGCCGCCGACGTCGCCGCCGATCCCGGTTCTCTCACCGGCCGGCGGGTGGCCGGTGCCGCGGCCGACGGCGACGCCGTGGCGCTCGCGGCCTTCGGGAGATTCGCGACCTCGCTCGGCCAGGGTCTGGCGATGATCGCCGACATCTTCGACCCCGACCTGATCGTGCTCGCCGGAGGGGTGGGCGCCGCGTCGGGCCTGTTCCTCGACGAGGCGCGGGAGCACTACGCCCGGCAGGTCACCGGCGCCGGCCACCGGCAGCTCGCCCGCATCCGCGGCACGCAGCTCGGGGAGACCGCCGGCGTGGTCGGGGCGGCAGAGGTTGCGCGCCAAGCATTTCGGGCCGCGCAGAACGAAAACGCGGAGCAGGCCGAAGACAGTCGGGTCGCCCGCGGCTAGAAACCGGGTCCCCTGCGCGGGGCCCGACGCGGGTATGGTTCTGATGTCGGGGCCACGCGTGCGGCGGTGGCCCCTTCGGATGGGTCCGCGGTCGGCGATGACGGCGGGAAAGTGCGCGGCGAGGAGAGTCTCATGTGGTACTGGGCGTTCAAGTACATCTTCCTGGGGCCGTTCCTCCGGTTGCTGGGACGCCCGACGATCGAGGGCCAGGAGAACATCCCCGCCGACGGCCCGGCGATCCTGGCGAGCAATCACCTGGCGGTGATGGACAGCTTCTTCCTGCCGCTGATGGTCAACCGTCGCATCTACTTCCTCGCCAAGAGCGAGTACTTCACCGGCACCGGCCTCAAGGGCGCCTTCCAGCGCTGGTTCTTCACCGCCGTCGGCCAGATCCCCATCGACCGGTCCGGCGCAGCGGCCGCCGAGGGCGCGTTCATCGCCGCCCGGCGTCAGCTGCGCAAGGGCAAGCTGATGGGCATGTACCCGGAGGGCACCCGCTCGCCCGACGGTCGTCTCTACAAGGGCAAGACCGGCCTCGCACGCCTCGCCATGGACACCGGCGTCCCGGTCATCCCGGTCGCGATGGTCGGCACCGACAAGTTCAACCCGCCCGGCACCATCCTGCCGCGGCCGTGCAAGGTGACCGTGCGGATCGGCAAGCCCCTCGACTTCTCGCGCTACGAGGGCATGCAGGGCAACCGCTACATCGAGCGCGCCGTCACCGACGAGATCATGTACGAGCTGATGCAGCTGTCGGGCCAGCAGTACGTCGACGTCTACGCGGCGACGCTGAAAAACGCCAAGCCCGAGGTCACCCCGCCGGCGGCCGACGCCGCCTGAGCATCACGCCCTGCCGGGGTGAGACCCGGCCCGGGCGCCCGCACCGGGCTGAGCGTCGCACCGGGCTGAGCGTCGAATCGGGCTGAGCACCGCACCCGGCTGAGCGTCGCACCGGGCTGGGCACGGCACCCGGCTGAGCGTCGAATCGGGCTGCGTCGTTCCCGTCGAGGACCGGACCCGGCCGGCACCTGCCCGGCCGGCACGGACCCGGCCGGCACCTGATCAACCGGCGTCGCGGACCCGCGTCTCCTCGAGTGCGCGGCACAGATCCGGAATCCAGCCGCGGTCGGCCGGCACGACGTCCTCGGCGTCGAGCGCACGCAGTTCCGCGGCGGTGAACCAGCG
>Ga0164243_10009127_pt1 | contig 14484 bp, 14 predicted proteins | sample OricompcompostOP_FD_108781 | JGI IMG/M metagenome (GOLD analysis project Ga0164243, IMG submission 108781) | Organic Plus compost microbial communities from Emeryville, California, USA - Original compost - Organic plus compost (OP) | ecosystem: Engineered > Solid waste > Mixed feedstock >... | reverse complement strand
TTTTGTATTCATAAACTACTTATTGAAATAAAACCATTGTTATGTTAACCACAGAAGTTCAGCTGGTCCAGCCACTGCAGGCGCTGGGCAGCTTTGGCGGCTTCGAACTCTTGGAATCCGCCATTGAGGGAACCCAAAATTTAAACCCGGACCGCAAAGCGAGGCGACAGTTGTTCCTAACTGAAGCCTCAAAGGAGTCGGACCGCCTTCGCCTCAAAAAATTACTGCAAATATGGGCAGGGTTACTGAGAAGCCACGAGGGTATTGCAACCATGCAGGCGGCGTGTAATGAAGCGATATTGGAGTCGGAAACACTGCTGAAGGAGAACCTGCTGCTGGCATTGGAGGAATCGAAGGAGTTGGAGCGGTCCTACCGTAATGTGGCCCTGTTCTTTAGTAACACCACACAGGACAAAATAAAGAATGTCAGCTTCCTGAACGCCGCGCCGGAACAGCTGCGTGATGCAGATAATACTCGTTTTTTAGATGCGGTTAAAGCCGAACTCCAACAGCATTATGACCGGCTGGACCTGCGTGATAACTACAGCCTGTTGATCATCCCGGGTTATGCTGGCTCTAATATGATACTGGAACGCTGGGCAAGAATTGCATATGACAACAAGTGCATGCTCCTTACCGACTTCTGTCAGCTGGATGCACCGGACGATGTAATGGAGGTGTTTGAAATGGCCCAGCTCACCGGCGCGGACGCTTATCGTTCCAATGTGATCATGACCTGCAACTGGCTGATCGGCCGGGTGAAAGCGGACCTGGTGGGCGAAGCGTCTCACTTGTTCGTTCCCGCTTCCGGCGCCCTGGCCGGCAGGATTTACCAGACTATTATGTCACAGGTGACAGCCGGTAAAAAATTCGGTAGCCTGATTGACGTAGAAGGTGTGAACTTTCCCCTGAAGAAAAGTGAAATCGCTTCTCTGGAGAAGTTAGGGCTGGTGCCGATTGTGCAGGAATACGGAAAAGTGATGGCCTTCAGTGCAAGGACCTTATTTAACGGGGATAACCTGGGGCTGCAAACCTATTCTGTCGTACGCGTCTTTGACTACGTCACCAAAGTACTGATAGATTTTCTGAACCGCAGGGCGTTCGAGAACTTCAGCGCCAATACCAGGAAGGATTTGCAGCGGCAGATAATTCAATTCCTGGATGGCATTACAGGCCCCGAGCGACTAATAGAAGATTTTGAAATCCGCAGGTTTGAGCAGGATACCCGGGATAAAGACACGATTCACCTCGATATTTTCCTGAAGCCATATTTCCCCGCAAGGAACTTTCTGATTCGTATGGATGGACATAAAGGAGAGCAAAACAATGAATGGGAAACTAATTATGAACAAACGCATTAAATGGCTGCTGTTATTATGCTTGCTGCAGTTACGCCTAAGCGTATGGGCACAGGCGGATACCATACTTGTTACGGGGAAAGCGGCTACATTGATCACTTGCAGGTCGCCGGTAAAGGTGATGCAAATAGAAAGCGAACATCCCTGGTATAATACCCAGCTACTGGGAAAGGTTGTCATGATTCGTGCTATCGGCATACCGCCTATTGCCACAAGTGCCGTGATCATTACTGCAAAGCGTGTGTACCCCGTGGTCGTTATCTACGATCCGGCGATGGCACAGGGCACTTTACAGTACCGCATTCCTGCAAAACGAAAATCAAATCATGGCAATAGTACATCCATCAGCTGGCAGCAGTTGCTCGCTATTGCTGACAAGTCCGCAGAAAATACGTTTGACAGGCCGGATACCCTGGGAGTGGCTCGCATTGCCGGAAATTTCCTGAGCGATCCCGGAAAGCTGCATGCCAAAGTGAGGCATTATAAAGTCGTTGCGGGATTCGTCCGGGGGATGAAATTGAAAAACTTGTTTTATCTGCATCTTGGCCTTAGCGGGAAATCTGTTGTTCCTGCGGAAGTGGAAGCCGTCAGGGTGTTGAAGCAGAACATACGATCCAAAGCGCTGGAAGGAATGCCTTTATTGTATCAAACCGGAAGTACGGTGGTACAGCAACGCCGTAAAGCGACCATAGGGGTAGTAATACCAGCCACTATGCTCCATGAGGAAGCGATATGGGTAGCCGTCAAGCTGCGAAATATTCCACCTCCGCTGATAGTGAAAATTCGGCGGCGAAATTTACCGGCGTATATGCTGGAACCGGATTTTGTGTGATACAGGCAGTTGTGTGGAGAAATTCAAATAGGAGAATTCGCCTCAGGTGATGTTTCATAGATTGAAATGGTTTTTAACAAAATCGGCATGTTTCTACATGCTGTTCATTTGGGTTAATGATGAGCGGGAAGGCCCTGTATGGAGTTGTTACCGCAGGGCCGCCTGCTTAGTTTCATGATAATGTATGGATGTATAGTACTGTTTCGGGATAAGGAATTCCTGATTTGTACTAGTAATGCAAGCAGAGAGGGTTTAATTTAGCGGCAGAATCATTTTATTGAATGGGGGTAGTTTTGCGAACTTTAGTAGGGATAGTGATCGCTGCTTTTTTCCTGACAGCAGGATGGAGGAAAGCGGGTTGCTGTCTGTATAATGGTGATGCGGCACTTAAAAGTCAGGTTCAAACATTGGATGGACTTAGCGGACCAGGGAAAGCGAAAAATGATTTTTGCAGTGGGCTGGTTACTAATGCCAGAGAAGAACAAGGCTTTGTTGCTGAATCTTGTACTAATCCCATCAAGGCCATAGCATTTACTGATTTCGTCCGGCGCTACCTTGCCCCGCCGCGATGCGGTGGATACCCGCATTGTGGAACAGGTGGTCACCTGCAAAATCGAGTGGGACCCGAAGGTGACGCCGCCGGAGACCCAGTTGATACCCGGTATATTGTTTCGGTGGGTGAACAGGCCCTCGCTTTTGAATCCTGTATTGACCCCTGTATTGCCCCCTGTATTGATCCCTGTATTGACCCCGGTATTGACCCCCTCAAGGGCTTACAGTTCCCAGCCCCGATCATTACAAACAAACCTACTGACACACAAGGACAAGCTTTTGCTTTTCATACTGCTTCCGAGCCCCTTCAGGACGTCGAATTCATTTCCGAAGAAAATGAAGAAAATAAAACCGAACAAGGCCAACTTCCTATCCTGTTCCTGAAATTATGGCGTCATATCACCGCTAAATTGAATGTTGATTATCATATCCACTTTACGCCCAGTCGGCGTAATGAAAGTCTGCTGGCTGCCAGCACTCCTCAACCCCGCTATATCCTGTACAGCCAGTTACAGATACCTTACGATAATAACTGATTTTATATAAAGCTATTCAAACAGTGAGCAATTATGCCTGCGTGTGGCTGCATATGGCAGCCATACAGTAGGCCATATTTCTATTTCAAGTCAACAGTTATTATGAAAATAAACAACGAGCTGTCTTTTCCATTTATAAAATTTTTTCCACTGGTTATATTCTTTTCTTTTTTTACGGTGGCAGCTTCAGCACAAATTAGTCCACCGGGCCTTGGAAAAGCAAATACCGCCTTCTGGCTGGCCCTGGGATGGCGGCAGCCGCTTGATACAGCCGGGAAAGTTACATCGCTTTCATATATTGGTGTTGGACGAACCAGTGATCCTGCAGGTGATGCCAACCCGTTCCATCATCAGGCCATATTGGTACTGAACCAGGAGTTTTACCATCATTACAGCAAGAATAAAGAGTTTTCCTACGCCCTAAGCTACCGGCGGCAAAACAGTTACGAGGAAACTTATCCTTATCATAGTGCAGATCCTGCTATAGAACAGGAATTCCGGATTTATGGCAGGTATGCACTATCCGCGGACGTTGGCCGGCTAAAGTGGAAAAATACCCTGCGCCAGGAATTCAGAAAGTTCTTTACACCTGATTTTAAAACCGGCGAAGAAAATTTTCAGTTTCGAACCCGTATCAAATCTCAGTTGAGCATGCCGTTGCCTGGCCCTAACCATAACAAGTTAAGCGGAAGCGCTGAAGTGCTATTCTCCATCAGCAAGGAACACTTGCCCGTGCAATGGACTTCCTATGGTTACCGTGAAACCCGGTTTACTGTTTATTATACCACTCATCCTTTGCATCTACCCTGGACGATTGATATCGGATATATGAACGATCTGTTAGGCGCCGGCCATAACATTACAGATGTGCATTACCTCGCGCTGGATATCATTTGGGAGGGTAAAAGGCATTAATGTTTAATCGGGTTATGGTGGGATGAGAAATACCCGGTAGCCGGCCAGCCCTACACTATTTTCGTCAAGCTGCTCCAGGATAACTCTCCGGTAATAGGATAACAGATCTTTATGACAGTTTGAGGCTGACTGATGCAGGGTGATATGAACATCTATCGTCCTTATATACCCTTGATCGGGTAAGGGTGATAGCGCGACACCTTGTTCGATTCGTACGGAGGAGAAGTAGGGGCCTAAAACAGTCCGGCAGCACTGTTCTACATCCGCTCCATTGACAATTCTCTGCTGTGCATATAACTGTGCACGGAATAATTGGACCAGCTTTTCCGGGGAAGGGGCCGGTATCCCGTTAATCACCGGCGTTAGGTTGACAATACTATTTGGCAGGAAGACCGTGTTACCCTGCTCCTGCCATTTGCTAAACGCGGTTATGGTAGCTAGCCTGGCGCCTTTGGTCGTATAATATTGCACCGTCATTCGGGTGGATCCGGAATGTGGCTGGAATGCAATCGTTGGCCAGGCTGGCCGGCGCTGATCCGGATATACCACTTCTTCCAGGTAATTTATCTTTTGGGTAAGCTCTTCTAATATTTGCAGTAGATGATTGTGACCCAGCTGAGCGATTAGTTGAACTTCTTCCCTTAATCCCCTAATGCACGCTTCCAATAGCTGTACGACGCCACGCTTATCCATCCGCTGTTTTTCTGCATGCAGCAGGTTCAATTCACCCGGCTGGAGTTCTGCGGATGTCTTGTCGGTCATTTGGATAAATGGAATTCCATCCTGGTCAGTGACTGCGCCAAGGCATAAAAAGTCATCATCGCATTTCAACTGGAATACTTTGTGTAGCGGATGTATCTCATGAATAATTTCACTGAAGGATATATTAACAGTAGGGAAGCAGTTAATATAACACTTAATCTCGGTTATCCATTCATGTGAGATACCAGGAAGCTCAAGCTCCATCCAGATATTGCACTCCGGTAAAGCGATTAATTGTTGTTGCAGGAAAGGTTGCAATATAATAGGGGGCTCCGCTACTATGTGTTGATCAGCCAGCTCACAGGACGTAATCGTAATAACCTGTGACCTGTAAGTATTTAAAGCCTGCTGTGTATAGGCATGGGGAACGGGGGAGGGCATACCGGCTATTTCGTGGTAGAATAACCGTTCCACCGTTGCCTTACAGCCGTTAACCTTGCATGAAAGCAGCGGCAGGAGCGGTGTAATGCTTTCCTGCAAATGTTCGGGGATGTCTAAAAATATAGAAAATCCACAAAGGTCTGATGGAATTGTATCTGCCTGTGCCATTAGGATTATCCTGGGGGATGTATCGTGCATAATGGGCTCCCGGATTACAATCTCCTGCTGCAGCCCTTCATTTAGCTGGACAATTCTATCCGGATAAAAAATATGGCGTAAGGTCACTGGAAACAGTTTATGAGTTCCCACCGGGATAAAAACAGCGCCTTCTCCCTGATCCTTGAAGACATGTTGTTGGTCAATAATCGTTACGTCACATGGCGTTCCATGTAGCAAAGTATGACCCGGCAAACTACAGGTAACAGTATCGCTGAGCAATACCGACGCCAGGTGTTGTAAAATACCCGATTGCATTTGATCCTGGAATTCGTGCAGTCTGGACAGTTCGCCGGCCAGGGCCTCCATGAGTAAAGTAACAATAGGGTCATGAGGGATTGCTCCCGAATGAGCGTCATTATGGTGCGCTGCTGCAAGCTGTAGTAACCTTGATTTAATAGCTTCTTTAATCATTACTTGTACAGTAAGGGGTGAACCAATAGCTGGTAATCAATATTAAATTCCTGGTTGCAATACACCGTGCAGCCTTTCAGGCTGATAGTGATATGGTTCTCGTTCTCAAAGGATACGGCAATGTTGAATTGATGCATGCGCGTTTCAAATTGAGTGAGGTATTGCTGTAACGACAATTCGATATGTGATTTCAGGAGTTGCGAATTGGGATTGATCCGCAAAGTTTGTTCCCATAAAGGGAACCCATATGCTGGCTTGTGGCTATGCTCCCCCTGGTACGTATTTACAAGCAGCCATATATGTTGTTTGATGGAGTCTTTAACATGTATTCTGCTCAGCCGGCCGCCATTAAGCAGCTCATTAAGCTGCAAAGGCAGCTGCAGGTATTTGTTTTGCATGGTTGGTTATTTAAAGAGTCCTATAAATTTTTTCCGGTCGAGCCGGATATTGATAGCTTCTATGCAGCCGTTGTCGCTTCGTGCGAGCGACATAGACAGCAGGCGGATGTTCCTTTTATTTTGCAGCTGATGACAGCATTGCAGGAAGGTGACGGCTTGCTTATCATTCAGTACAACCATCGTTTCCGTCTGATTACAGAGGTATTGTAATATTTCGGCTAGGTCTTTTTTACCCTCCACCAGTTGCAGGAACAATTGCTGAAATGCCGGATCGCTGACCGTTGGAGCAACAGGCTTTGCGGCAGCGGGAATGGCAGGAATTGGAGCAGGAATGGCCAACTGGGGCACAGGCTTTTTTTCATCAGGAGCCAATACCTGAATTAGTTTAATGACCGTGGTAGTTGGGTCATTATTCAACGTAAGTGTGAGATGTTGCTCGCCCGGGTAACGAAAGGTAACACGGAAGCTGTTGGCTGTTTGCAGACTATTGCTGTCGCTCATTAAACGCCATTGATAACTCCTGGCGGAATCATTTCTGCAATAGTAGATACAAGGCTGCCCTGCAAAGACCTGTGCCGGTCCGATAATAACAGCCCTGGGTGTAGGTGTAGTTGGTAACGCTGTATTCGCAGGAGACATAAATACTTTAGCAGTAGCAACTTTATTATTTAAGACAGCTGATAAGAAAATATTTCCTGCGCGCGTGCCCGAAAACTGAATACTGTTCCCAGCCCGGTAACGATGCGGAGAGAGAATCCAGAAGGGAGCAGTCCCTAAGGTGTTGCCACTGAGGGACAAGATGATGCTGGAATTAACCGTGTATCCGTTCCCGTTAGCAGGAGTGATTTTTAAATGATCCTGCTTTGTATGCTTGTTCAGCATTAAGTGAATAATTCCGCTGATAGCAAGGCTTACCGGTATCAGGAGGAGAAATAAATCGTGAGGGTTCGATGGGCTGAAATGCTTCATCGTTAAGGTTTTAGGTTATCAAACAATGTTTTATTTCCTGCTGGAGGATATGGTTGGTTGTATTGCAAATATGAATAAAAATATTCGAAAAAAAATTTTGAATCAAAAAGATTTTTTTTGTTGTTAATTTCAATTTCCTATACTTTTGTGTTGTACTCAATCTGGTACATTTCTTTACTCCATTCCCTTCAGGCTTTTTATTAATTAGTTAACCTTTCTGTATGCCTGATCATATTACTTTTCACGCTATTGCAGCTGAAACACTATTGTCCGTCAATAAGGAAATTTCGTTTCCTGTATTTAACCAAGGTGCTGCTATTCGTAGGCTACTACCTGAGTTGGACTTCACTTCGGATGGTAGTTTATTGTTACGTCGCAGCAGCTTGTACGACTTGTTACCCGAGTTGCTTTTTCATGAAAATATTCATCCTGAAGTACTGCGGGATGTAACGCAAATGGCCACCGCCAGCAGAAGAAGCAGACAGGAAGAGGTTGCAGCCCGGCGGTTTTTCCTGCCATTTGACCGGTTGCTGTTTGAGCACTCTAGCAAATTGACCGCTTATTCCTTACGCACCGCCAGGGCCGGTTTGGTGCTGCCCGGGCAGGTTTTTTTACACGACCTATCCCTACAGGCATTTGCACAGCAATTATCAGGTATGTTTAAGGAGAGAATTAATATCTCCTGCGAACGGGAGGTAAAGGTAACAACTACCAGTTTCGGTGGAGAACTCGGTAACATAAGCCTGGCGCAAACTTTTGTTGCGGGTAGTCGCTGCTATATGCACAGGCCGACTGTTATGGTTACTATTGGGCCGCTGATGAATACTATTTCAAAAGATTTTATGCCATATGCTGAAAAGGGTGGGGCCCTGCGCCGGATATGTATAAACCAGCTTCCCGTAGAATCAATTATAGAGTGGAAGGTGTTACCGCATCCCTCAGAGCTTTGCGGTACTTTTCAGCTCGGCCATACCAGTTTCTGCTAAACTTATTTCAAATGAAAAATCTGTTTTGGTTAGCCCTGTTGTCAGGTGCTACGCTCACCCTGGCTATGATATGTTGGCATAACTGGCCTGCCTCAGCGAAGAAGAAACCTATCCTACTGGTGATGTTGTTGGTGGGATTTAGCCTGGGATGCCTGCTCACCGTCCTTGTTCCTAAATTGCTGGCCTCATCCTGGTGGATATTTATAGCTGTGGAGATTATAGCGGTATTAATGGGCGTGTACTTTGCTGTGGTAGTCAGTTATCTGAATCTCAGCCGGAATCAGAGTATTTGCCTCCTGGTATTGCTAACCTTATGCTATGTGTTGTTTGTATGTACGGCAATATGGGCATTCAGTTATTGGACACTGATAACATCCCTGGCGGCAGCATTACTGTGGCGGGCGCAGGTGATGCTTTTTCTGACCGTAACTATCATAGAAATGAGCAAGGCTTTTTACAATATTCCGCCTCCTGCGTATCTCCCGTGGAGTTATCCTGCAAGCTCAATCGTGCAGGATATAGTCGAGGAAGATATGAATGAACTTTTAGTAGTAGGGCTTCGCATCCGTAAGACTTTCGAGGATGACAGGCTCACGTATTTCAGGGCCCGTGCGCCATTACATATCAGTTGGGGAGATTTCTTTTATCACTTCCTGAATGACTATAACGAGAAACATCCGGAGAGCACCATTGAAGTGGCAGATGCCAACGGGGACGCATTCAATTGGCAGTTCTACCGCCTTCGGAAGTTTTGGCCTCCGTCCGTGGTGGATTTTACAAGGCCGGTACAGTTTACCGGTATTAAAGAAAATAGCGTCATTGTTTGTATGCGTGTATAAAAGCTAATTTAAACACTATGGATATGCCTTCTTATCTTCCCCTGGTCAACTGGCTGGATGGTATGAAAATAAATAGCCGTCACTTTATTGATCTGGAAAACAGCCTCATATCCCGTGGGTACCAGTTGTTTCGCGCTGTTAACCCAGGCAGACTGTATGGCCTTTTGCCGGATGCTGGCCATGGGACAGATTTCCACATGGCAGTGATCCCGGCAGCAGGTGCTTCCTATACCATCGTTGTTCAGGCCTGCCGGGCGATTACCGCCGGTGGAGCGCTGATAATAGTACCCGTTCGAGTGGGAAACGAGGAGCTACGGCCGGGCCTGGAACTTGTCTGCCAACTTCCCATTGAGGAGGGAGAAAGATATGTAATGCTCCAGGTGCATCCTTATCACCGGTTGCCTGCTGGCCAGGTGAATACAGCAGCGCTGCCATATAAAACGGATTATGTGATGGAGGAAGTGGCATTAACAGTTTCCGACAGGTTGCCGGACGAGGAGAATAGGAGTTCCTTGTGGGAAGTACCATTGGCAAGGCTTGTACTTCAGCAAGGTATTTGGAGGCAGGATGTGAGTTACATTCCTCCATGCGTACGCCTGGGAGCTTATTCGCAACTGCTGGAAACAGCCCTTCATACGACCATGCAGTTGGGTTATATCCATTCCTGTTGTAAGCTTATTATCCAGAAGGTATATTCCCGTCAACAATCACAGGAGCTGGGGCTGGCGATGCTTTATATAGCGGAACATTTGTCCGCGGTACTTGTCCAATATAACGGGTGGCAAGCTAATATATTGGATACTATCCATCCTTTCGAATGGTACGTGAGCCTGTACCGGTTGGCCGCTGCATGGTGTGCAGCTATTGATCAACGGGCCGGGCACATGAAGGAAGAGCTTATTCAGTATTTTTCTGAGTGGTCAGATGTTTCGCCAGGGGAAATAGAGCAGACTTTTGCCGCCGCCACGGTGGCAAAGTACCGGCATAGTGATATGATGGCAGCGCTGAAGCCACTCCTGGCATTTGTGGAGCTGGTGCATAAGATCATACAGACCATCAGTCAGTTGGAATATATAGGGAAACGCCCGGATGCCAATATTTTTGTTAAGGAAGAAAGAAGCGCTGGTATCGTTTACGAAAAGCAATCGAAGAAATCCAGGTGGTCATTCTCCGAATAGCCGTCTATTGCAACCATAAAGAGATTAATTTATCATCGCGCGTCATATGAAGCCATTAAATCGTTCGGAACGTAAAAAGTCGCTTTTACTATTCCTGTTGCTGTATGTAATTTCAGTCGTGTTGCTTTTTACAGGTATATTTTTTCATTATGAGGCGCCTGTACTGGAGAACAGGATACTCAGGGATGAATTGCTATATCAGGAGTCGCAACAGCAGTTGAGGGATTCCTTTATGTCCAGTTTGTCATCCGTTAGAAAGGAACTCATGGCAGTGAATGAGCCTGGCAATAATGCCGTTTATACGGACCAGGTAATTGCGGCCACACTGGCAGGTATGCGTACTATGGCGCCTGCTTCGAATCCTAACTTTATTTTTTATGATGATATCATTCAATGCTGTTTGCAATTACAACAATGCAAGCAGCAACTCAGGGAAAGCAGTCAGTCCCAACAGATCATGCTCACCTTAAAAGCAGAGAATGCGACATTGCTACAGCAGCTCGAGTCAAGGACGAGAGATCTCGATAACTGCAGGATGCTGTTGGTAAATAGTCGGGCTCAATAATAAATTACTTGTTTGTTAACCTTTAAACTCCTTAACCATGTCTTTTAAATCAGTATTAACAATTAATGGAGAAAATTACAATGTACAAAGGGTCGCTTATGCGCTAAGCCAGGAAACCGATGCCACCGGCCGGCCTTCTGCTATAACAAGGGGTGGGAGAATTACCCTGACCGTCGAGTCAACCGGTAAAACGGACTTGTTTGAATGGATGGTGAATAACTTCGAGCGTAAAGATGGTACCGTCACGTTCTATAAAAGAGATACGGACGCCAAACTTAAATGCCTGGAGTTCAAGGAAGGGTACCTTGTTAAATTCGAAGAAATATTCCATTATGCAGATGAGCATCCTATGACGATCACCTTTACTATTTCCGCAAGGGAGATGAGTATGGGTAATGCCAGCCATATTAACGAATGGGTATAATAAGCGCTTTTTTGCAATGATTGTATTTCCGTTTTGCGTAAATGAATTTCCCGCTTTGAAAAATCAAATAAAGTAGAGGGCTCTACTTTCGCGGTACAATTCATACTCAGAAATGCTGAAATATATCGTCCTGCTAGGCTGCCTGTGGTGGCCCTGGATCCTATTTGCCCAAACAGATACTGTAGCTGATAATAAAATATTGCAGGAAGTGGTGGTAACCGCTACCCGCAATGAGCAGCTCCGTCAAAAAGTACCAATAGCCGTCACTGTTATAAATAAGGAACAGATTCGAAGCATGGGCGCCATGCATCTGGACCAGGTGCTGGCTGAGCAAACCGGTTTGTTTATAACCAGCAATCATGGTACAGGAGTGCAAATGCAGGGACTGGAGGCGGAATACACATTAATCCTGCTCGACGGGGAACCGTTAATAGGCAGAACAGCCGGAACGCTGGACTTGTCAAGGATAGTGGTTAGTAATATTGAAAGGATAGAAATAATCAAAGGGCCGGTTTCTTCCTTATATGGTAGTGATGCCCTGGCGGGGGTGATTAACATTATTACCAGTAATAAAGCCACGCGAGGGCGAACAAATGCCACCGTCAGATACGGTAGCAATAACGCCTGGCAGCTGGATGCGGGTACGCAAGCGACCTATGAAAAAGGTGCCTTTTCTGTGAACGGAAACTACTTTGACACAAAGGGTTACAGCATAGGCGATGCTACTACTCCAAGCGTATTTCCCTACCATGCTGTTACAGGGCAAACGCGCTGGGAACACAATTGGAATGGAAAGTGGCAAAGCATCCTGTCTGGTAGGTATTTTGACCAGCGCGCAGCCGCCTATTTTGATAATGGAGGTAAACGGGTGTTGGACAATACAAAAGAAGCAGATGCAAACGCTGCGCTCGTCCTGAGATATAAGCCCGTGGAAGCATGGACGCATCAGCTGCGACTCTATTACTCCAGGTATGCCACGGATGAAAAGATGGAATACCAGGATGATAAGCAGCTGTATGATGCATCGTTCTTTACGCAGTATTATCTCAAGCCGGAATACCAGTTTGACTGGATGATGAATAAGACCAATACCCTGACTGCCGGTGTTGGATACATACGTGAGTCGCTGGAAGCAACGCGCTACGATGAAAAAATGGCGTTTAACAGCGGGTATGTCTTTGTACAGGAAAACTGGCATCCCGGGGAGGCCTGGAGCATATTGGTCGGAGCGAGGTTTGATACGCACAATCAGTATCCGGGCCAGGTAAGCCCCAAAGCCTCGGTGTCCTATAAGATCAATGATTATCTGAAAGTCCTGGGTTCAGTGGGAAGGGGATACCGTGCTCCGGATTTCAGACAGCTGTATCTGCACTTTAATAATGCTGCCGTAGGTTATAGTGTGGTAGGTACAAGGCTGTCAGCTGATGTTATCCGGCAGATGCAGGCAGCAGGAGAGATCAAAAGTATAGGTTATGACCTGGATAAGCTATCCACGCTGAATGCGGAAAGCTCCTGGTCTTATAATGCCGGGCTGCAATCCACACCATGGAAGAAAGGTCAGGCAAATGTGAATTTCTTCCTGAACAAGGTGAGCAATCTTATAGATACCAGGGCGATCGCACAAAAAACAAATGACTTCAGTGTTTATAGCTATGTAAACGTAAACCGTATTACTACCTATGGCGCTGAGGTGGAAATAAATCAAGCCATACAAAAAAATTGGCAGGTGGCGGGCGGATATCAATACCTGATGGCTATTGATAATGAACTGCTCAAAAAGGTAAAGCGTGATGAAGTATTTACCGTCGATGAGGATACACACCAAACGCGTGTGTTGACGCGCCGTGAATATTTCGGGCTGTTCAACCGCTCCCATCATGCCGCTAATTTAAAAATCAGGTACACGAACGCATTACGGGGGCTGGATGCTAACCTGCGGGTAATTTATCGGAGTAAGTATGGATTTGTAGACGAAAACGGGAATAATGTGCCGGACCGGAAAAGTGAATTTGCGGCTGGCTATGCAACCGTCAATTTCGCGGTGGCTAAGCGCTTCCTGGACAATCGGATTCGATTGCAGGTGACAGCTGATAACCTCTTTAACTATACGGATGCCGCACATATCCCCACGCTACCAGGCAGGGTTTTTACGGCAGCCGTAACCTATTCATTTGCACACGCTAAATAATAGGAGAATTTGCTCCGCTGCTGTTCCCTTCAGTATGGAAATGCACTACGGAACTTTTAATATCAACATACAAATAAACGCAAAAACACTCTATGAAACTTCTCAACAACCTAACGGGTTTTTCTGCCGTTGCATTACTAATGCTTGCGGCAAGCTGTAGCAAAAATGATGATAACAATACCACTGAGCCAACTGTGGAACTGAAGACTGTCACGGTTACCAATCTGCAGGCTGATACTGCTAACAGAGGTAATTATACCCTTTATAATCTGGCTGAAAATAAAGTGGTTCCCAACTCCGACTCCGCATCGTCAAAATGGGATATCGGATTTAAGGCTACGTCTATTATCATCAATGGCGGTGTAAGCGGCCCGGGTAAAGCGAACGGACAAGTAGTGAATGGTGTATTCAACAGTCTGACGGAAGCGCCGTCGTCCGGCTATGTCAGTGACTCCACGGGTAGCCTGACCTTTAAAGGATGGTATAGTTATAATGCTACCACGCATATTATTTCAACCGTTCCGGGTAAAATATTGATTCTTAAAACGCCTGGTGGTAAATACGCGAAGCTGGAAATCCTGAGTTACTATAAAGACGCTCCTGCGAATCCTGATTTGACGGCGGTTTCAAGGATGTATAAGTTTCAGTATGTCCTTCAGACCAATGGTACCGCTAAGTTCTGAGGTGGTTTGTTAGAGGACAGCGAGGTTTGATTCATGCGGTAAGTATTTCGCTTAGATGCCGTAATAAAATGGAAGTATTGCTTTTAAATAACGAGATTTCAAGTTCTTACCGCCAATAGCGCTATGCCATAGTTTAGAACTTGAAATCGTCAGTAGTGCTGTTCTATGACGAACTTTCAAATTCAAATGGTCATTACCACTATACCATAGCAAACTGTCAAATCCAAGCCGTACATAAATCACCGCTGTCTATTGCAAACCAAAAAATCAAAACGTTTAAATCTTTAT
>Ga0164243_10009126_pt1 | contig 14484 bp, 10 predicted proteins | sample OricompcompostOP_FD_108781 | JGI IMG/M metagenome (GOLD analysis project Ga0164243, IMG submission 108781) | Organic Plus compost microbial communities from Emeryville, California, USA - Original compost - Organic plus compost (OP) | ecosystem: Engineered > Solid waste > Mixed feedstock >... | reverse complement strand
TCGTGATCTTCCTCGCGTTCAGCGTCTACCCGCTGATCTTCACCGCGCGGCTGAGCTTCACGAACTGGCGCGGCTCGGGAGCCGCGGAGTGGGTGGGCTGGGGCAACTACTCCTATCTCCTCACAAGCGAGGCCTTCTGGGGATCGCTCGGCAATTCGGCCGTGCTGTGGCTGCTGATCGTGCCCGTCCAGATGGTGCTCTCGGTCATCGTGGCCGTGCTGCTGAACTCCGCGAAGCTCCGGCTGCGTGGCCTCTACCGGGTCGCCTTCATCGTGCCGTTCGTCACCCCGCTCGTCGCGGTGGCGCAGATCTGGGTCGTGCTGTTCGACCAGCAGTACGGCGCCATCAACGCGGTCCTCGGCCTGGTCGGCCTGCCCGACATCGGGTGGCTCACCACGAGCGCCTGGGCGAAGCCGACACTGGCCCTGCTGTTCCTCTGGAAGACCACGGGCTTCATCGTGATCATCCTCCTGTCGGGCCTGCAGTCCATCGACCAGTCGATGTACGAGGCCGCGGAGCTCGACGGCGCATCGAAACTGCGCCAGCTGTGGAGCATCACGGTCCCCCTGCTGCGTCGCACCATCATGTTCGCCGTCGTGCTGCAGACCCTCGCCGTGTTCCAGATGTTCGCAGAGCCCTTCGTCGTGACTCAGGGCGGGCCCTACAACTCCACGACCACGGCGGGCTACTACCTCTACAACCACATCACGCGCGGAGACCTTGGCACGGGAGCGGCGAACTCCTTCCTGCTCGTGATCCTCGTCATGGTGCTCTCGCTGTTCTTCGTGCGGATGCTGAGGGCAAAGGACTGATCATGACCGACACCCTGTCCCGTCCCGTCACGGATGCCGCGGCATCCGCACCGCTCCCCCGCCCCTCACGACGCCCGAGCCTGCGGATCGGCTCGCACGTGTTCCTCATGCTGCTGCTCGTCGCCTTCCTCGCACCGGTGGCATGGGCGATCGTGTCGTCGTTCAAGCAGCCGAACGACATCATCCGCGACCCGCTGGGCTTCGACCCGTCGACCTTCACGCTCGCGAACTTCACCGCGATGTTCCAGGACGTGCCGATCGCGCACGGCTTCCTCAACACGGCGATCGTGCTCGTGATCAAGGGCGGGATCACCCTGTTCTGCGCCCCGTTGGCCGCCTACGCATTCGCGAAGTACGACTTCGTCGGCAAGAACCTCGTCTTCGGTGCCGTGCTCGTGACCCTCATGCTGCCCACGATCGTGCTCATCATCCCCCTCCTGCTCGAGATGAAGGCGCTCGGCTGGGTCAACACCTACCAGGCGCTCATCCTGCCCGGTGCCGTCGACGCCTTCGCGATCTTCTGGATGCGGCAGGTCATCGCCGCCGTGCCCGACGAGCTGCTCGACGCTGCCCGCGTGGACGGCTGCGGCGAGTTCGGCATCTTCTGGCGTGTGATCGTGCCGGTGATCCGCCCCGGGCTCGCCGGCCTGGCCGTGCTCACCATCATGAACATCTACAACGACTTCGTGTGGCCCGTGATCGTCGCGAGCTCCGAGCGCATGGCGACGCTGCAGGTCGTGCTGTCGACGCTCGCGCAGAACATCACGGGCAACCGGATCGGCGCGGACTACGCGACGGTCACGGGCGAGCTGCTCGCCGCGAGCTCGATCGCCCTCGTCCCCCTGCTGGTGCTGTTCATCCTGCTCCAGCGTCACTTCATCAACGGCATCCTCGCCGGCAGCGTGAAAGGCTGAATGTGTCCCTCTCCACCACCACTCCCCACCCCGCGACCGTCGACGCCCGTCCGGTCCCCCGGTCGGAGTACCCCCGCCCCGACCGCGATCGCTCCCTGCAGTGGGTGAGCCTCAACGGCCAGTGGGGCTTCGAGGCCGACGGCCTCCGCACCGAGATCACGGTGCCGTTCGCCTGGGAGACCTCCGCGTCGGGTGTCGCCCGCACGTGGCTGGAAAGAGCCGTCTATCGCCGCACCGTGACCGTGCCGGCCGACTGGGAGGGCCGCCGGGTGGTCCTGAGTTTCGGGGCCGTGCACCACAGGGCGCTCGTGCGGATCGACGGCACGCTCGTCGGAGAGCACGTCGGCGGCTATGAGTCGTTCGAGTTCGACGTGACCGATCTCCTCCTCCCCGGCCTCGCCGCCGAGCTGACCGTCGAGGTGGACGCGCCCGCAGACAAGCGCGCGATCGTGCACGGAAAGCAGCGATCGATCCCGCGGGACGACTACGACGGGGTCTCGTTCACACCGACTTCCGGCATCTGGCAGACCGTGTGGCTGGAGGCACGAGGGCGCACGTACGCGCGGTCCATCGCGCTGCGCGGCGACAGCCTCACCGGCATCGACGTCGAGGTCGGCCTCCGTGGTGACGCCGTCGACGGCGTCGTCGTGCGCGCCAGGGTCGAGGATGCCGAGATCGAGCTGCTCTCCGATCCGTCGGGCCGGGCGGCCGGACGGATCGAACTCCCGCAGCCGCGGTTGTGGCAGCCCGACGACCCCCACCTCTATCGCGTCGAGATCGTCGTGGGCGAGGGGGATGCCGCCGACCGCGTCACGGCGACGACGGGGCTCCGGCGCATCGAGGCCCGCGGTGAGGAGCTCCACCTCAACGGCTCACGCCTCTACGTGCGCGGCGTGCTCGATCAGGGGTACTGGCCAGAGAGCGGGCTCACGGCGCCCGACGCCGAGGCCCTGCGCCGCGACATCGCCCTGGCCCGCGAGCTGGGCTACAACCTCGTGCGCAAGCACCTGAAGTTCGAAGACCCGGTCTGGCTGCACGAGGCCGACGTCACCGGCATGCTCGTGTGGGCGGAGCCCGCGTGCCCCAGCCGCTTCTCGCCGGAGGCGGCCGCCGCGTTCGAGGCCCAGCTTCCCGCCATGGTCGAGCGCGACGGCAACCACCCCAGCATCGTCATCTGGGGTCTCTACAACGAGGAGTGGGGGCTGGACTGGGACATCCCCGGCAGCACCGAGCGCGCCGACGCCGCGGTGCGCGCCTACGACCTGCTGCGGGGGCTCGACGACACCCGGCCCATCGTCGAGAACTCGGGGTGGGCTCACGTGAAGAGCGACCTCGTGGACTGGCACTACTACGAGCCCGACATCGCGACCTGGAAGCGGGCGGTCGCCGACCTCGCCTCGGGTGCACGCGAGACGTTCCCCGTTCGCCTCGCCCCTGATTTCATCGTCGACAAGTCGTTCTACGGCTCCGCCGGGTTCCCCCGCACCGGCGTGCCCATTCTCAACAGCGAGTACGGCGAGGGCTTCACGAGCCTGGAACGCGCGTGGCACCTGCGGTGGGAGACGCAGGAACTGCGCCGCCACGACCGTTACGCCGGATATGTGTACACCGAGTTCGCCGACGTCGAGCACGAGTGCGCCGGGCTGCTGACCGGTGACCGCCGCGCCAAGGACTGGGGTGGATGCGTGCCCGCCGACGTCAACGCCGAGACCGTGCTCGTGGTCGACCTCGTGCCGGCGCGCGCCGGGGCCGACCTCCCCCTTCCCGTCGCGGCCTTCGAGCTGCCGGTGCACGTGTCGCACCACGGCAGCGCCCCGGTATCGCTCGACATCCACAGCGCCTGGCTCCCCGCCGGCGCTCCCCTGCCTGCGGCGCCCGAGCCGTCGAGCGCCCCCGCGGCGACAGTGACGGCCCAGCCGTTCGTCCTGACGGATGCCGTTCCGCTCCCTGTGGGTGGGCGCGATCACGCCTCCCGATTCGTCGTGTGGGCCGTCGACGAGGAAGGCCGAGTCGTGGCGCGGACGTTCCTCGACGCGACGGTGGTGGAGGAGCCCAACCGGCGGGGCGCGAACCGGGACTGACGGGCGGCTAGGAACCCAGGATCGCGGATCGCAGCCGTTCGATCGGAGCCTTTGGCTGTCTGTCTTCGTCGAGGAGTCCGTTTCGCTCCTGCATGGTGTCGGTGAGCTGTGTGTAGCAGAAACCCGCGAGGCCCCCTGCCCGCGCGACAGAGGCGACCAGCTTCTCTACGCGGTCCACGAACTGCTCGACGTCGCATACCGTGCCGTATCCGTTCCAGGTCGCCTCACGGCTGGAGAAGCTGGTCCCGCCGAACTCCGAGAGGACGATCGGCGGGACGGGACCCTCCGCCGTGTCGACGCGGAGCGTCCGGGCGCCCGGACGTCCCTCGAGAACCGTGAGGACGGCCCGCTCTCGGGTGCCATAGCGTTCATCGACCGTGGCGGGGCTCTGGGTGTAATCGTGCACGCCCAGCACGTCACCCGCCACGTATTCCCAGCCGTCGTTGCCGATGACGAGTCGTGACGGGTCGAGAGCCTTTAGCAGATGGTGAGCCGCCAGCACGGCGTTCTGTTGTTCTGTCGATGTGGCCACGTCGGGAACCCCCCAGCTCTCGTTGAACGCCACCCAGGCTATGACGCTCGGATGGCTTGCGTCGCGTTGCACGATGTCCATCCACTCGGAAAGAGTGCGTCTCAGAGCGGTATCCGAGAACCTGTACGCGGCGGGAGCATCGGCCCACACGACCAGGCCGAGGCGATCGCACTCGAAGAGGAATCTGGGGTCCGAGACGGTCTGATGCATTCGGATGCCGTTGAACCCCAGTTCCTTGATGAGCTCCGCCTCACGCCGAATGGCCTCGTCGGAGGGAGCGGCGAGGTGCGACTGTGGCCAGTACGCCTGTTCCAGGGCAAGACGCAGAAAATATGGACGCTCGTTCAGGAGAAAGTGTCCCGCCGACGTTCCGACCGTGCGCAGCCCGAAATAGGAACCGATCGAATCGATCGACGTGCCGTCCACTTCCAGGCTCACCCGAGCGTCGAAGAGCGTGGGTCGCTCGGGCGTCCACTGAAGCCGATCAGGCTCGGAGTCGAACCGTGCGTCGCGAAGATCGAGTATCGCGCTCGCTTCTCCGCCGGACACCGACAAGCGGGCTTCGTGAAAGAGGTCACCATCGAGCCAGATGGAGATCGTGATCGCCGAACCCGGAAGAGGCCGGTTGAGGAAGGCCTCGACGCGGAGCTGTCCCGGCTTCGTCAGCGAGGTCCATCTGAGCCTTGCGATGTGCGTCGCGGGGACAATCTCCGCCCACACCTGTCTCCATATGCCTGTGGTGCGCCTGTACCAGATCGTATGCGGCTCAGATTCCCAGTCCTGCTTCCCCCGAGGCTGATCGAGAGCATCCGGCTCATCGAGTGCCCTTACGACGATGGCCTGTTGTCCGTCCTCGGACAGGGCCGTGGTGATGTCCACCGAGAAGCTTGTGTGACCACCCAGGTGAGTCGTGACATGCTCACCGTTGACCCATACATCGGCTTGATAGTCGACGGCTCCGAAATGCAGGACAACGCGATCGGTCGTCGTCGGCCTGCGGATCTCGGCGATCTTCTTGTACCAGACGATCCGCTGTGTCGTTTCACCGACGCCCGAGGCCGGTGACTCCGGCGGGAAGGGCACAATGATGGTTCGGTCGAATTCGCGGTCCTCCTCCCACCAGCGATCGTTCAGTCCGTGATCGTCGGGATCGGAAGCGAACTGCCAGGTTCCGTCGAGGTCGATCCAGTGTGCACGGGTGAGCTGCGGTCGGGGGTGCGATCTCACTGCGCCACCCCTTCGCTTGAGGGCTTCGCCCATCCGAACGTGTCGGGCGCCGCACCACGCAGCTGGAACCACAGGGTCGTGTGGTCTCCACGGGGCTCTGCGTCGACCGTGATGCTGCCGGGGGCAGCCGAGCCGTCCGCGAAGGTCACGCGTCGCGCGATGGCCGACAGATCGGTCGGCACGCTCTCATTCCGCAGGTCGATGCCCACGCGCAGATCCGATGTCGCGGCACCCGAGCCGAACCGCACCGTCGCGTCGATCTCATCGACGTCGGTCCACGCGCCGGGCGTGCGATCGGCGTAGTCGTAGCGCACACGCTCCACGAGGCGGCGCGACGCGAGCACGGCCGTCCGGTGCCCATACTCGATGCAGGCCACCGCACCGCGTTCGAGGATGAACGGGGATCCGTCCCAGCCCGTCGCCGCGGACCCGTCCCGGGTGCTGTCGATCATGCGGATCGCGCTCGGTTCGGCGCCGCCCACGGCGGTGACGTCGAGCTCGACCTCACGACTCGAGCGGTTCCACACAAGAGCGGCCCCGTACCCGTCCGAGCGGGAAGCGAGGACGCCGATGCCGTCGGGCGCATCAACCTCGGCAGTGCAGGAGTCCGCGGGCATGTGCTGGAAGAACTCGTACGCATGGAACAGCGGCTTGGCGTGACCGTCGATGTCGATCATGCCGGAGTAGTTGTCGTTGCCGCTGTCGAGGAACTGCGCCCAGCTGGTGCGCGTCAGCCGCCGGGTCTCGAGCAGACGCTTGGCATCCTCCGCGAAGGCTCCTGCGAGAAGGAAGCCGTCCTGCAGCCCACCGCGAGGGTAGTCGATCGTGAAGGAGTTGTACTCGTTCATGTGCAGCTCCACCTGATCGAGCTGCGGATAGTCGCCCAAGACTCCCAGCACCGTGTCCAGGACGCTGCCGAGCCCGAATGTCCCGTAGTGATGGAACGAGAGGAAGTCCAGCGGCAGGTCTTCCGCGACGACCATGTCGATGAACGGACGGAGCCATTCGGCGTTCTTGTGCACCGATGCCAGCGCTGGCCCCCCGATGAGGGCGTGGGGCATTGCCGCCCTGAGCGCCTTCGACGTACGCCGGTAGAGCTCGAGGTAGTCATCGAGATCTCCGGCGAAGAACACCGGGTCGCCACGACGCTCGTCTCGGAGATCGGGCTCGTTGTAGATCTCGTGGTACCCGATCCGGACGCCTCGCTCGGCCGCGCCCGCCGCGTACGCGGTCACCATGTCGACCCACGGGCCGTCGTCCTCGGCAAGGGTCCGCCAATCGGAGTCGGGCGCACGCAGCGCCTTCGGCACGTAGCAGTAGGACCAGTACGGACGTACCCCGTGGTCGTTGAGAATGCTGGCGATCTCGTCCGTCTCGGCGAAGTCGTACCTCGGCTCTCCGTCCTCGAGAGTGACGATCTCGCGCGTCCACGGCATCCATTCGGCACCCCAGCCGAGGTCGATACGGAGATGCTCGGGGCGGGTCCTTCGGAAGAACTCCCGATCCCTCCGGTACGTGGATGCGGTGACAAGTCCGGAGTTGAAGAGCGCAATCCGGTCGTGCGAGATCGCCGGGCCCGCCAGTCGGGAGAAGTCGATGCGTACCTGGCCGGTTCGCTTTACTGCCTTCACTGAGTACCTTTCGTGTGTGTCGATGGGTGCGGATCAGTTGGCGAGGCCGCTCATCGCGATGCCACGGACGATCCATCGCTGGAAGATCAGGTATGCGACGATGACCGGCAAGGAGACGAGAGTGACTCCGGCCATGATCTCGCCGTACTGGCTGTTGTAGCGCCCGACCAACGACTGCAGGGCCTGCGTCAACACCCAACTGTCTTGAGATGTGAGATATACGGAGTTCACGAAGAAGCTGTTCCAAAGCTGTACGAAGGTGAGCAGCCCCAGGGCGAGATACGCCGGGCCGGCGTTGGGGACGATCACCTGAACGAACGTGCGCCACGGCCCCGCGCCGTCGATCGACGCCGCCGCTTCCAATTCGCGCGGAAGTGTGAGGAAGTACTGTCGGAAGAAGAAGCTGGCAAATGCCGACCCGAACAACAGGGGGATGATGATGGGCAGCGGTGTGTTCAGCCAACCGAGATCGCGGAACCACACGTACTGCGGGATGAGGGTCGCTTGAGCGGGAACCATCAGCGTCAGAAGGAGCAGCAGAAGCAGCACGTTGCGCCCGGCGAACCGGAACCTGGCCATCGCGTACCCGGCGAGCGAGCTTGACGCCAGTGTGCCCACGGTTCCCAAGACTGCGATGACCAGGGTGTTCAGCACATAGCGACCGAAGTCCGGAAGGATTCCGAAGAGGTTCTCGTAGTGCTCGAACGTGATCGGATGCGGAATCAACTGATCGGCGTGAAACATGTTCTCGTTGGTCCGCAACGACATCGAGACGGCCCAGACCACCGGGAAGATGTACAGCGCGGTCAGCACGATGAGGATGCCGTGGTATGTGAGAGTGGCCGCGGCGCGGGTGGGCTTCACAGTGCGCCGGCGCAGTGAGACATCAGTCATGCGTGTTCTCCGTCCGGGCGCGACGACGCGAGCGGCCGCGCGATTGCTGGCCGGCTTCGTAGTAGATCGTTCGGCGGCCGACCGCGAACTGGATCGCGGTGATCAGGAACGTGAGGAAGGCGAGCATCCAGGCCAGAGCCGCAGCGTAGCCGAGACCGGATTTGGCCTCGGAGAGGTTGAAGAGCTGGTTGTACATGTAGAGAACGATCGTTCGCGTGGAGTTGTCAGGTCCGCCCGCGCCCGCGACCCCCGCCGACGATGACGTCATCGCAACGACAGGATCGAAGAGCTGGAGTGCACCGATGAGGCTCGTGACCGTGAGGAAGAAGACGGTGGGAGAGATGAGCGGGAGGATGATGTGGAAGAAGCGTTGAACGACATTGGCGCCGTCGATTCGGGCCGCCTCGATGAGCGGCTCGGGCACACCCGAGAGTCCGGCGACGAACAGGGTCAGGCCGTAGCCGATTCCCTGCCAGGTCGTCATGATCGCGATCGAGGTCATCGCCGTCGCAGGGTCCAGCAACCAGTCGGGGCTCCGAATCCCCACCGCCTCCAGGACCACCGTGAGGGGTCCCGACTCCGTGTTGAACATCCATCGCCAGACGACGCCGACCGCGATCTGCGAGAGCACGTACGGAAGGAAGATGATCGCGCGGTAGACGCCGACGAATCGGCGAGGCGTGTAGGTGATGAGAGCGGCGATGAGCGAGAACAGCAGGAAGGATGTCGTCCCCAGAAGGATGAACTTGCCCGTGTTGAGCAGCACCGCCGGCACCCGTGGGTCCTGCAGCATCGCCGCCCAGTTGTCGAACCCGACGAACTCGGGGGCGGGGGCGATCAGATCCCAGTGGGTGAACGAGTAGCCGAGAGACGCCACCAGCGGCACCCCGATGAAGGCGACCAGGCCGACCACCTGAGGGAGGACGAACAGATAGCCCGTCCGCGCTTCCCGGGTCCGAAGCGACGAACGTCTCCTGAGGATGCCGCGCCGGGGATGCGGCGTCTCTCGGCTGCTCACCGGCTCAGCCCTGCGCCGCGAGGACGTCGTCCACCGTGCTGCAGATCCCGGCGAGGGCGTCTGCGGCGGACGATTTGTTCGTGGCGATGCTCTCCAGTGCCGGGCCGAACCCGTCCTGGCCGGACGCCGCCGCCCAGACATTCGACGGATCCACATTGACGAACGTCAGCGGCCACGCCGCCGGGTCGATCTGCGCGGCGACAAGGTTCGACGGTTCCCCGGGGGCCTGGGCGAAGTCCTCGCCGAGCGCGCGATCCTGGAAGGCGGGGATGAGACCCATCTGCTTTCCGGAGCCCTCGGTCGCCATGTAGACGGCGAACTTGGTGGCCGCATCCAGGTTCCGAGAACCGGCGTACGCACCCCAGACGTGGATCTGGAGCAATGTGGCGTTCCCGGCTGCCCCGGCCGGCAGCGCCGCCATGTTGTAGTTCAGGTCGGGGTTCTGCTCGGCGACGATCTGCACCTGCTCGTGCGACCCCTGCTGCATCGCGACCTTGCCCTCCACCCAGCGGAGGTAGCCGGGCTGCTCCTGCTCGAGCTGCGGCGTGATCGCGGAGTGGTCCTTCCACATGAGGTCCTGCAGATACTGGAAGGCCTCGATCGACGCGTCGCTGTCGATGTCGCACTGGTTCCGCGCGTCGCCGCTGAACGTCTGCCCTCCGAAGGCGGCGAGAACCGGACCATAGCCGGGCTCGCCCGGCGGGACGATCGCCATCCGGTTGTAGTAGCCGTACTGCACGATGTCATCGGGGTTGAAGCTCGGGCTCTTCGCGTTGTTCCCCGCCGAGTCGAGGGTCAGCAGCGCGGACCACTCCCGCAGGTCGTCGTAGGTGTAGGAGCCGTCGGCCGGCGGCTCCTCGAGCCCCGCGGCTGCGAACATGTCCTTGTTGTAGAACAGCGACTGCGCGTTGAAGCCCATCGGCACGCCGTGGAGCTCGCCGTCGTCCGTCGACAGCGCGTCGATCACGGTCGGCGTAAAGTCGGCGGTGCTGTATCCGCCCTCCTCGAGCGCGGGGCCGAGGTCGGCCAGGATGCCATCGCGAACGAAGTCGAAGTAGTTCCAGCTGCCCGTGACGACGACATCCGGCATGTTCTTGCCCGCGATCAGCGTCTTGCAGGCGGCATAGTCGGGGCCGCAGTCTCCGGTCTCGAACTTCAGCGTGATGTCGGGGTTGTCCTCCTGGAAGCCCTTGGCTGCGGCCTTGATGGAATCGATGTCGGAGTTCACTCCCCACACGGCCACGCGAAGAGTGTCGGAACTCGACTCCGCCCCTCCCCCGCCGCAACCGGACAGGGCGAGGGCGGCGGCGACAGCAGCAGCGGCGGCGCTGGCCATGCGGAGTGAATGCTTCATTGCGATCTCCTCTGATACGGGGGGGTGAACGCATGACCGTCACGGACGGACCACGCGGGACTCACTTCATATTTACCACGTGAGAACGCACGTGGCAAACAATTTTTCGCGAGACCCGGAACGCGCCGACACAGGCTAGTTCCCGCTCGACTCACGAACAATGAGCTCGAACGGGATCAACACCTCGGGCGCCGCATCGCGCGGTGTCTCGTAGGGGTCGTCGAGTTCAGCCATCAGCTCCACGAGGCGCTCGACCGCGCGCTCCGCGATCAGCTGCTTGTTCGGCGCGATCGTGGTGAGGCTGGGAACCGAGTAGCGCCCCTCGTCGACGCCGTCGAATCCCGCAATGGCCACGTCCTGCGGCACGCGGACGCCGGCGTCGAATGCGGCCCGGATGGCCCCGAGAGCGAGGAGGTCCGTCGCGCAGAACACCGCGTCCACACCCGCCGCCGACTCGATCAGATCACGCATCGCCGCCGCGCCGTCCGCACGGTGATACCCGTCGGTGTAGCGGACAAGGCTTTCATCGGGATCGAGGCCGGCGGTCTCGAGCGCCCTTGCCCACCCGGCACGGCGCATCTGCGCCATGCGTGAGTCGTCGCGGTCCTGCGCGCCGATGAAGCCCACCCGGCGTCGACCTCGCGAGATCAAATGGGCAGTGGCGTCGTGGGCGGCAGCCTCGTTGTCGATGCCGATGTGAGGGAGGGAGTCCCCGCCCTGGAGCTCGCCAACCAGGACGACCGGCGACGGGCTCTGACGGTCCCGGATCGAGTCCAGGTTGGAGGAGACGGGGCTGAGGATCGTGCCATCGGCGTGGTCGCCGAGATCGCCGTCGATCGCGCGGGTCTCTCGCTCCCGGTCCCCGAAGGTCTGGCGGATGAGCACCGAGAAGTTGCGGCTCTCCGCCGCCCGGACGACGCCTCGAGCGAGCTCGGCGAAGTAGGGCACGTCCAGCTCGGGCACGACGAGCTGGATCGTTCGAGTCCGGCCTGTGCGCAGGGTTCGAGCGGCCTGGTTGGGCCGGTAGCCGAGCGTGGCGATTGCGGCGTTCACCCGCTGCACGAGGTCCTTGCTCACGTGCGGGTACTGATTGACGACGTTCGAGACGGTCTTGCGCGACACGCCTGCGAGCTCGGCAACGTCGGCCTGGGTGGCTGCAGCCATCAAAGTCTCCCTCGGGAACTCGAGAACGATGTGGTGACCGACAACGGCCGGTCACCACATCCTTGCACTGCCTGCCGCCCTATGAGGTGGTGACCCTCACCGACGCCGATGTACCGCTGCCGGTGTTCTGCATCTGGAACACGATGGTGGCACGACCGTTCCATCCGCTCGGCGCGTTGCCCGCGATGTCCGCGGTGAAATCACTCAGGTCCGGTACGGAGATCACGGTGGTCGGCGCCGTGAGATTCGTGCCGTAGGGGTACGGCGCGCTCCGGCTCGGATCGTAGAGGCCGCCATGCCAGAGAACGCTCTTTGCGAAACCGCCCGACGTCTCGTAGTCCACCCTCATCCCGAGAAGACTGTTCGCGTCGAGCGCCAGCGGCGTCCCGCTGACAACGTAGCGGACCCGCAACGTGTCGGGAATGTCGCTCGCGAAGACGCCCGCGGCCTCATCGGCGAAGTTCTCCGGTCCCATGCCCAGCTCGGCCTGCCACAGGTCGTGATCGAAGCTGCCCCAGCTGAGTTTCGAGTGGGTCGGGTCGTATGTGAGGTCCTTGATGTCGGTCGCCACGGAAACCGGGGACAGCTCGTCGGTGCCGCTGCCGTCGTCGACCTCGATGTAGACCACGCCATCGGCAGGAATCGTGCCGCTCCACGTCAGTCCTGCAGTCGAGGCCCCGGTGGTGGTCGAGACCGGCGTGAGCAACTCGTTCGCCGGGTCGTCGCCGTAGCTCGAGTGCGTTTCATCGATGCGATAGACCCGCATGTCGCCGGTTGCGAAGGGAACGTTGTCGAGGGCCGCGTCCACGGTCTGAGTCGTGTCGGACGTGTTCCAGAGCACCACCGAGGACTTGGTCGAGTCGGTCGAAGCCATCCCGTCGATGCCGCTGCTCGCGGAGAATGCCTTCCTATCGATCGGCATCCTCGAATAGATGAGGAAGGCGTTGTAAGCCGCGCGCCGATGACCGGCTTGATCGACCAGCCCGATCACGTCACACGTCGTCGGGCACACCGGGTCCTGGAACTGCGCCCACTCGACATGGGTGATCCAGGGCTTCTCCAGTGCGGCCTTGAAGCTGCGCAGCAACTGGGATGCGGACTGGTACGTGGTGACCTCGGTCGGGGCGACGAAGTCGTTGGTCCAGTTGTACTCGTTCAGGTTGTTCTCCACGGTCGAGAACCGGTACGGGACGACCCCGGAGTCCGTCGCCCCTCGGTAGTCGGTGTTGACGTCGTCACTGGTCAGATTGCCGTACCGATGGAAGCTGAACCCGTCCAGCGGCAGGTCGTTCGCGGCGACGTAGGTCGTGAAGGCGGACTGCCAGGACACACAGCACAACGCCGGTCCTTCGATGTACGCATCGGGATCGACGTCACGGATCGCTGTCGCCGTCCGACCGAAGAGGTCGAGGTACTGACTCTGGGTACCGCTCCAGAAGACGCCGGCAAGATCCGGTTCGTTGTGGATGTCGTACGACCCGATCGGGCGGTCGGTCGACTTCCAATGGCTCGCGAACGCAGCGCCCACCTCGGCCCACGTCGTGAAGTCGGTCGGCGGGTCGTTCCATGAACCGCCGGTCGGCTGCAGCGGGGCCGGCGTGTAGGTCAGGTTGACGACGGCCTCACCATCGGCGGAGTTGATGACGTCGATGACCTGGTCAGCCTGTGCGAAATCGTAGACGGGAGCCGCCGCCGTCCCGGTCACCATCGGTGACCAGCCGGGCTGTTCGTTTCCCATCATCATCTCCCAGCGGACCCTCGCCGGCCGAAGCTCCTGGAGCTTGGGCGCGTCCGAGACCCACCGGGCGGGCGTGACGTATCCGCTGGTGTAGACGCCGAACTTCGACTTCACCAGCGGATAGCTCGCGTCGGTTGCGAAGTCGACGGTCACAGCGACCGTCGCGGCCTGAGCGGCCAGCGGCGACAGTATCGACAACACCAACGCCGCCGAGGCTGCGAGCCCGACCGCGGCAGCCTTCCTCTTCATTCTCATGCTGGGTACTCCGATCCATTGCGCATCGCGGAACGGGCGATCCGGTTCTGTGCGGAGGCCCTACCCATCTTTACCACGTGGGCACACACGTAGTAAACAGCTTGCTGCGTGCGGGTAGGATCGCTTCGGGAGCCGAGTCAGAGCGGTGTGGCGAGACCCTCGACGACCTCGACACGGGGCGCCCGCGCGAGCACGCGGCCGGGCAGGAACAGCTTGGCGCCGCGGATGCCGGCACCCAGGATCACGCGAGGAAGCTCGACGACGCGCGCATCGACGAGCACACGCCACTCGTCGGGCAGCCCGAAGGGCGTGATGCCGCCGTACTCCATGCCGGAGGCCGCCACGGTCTCCTCCATCGGGGCGAATCGCGCCTTTCTGGCACCGAGCAGTCGCCGGACAGCGCCGTTGACGTCCGCTCGGGTGGTGGCGAGAACGACGCACGCGACCAGTGTCGTCATCTCTCCACGCACCCCGGCGACGACGAGGCAGTTCGCTGACGAATCCAGGGGCTGATCGTACGCGGCGCAGAACTCCGCCGTGTCGGCGAGCGCGGGATCGACCGCCGCCACCTCGATTCTCGCCGCGTCCTCAGCGGGGAGGAGAGAGACGGCGCTGGCCACCGTCGGTGCCAGGAGCTCGGGGCGATCGAGAGCGGCAGTGAAGGAGAGAGCGCTCATGACTCGACCCTATCGGGACTAGCGGGACGCAGAAGCTCACGATCGGCTGGAGCGCGTCATCGTTTGGTGGACCCAAGGGGACTCCGCCGTCCTCGCTCCGCTGCGGGGCTCCCCGACTCACTCAGCCTGACAAACGATGACGGCCCTCCCCGTGCTTCGCTCGGAGAGGGCCGTCATCGTTCTGTGG
>Ga0164243_10009124_pt1 | contig 14487 bp, 16 predicted proteins | sample OricompcompostOP_FD_108781 | JGI IMG/M metagenome (GOLD analysis project Ga0164243, IMG submission 108781) | Organic Plus compost microbial communities from Emeryville, California, USA - Original compost - Organic plus compost (OP) | ecosystem: Engineered > Solid waste > Mixed feedstock >... | reverse complement strand
GTAGACGAGGGAGTGGGTGACCTGCTCCTTCGCCTTGCGGTAGAGGCGCGAGCGCTGCCCGCGGTAGCCCTCGGCGCGCTCGAGCGTGGTGCGGCGCTTCTTGGCGGCGTTGACCGCCCTCTTCACACGTGCCATTGCTGTTCTTCTCTCTCGCGTGCCGGGCTTACTTGCCCAGGAGCTTCTTGATGACCTTGGCGTCCTGCGTGGGCAGCACGACGTCCTGGTTGAGACGGCGCGTCACGCGCGAGCTCTTGTGCTCGAAGTTGTGGCGCATGCCCGCGCCCTGCTTGACGACCTTGCCGCCGCCGGTGATGCGGAACCGCTTCTTCGCACCGCTGTGCGTCTTCTGCTTAGGCATCTGCTGCTTCCTCTTCTGTGGTGGCTTCCGTGGAGGCGGGGGTGTTCCGCGCCTTCTGCTCCGCCTTCTTGGCCTGGGCCTCCGCCTTGGCGTCGGCCTTGCTCTTGTGCGGGGCGATGATCATGGTCATGTTGCGGCCGTCGATGGTCGGGGTGTGCTCGACGGTGCCGAACTCGGCGACGTCCTCGGCGAAGCGCTGCAGGAGGCGCACCCCCTGCTCGGGCCGGGACTGCTCCCGGCCTCGGAAGAGGATCATGGCCTTGACCTTGTCCCCCGCCTGCAGGAACTGCTCGGCGTGCTTGCGCTTCGTCTCGTAGTCGTGCTTGTCGATCTTGAGGCGGAACCGGACCTCCTTGAGGACCGTGTTCGCCTGGTTGCGCCGCGCTTCCTTCAGCTTCTGGGCCTGCTCGTACTTGTACTTGCCGTAGTCCATGATCTTGACCACGGGAGGCTTCGAGTCGGGCGCGACTTCGACCAGGTCCAGATCGGCCTCCTGCGCCAGGCGCAGGGCGTCCTCGATGCGGACGACGCCGACCTGCTCTCCGCTCGGACCCACGAGGCGCACCTCGGGGACGCGGATCCGGTCGTTGGTTCTGGGATCGCTGATGCGGCCCTCCACTCTCATTTCGTTCGCGCAGCTCGCGCTGCCGCCCTGCGACGCAGGCACGATCGAGGAGGGATTCCGTGATCTCGCGAGGCCTGGCGGCCTGCTCTCTCTATGCACCCTGGCCACCGCCCGCCCCGGGGGGCGATGCGGCGGAGTGCGACGGACCCGGTAGCCTGTGGAAGGCGGCCGACGGGTGGGATCTCTCCACTTTCGTGTCCGGGACGAGCCCGGAGCCTGGCCAAGGATAGCAGAGGATCGATCGTGAGCGAAGAGGCCGATTCCGCCGCGGCGGACGCCGAGTTCGAGGCCGAGCTGCAGGAGGAGATCCGCGACATCGCGGAGGTCCCCGCGATCGAGGTGATCAACACCGTGGCGGTGCATCTGCTCAGCGCCGCCGCCGTGAAGACGGGCCTGGCCGACGACCCGGAGGCCGAGACCGACCTCGACGAGGCCCGCAAGCTCATCGACTCCCTCGCCGGCCTCGTCACCGCCGCGGCGCCCCATCTCGGCGACCACCACGCCCGGGCGCTCCGCGACGGGCTGCGCTCGATCCAGCTCGCCTTCCGCGAGGCCAGCGTCTTCCCCGACGAGCCGGGCAAGGGGCCGGGCGAGAAGTGGACCGGTCCGGTCTCCTGACCGCTCACCTCCTCGAGTCGCGGCGCAGCTTGAGGAAGCCGTCGATCGTGTCCCAGGCGGCGAGGGCGCCGAAGACGAAGACGAGCACGACGGTGACGACCCGCCACGAGTCGGCCTCGACGTCCGGGGCGACCGCCTCGACGAAGGCCGGGTTGACCAGCTGCCCGGTGGTGAGCAGCCAGAGCGCCGGGACGGCGAAGGCGGCGTTGAGCAGGACGTTGACGATCGCGAAGCCCCAGTCCCATCCCCCGCGCCGGTGGAGCGCGATCGCGAAGACGACCTCGGCGGTCATCAGCACGAGCAGGTAGGGCAGCCAGAAGGTCCACAGCGCCGGGTCGAGCGCGGGGATCGGGGCGCCCTCGGCGTCGCGGACGAAGGGGTTGAACTGCTGCCAGACCAGGGTGACCGCGACCAGCGGCAGGAACACCAGCGAGGCGGTGAGCTCGCCCCGGCTCATCCTCTGCTGCGAGGTCGGGAGCTCGGGGAGCTGCTCCGGCGACCACTCCCCCACGCCCTCGATCCGCTGCGGCATCCGGTCGAGGATCGCGAACACCAGGGTCACCCAGAAGCAGAGGTGGATGCCGACCGTGAACGGGATCCAGATCGCGCCCCAGACGATCGTGCCCACCGGCTCGCCCCCGATGACCTGCCCCATCGGCACCGCGACGGCGACGATCGGCAGCACGATCCAGAGCAGCAGTCTGAGCAGCCGCCTCCAGGCGAGGTAGTAGCGCGGCCCGATGAGCTGCAGCGGCCGGTCGGAGTAGCTGGCGGCGAGGCGGTCGGGGTCGCCGAGCTCGGTGAGCACGACCCGCTCCACGACGTCCTCCTGCACGCCGTCGGCGAGCCGCGCGTCGATCGCGTCGGCGATGCGCTCGCGCAGCTCGGCCTCGAGGTCGGCGCGGGCCGCCTCGGGCTGGGTGCGGACGACCGCCCAGACGTAGCGGTCCGTGAGAGTGGTGGTGGTGGTGGTGGTGGTGGGCATCAGGACTCCTTGAGGCGGTCGAGGGAGGAGCTGAGGGCCTCCCAGTCGGCGGTGAGGGTGGCGGCGAGGTCCTCGCCGACGGGGCTCGTGCGGTAGAACTTGCGGGGCCGGGCCTCCTCGGTGTTCCACTCGCTCGTGAGCAGCCCCTGCTTCTCCAGACGGCGCAGCAGCGGGTAGAGCGTGTTGGCGTCCACGCGGAAGCCGAGCCCGTTGAGGGTCTCGAGCAGCGCGTAGCCGTAGTCGGGCCGGCGCAGCCGGACGAGGCAGGCCAGCACCACGGTGCCGCGCCTCAGCTCCTGCAGGTGGCCGTCGGTCGTCTCGTCTCCCATGCCTCACACGATAGTGTGTGTCGCACACTATTGCAATGCGCACATATCGGCACAGGGGGATGGGACGGATCCTCGCCCCTGCGGTCGAGGCTCAGAGCCGGTCGAGCTTGAGCGCGATCGAGTCCACGCGATCGGCGATGAGCTCGTCGACGGCCCAGCGCTCCTGGAGGCGCAGGAGCAGGGCGTTCAGCGCCTCCTGGTCGAGCCCGGGCTCGAGGCTCAGCTGCACGAGCAGCTCCGGCCCGGCCAGCCGGGCGTCGGGGTCCCCCGCCGCGAGGCGCAGCATGTGCACGGCCGGCTCGGGGGCCACGGAGCCGAGGAAGGCGTCGAGCAGGGCGGCGTCGGCGTAGGAGGGCGTCCACGGCGCCCCGGTGGCCAGCGCGAGGTAGGCGGTGCGGCGGACGGCGAACTCGGTGTCCGAGCCGGCGTCGAGGACGATCGCATCGCTCCCCTCGGAGGCCGCGGCGAGCGCGATCCGGGCCGCCTCCGCGGGGATGGGGCGCGCCTGCGCGTTCCAGCGCCGCATCGTCTCCACCGAGCTGAAGGCGGGGAGCACGCTGCGCCCGTCCGGGCCCTCGAGGGTGACGAGCGACAGCTCCTGGGTCTTGTCCACCGTCTGCCCGTGCGGGCCGACCCCGTGGTCGCCGGCCACCGCCACGAGCGGCACCAGCAGCCGCGCGGCGCGCATCGCCTCGACGACCTCGGGCGCGCCCACCTCCCGCGCGCGGAAGCGGCGCACCGCCTCGATCAGCCGGGAGTCGGCGGCGCCGTCGTCGTCCGCGGCCGGGTTCTCGTGGAAGGCGCGCCCCTCCCACGGCACACCCGCCGAGTCGGCGTGGCCGCCCGGCGTGTGCGCGTCGTCGTGCACGGCCTCAGTCGCCCGCGACGTCGAGCGCCTCGGGCAGCGTGAAGGCCCCCGAGTAGAGCGCCTTGCCGACGATCGCGCCCTCCAGGCCCAGCGGCACCAGCTCGCGCAGCGCCGCGATGTCGTCGAGGCTCGAGACGCCGCCGCTCGCGATCACCGGCTTGGGCGTGCGCGACATCACCTCGCGCAGCAGCTCGAGGTTGGGGCCGCGCAGGGTGCCGTCCTTGGTGACGTCGGTGACCACGTAGCGGGCGCAGCCGGCCTCCTCGAGGCGCTCGAGCACCTCCCACAGCTCGCCGCCCTCCTGGGTCCAGCCGCGGGCAGCCAGGGTGGTGCCGCGCACGTCGAGGCCCACGGCGATCGCGTCGCCGAACTGGCCGATCACGTGCGCCGCCCACTCGGGGTTCTCCAGCGCCGCCGTGCCGAGGTTGACCCGCGTGGCGCCGGTGGCGAGGGCCGCCTCGAGGCTCGCGTCGTCGCGGATGCCGCCGGAGAGCTCGATCCTCACCCTCTTGGGCGTGCTCTTGATCACGCGCTTGATCACGCCGCGGTTGTCGCCCCGGCCGAAGGCGGCGTCGAGGTCGACCAGGTGGATCCACTCGGCGCCCTCGGCGGCCCACTGGGCGGCCGCGTCGACCGGGTCGCCGTAACTCGTCTCGGTGCCGGCCTCGCCCTGGGTGAGCCGCACGGCCTTGCCGTCCGCGACGTCGACCGCCGGGAGCAGGACGAGCCGGGGGGTGGTGCTGAATTCGCTCATGTCGTACTTCCCGCGGGGCCGCGCCCCGCACACAGGAACCCGATGGTACCGGAGCCGCCGGAGCGCCCGGTGCCGCTCGGGCGGCGGATCAGAGGCTGCCGAGCCAGTTGCCCAGCAGCCGGATGCCGGCCTCGCCCGACTTCTCGGGGTGGAACTGGGTGGCCGAGAGCGGGCCGTTCTCGACGGCGGCGACGAAGCGCTCCCCGTGCTCGGCCCAGGTGACCCTCGGCTCGGCGAAGGGGCCGCCGCCGTGCAGCGTCCAGTCGGTGGCGGCGTAGGAGTGCACGAAGTAGAAGCGCTCGTCGCGGATGCCGTGGAACAGCACCGAGTCCTCCGGCGCCTGCACGGTGTTCCAGCCCATGTGCGGCAGCAGCTCGGCGTCGAGGCGCCCCACGACGCCCGGCCACTCCCCCAGCCCCTCGGTGTCGACGCCGTGCTCGACGCCGCGCTCGAACATCACCTGCATGCCCACGCAGATGCCCAGGACCGGCCGCCCGCCGGCGAGCCGGCGCTCGACGAGCTCGCCCCCGCGCACGGCGTCGAGGGCGGACATGACGGCGGCGAAGGCGCCGACACCGGGCACCACGAGGCCGTCCGCCGCCATCGCCGCCTCGCGGTCGGCGGTGAGCCGCACCTCGGCGCCGGCGCGCTCGAGCGCCTTCACGGCGGAGTGCACGTTGCCGCTGCCGTAGTCGAGGACGACGACCCGGGGCCGGTCCCCGCTCACCGGCTCGCCGCGCTCACAGCGACCCCTTGGTGGAGGGGACGCCGCTCACGCGCGGATCGGGCGCCACCGCCTGGCGGAAGGCGCGCGCGAAGGCCTTGAACTCGGCCTCGGCGATGTGGTGCGGGTCGCGGCCGGCCAGCACGGAGAGGTGCACGGTGATGGCGGCGTTCGCGGTGATCGCCTCGAAGACGTGCCGCACCATCGAGCCGGTGAAGTGGCCGCCGATGAGGTGGGTCTCGAAGCCGGCCGGCTCGCCGGAGTGCACGAGGTAGGAGCGCCCGGAGATGTCGACGACGGCCTGGGCGAGAGCCTCGTCGAGCGGCACGAGGGCGTCGCCGAAGCGCGCGATGCCGGCCTTGTCGCCGAGGGCCTCGCGGATGGCCTGGCCGAGCACGATCGCCGTGTCCTCCACGGTGTGGTGGACGTCGATCTCGGTGTCCCCCGAGGCGCGCACCGCGAGGTCGACCAGCGAGTGCTTCGCGAAGGCGGTGAGCAGGTGGTCGTAGAACGGCACCGTCGTCGAGACGTCGGCCGCGCCCGAGCCGTCGAGGTCGAGGCGCAGCTCGATCTGGGACTCGCTGGTGCGGCGCGAGATGCTCGCGGAGCGGGGGGTGGTCATGCCCTCCAGTCTATCGGCGGCCGCGGCGCCGCCCCTGGTGCCGCGCAGCTCGGCGCGGGCCGCTCAGCGCGCCCCGCCCGGGCCGAGCCCGGCGATCGCCCGGATCACGACGCCGGTCTCCTCCGCGGTGCCGGCCGTGATCCTCAGCGTGCCCGGGATGCCGACATCGCGCACGAGGATCGACTGGGCGAGCAGCGCCTCGAAGGTGGCGCGCGGGTCGGCGAAGCCCTCCACGAGCACGAAGTTGGCCTGGCTCGGGAGCACCCGGTAGCCGAGCGCCGTGAGCTCGCGCTCGAGCCGGTCGCGCTGGGCGGCGATGTCGGCGACGGTGGAGAGCATCTCGTCGGCGTGCCGGAGGGCGGCGACGGCCGCCGCCTGGGTGAGCGCGGAGAGGTGGTAGGGCAGGCGCACCAGGCGCAGCGCGTCGATCACCGCGGGGGCGGCGGCGAGGTAGCCGACACGGGCTCCGGCGAAGGCGAAGGCCTTGCTCATGGTGCGCGACACGACGAGCCGCTCCCGTCCGGGCAGCAGGGAGAGGGCGCTCGGCGCGTCGGCCGGCATGAACTCGGCGTAGGCCTCGTCGACCATGACGATGCCGTCGGTCGCGTCGTAGGCCGCCTCGATCGTTGCCAGCGGCACGCCGGTGCCGGTGGGGTTGTTGGGCGCGCAGAGGAAGACGATGTCGGGCTTCAGCCGCTCGACGGCGGCGGCGGCGGTGCCCGGCGAGATCTCGTAGTCCGCGTCGCGCTCGGCGGTCAGCCACCGGGTGCCGGTGCCCGCGGCGATGATCGAGTGCATCGAGTAGCTGGGCGGGAAGCCGAGCACGCTGCGGCCGGGCCCGCCGAAGGCCTGCAGCAGCTGCTGGATCACCTCGTTGGAGCCGTTGGCGGCCCACAGCTGCTCTGCGGAGAGGCCGTGGCCGAGGTAGGCCGCGAGAGCCTCGCGCAGCTCGGTGAACTCCCGGTCGGGGTAGCGGTTGACGCCGAGCACGGCCTGGGCGAGGGACTCGACGATGTCGCGGGCGACGGCCTCGGGGACGGGATGCGTGTTCTCGTTGACGTTGAGCGCATAGCGCACCTCGAGCTGCGGGGCGCCGTAGGGGTGCTGGCCCCGCAGGTCGTCGCGGATCGGGAGCTCGTCGAGGCTGGTCACCAGGACAGCCTAGGTCTCGACCGGCCCGGCGGGCGCGGGCCCGTCAGCCCGCGTAGCGGTGCGGGATGGCCAGGCGCTGCCCCGCGGCGACGCTCGCCGACTCGAGGCGGTTGAGGTCCATGATGTCGGCGATCACCTCGCGCGGGTCGGCGCCGGGGACGAGCGACTCCGCGAGCTGCCACAGGGTCTGGCCGGGGGCGACCGAGACGTAGCTGTGGGTGTCGGCAGAGGGCTCGCCCTCGGCGACCGCGCCCGGCGCGCCCACCCCGAGGAGCAGGCCGACGAGGAGCACGGGGACGACCGCGAGGCCGCCGAGCACGACACGGCCGCGCCGCGTGAGCCGCAGCCGGGGGGCGGGTGCGGCGGGGCGGACGGCCGCCGAACGCGCAGGAACGGCGCGGACTGCGGTGTGCGGGACGGCGATGGTGGTCATCTCTCGCTCCTTCGGACGGTGATCGTCTCGGGCCCGGTCGCGGCCGGGGCCGGGCCCGAAACTCTGTTTCGAATATAGCTTCGATCGAAGATATGTACAAGTCCGGCGACCCGGAGGCAGTGGAATCGGGCGACACGCTCGAACGGATGTTTGATCGCGAGCCCGGAACCGGATAAAGTTTCGATCCGTCAGGCAGTGAACCAGCAGCCACCGACATTCCCCGAGACGCCTCTGGAGGAGTCATGAACGCAGCCGACGACCGGCTCGGCGCCGCCCCGGGCACCCGGCGGCGCACGAGCCTGAGCGAGAAGCAGCTCGCGATCCTCGAGTACGTGCAGCGCTCCGTCAGCAGCCGCGGCTACCCGCCGAGCATGCGCGAGATCGGCGACGCCGTCGGCCTGTCCTCCCTGTCGAGCGTCGCCCACCAGCTCACCCAGCTCGAGCTCTCCGGCTACCTCCGCCGCGACCCGAACCGTCCGCGCGCCATGGAGGTCCTCATCGACGTCCCCGGCACCGAGGAGACCGACGTCGTCTCGCCCGTGGGCGACGCCGCCATGGTGCCGCTCGTCGGCCGGATCGCGGCCGGCATCCCGATCACCGCGGAGCAGCAGGTCGAGGAGGTCGTCCCCCTCCCCCGCCAGCTCGTCGGCAAGGGCGAGCTCTTCATGCTCCGGGTCGTCGGGGAGTCGATGATCGACGCCGCGATCTGCGACGGCGACCTCGTGGTCGTGCGCCAGCAGAAGACGGCGGAGAACGGCGAGATCGTCGCCGCCATGCTCGACGGCGAGGCCACCGTGAAGGTGTTCCGCCAGCGCGACGGCCACACCTGGCTGCTCCCCCGCAACTCGGCCTTCGAGCCCATCCTCGGCGACGAGGCCGAGCTGCTCGGCAAGGTCGTCGCGGTGCTCCGCTCGGTCTAGCCGGTCGCGAGCAGCCCCGAGAGCCAGGCCACCAGGTACAGCGCGGGCAGGCCGAGCAGCAGCGCCGCCGCGAGGTACGGGAGGTTCCTCCGCGTGGTGCTCAGACCGCTCACGCCGTAGCGGCTCTGCATGTACATCTGCAGCCCGTTGAGCGGACCGGTCGCGGCCGCGGCGGCCCAGCCGATCATCACGGCGGCCACGAACAGCGTCGGGTCGGGGTGCAGCGGGACGACGAGCGAGCCGATGAGGCCGATCGTGATCACCGGGTGCACGCCGACGATCACGAGGAGGGCCATCACGAGCACCCCCGCCCAGGCGAGCGGCACCGAGTACTCGGCGACGGGCAGGGCGAAGCGCAGGGTGCCGAGCAGGGCGGAGAGGCCGAGCGCCATGATCCCCGCGGAGACGAACAGCACCACCTCGCCGGTCAGATTCGGCAGCACCGTCCGGATCTCGGCGGCGACGTTGGCGCCGAAGCGGGCCGGCTCGCGGAGCAGGGTCGCCACGAGCATCACCGTGATGGCGCCGGCCGCGATGAGCCGCGGCATCGGCACCTCGGGGAGCGCCAGGTGCAGCGCGAGCACCAGGAGCAGGAGCGCGAGGGGGATGCGCAGCAGCTGCCAGCTGAGGGCGTAGCCGCGGTACTCCGGCAGTCCGTCGCCGAGGGAGCGGAGCACGGTCGGCATCGTCGTCGCGACCACGATCGCGGCCAGGGGCGCGCCGACGGCCACCACCAGCCCGAGGTTCGCCCCGGGGGCGAAGGCGAGGGCCAGCGCCGAACCGGCCCAGAAGGGCGACCAGAAGCCGGCCGCGGCGAAGGAGCGGGTGACGAGCATGGCGTCGGCGGCGCGCAGCGGCCCGCTGCGGCGCAGGTGGTCCCCGACCACGGTGATCGCGCTGAGGTTGATCACCGAGCCGAGCAGGTGGGTGACCAGGGCCGTGCGCCACACCGCGGGCGCCCCGCGCAGCCGCGGCCGCACCTCGCCCACGGTGCGCGCGATGAAGCCGAGGAAGGCGACGCCACCGAGCATCCCGATGATGTCCTGGTTGAGACTGAGCAGCTCGAGCGGCACGATCTCGAAGCCGAGCAGCAGCGCGGCCGTCCCGGTGACGAGGCCCACGCCGATGAGCAGCAGGCCGATGAGCAGATGCGTGCGGCGCACCAGGGGCAGGCCGAGCAGCAGGGCGATCAGCGCCAGGCCCGCGGCGACGTAGCCGGCCTCGGGGACCGCGATCGAGACGACCACCGCGAGGACCACGCCCCCCACGACGGCCGAGAACGCGGAGCGCACCGGATCATCGTAACGAGGGCGGAGCCGGGCGCCGGACGTCCGCCGCGGGCGGGCCTGCCGCGGACTACGCCCCCGGCAGGGCCGCCCGCACCGCCTTCGTGGCCGCCACCACGTGCTCGAGCGAGGCGACCGTCTCGTCGTAGCCGCGGGTCTTGAGGCCGCAGTCGGGGTTCACCCAGACCTGGCGCTCGGGGATGTGCGCGAGGGCGGTCCGCAGCAGCGACTCGACCTCCTCCTGGCTCGGCACGCGCGGCGAGTGGATGTCGTAGACGCCCGGGCCGATGCCGCGGCCGAAGCCGCTGCGCTCGAGCTCGGGCACGACCTCCATGCGCGAGCGCGCCGACTCGATCGAGGTCACGTCGGCGTCGAGCCGGTCGATCGCGTCGAGCACCACGCCGAACTCCGAGTAGCAGAGGTGGGTGTGGATCTGGGTGGTCTGCTCCACCCCGCTCGTGGCGAGCCGGAAGGAGCGCACCGACCAGTCGAGGTAGGCCGGCTGGTCGGCGAGCTTGAGCGGCAGCAGCTCGCGCAGCGCGGGCTCGTCGACCTGGATCACGGTGATCCCCGCCGCCTGCAGGTCGGCGATCTCGTCGCGGAGCGCCAGCGCCACCTGGTTCGCCGTCTCGCCCAGCGGCTGGTCGTCGCGCACGAAGGACCAGGCCAGGATCGTCACCGGGCCGGTGAGCATGCCCTTGACCGGCTTGTCGGTGAGGCTCTGGGTGAAGGTGGACCAGCGCACCGTCATCGGCTCGGGCCGCGACACGTCGCCCCAGAGGATCGAGGGACGCGTGGCGCGCGAGCCGTAGGACTGCACCCAGCCGTTCTCGGTCACTGCGAAGCCGTCGAGCAGCTCGGCGAAGTACTGCACCATGTCGTTGCGCTCCGGCTCGCCGTGCACGAGCACGTCGATGCCGATCCGCTCCTGAAGCTCGATCACCTCGCGGATCTCCTGCTCGAGGAAGCCCTCGTACTCGGCCTGCGTGATCTCGCCCTTGGCGAAGCGGGCGCGCTGCCGGCGGATCTCGCCGGTCTGGGGGAAGGAGCCGATCGTCGTGGTCGGAAGCGACGGCAGGCCGAGCGCCGCGGACTGGGCGGCGAGCCGGTCGGCGTAGGCGCCGCGGTGGAAGTCGTCCTCGGCGAGGGCGGCCGCGCGGGCGCGCACCGCACCGTCCTTGACGCCGGGGGCGGCCGCGCGGTCGTCCAGCGCCGCCGTGGCGGCGTCCAGCTCGTCCTGGATCGCGGCGCGGCCGGAGGCGAGCCCGCGGGCGAGCACCTCCACCTGCGCCACCTTCTGGTCGGCGAAGGCGAGCCAGCTCTTCAGCCGGGCGTCGAGCCTCGGCTCGTCGTCGACGTCGTGCGGGGTGTGGAACAGGTTCGTGCTCGTGCCCGCCGCTACCCGCGGGGACAGCGCCGTGAGCGCCTCGAGCCTGGCGAAGGCGGCGTCGAGGTCGCCGCGCCAGATGTTGTGGCCGTCGATCACGCCGCCGACCAGGGTCTTCGCGGTCGTCGTGGCGGGCAGGGCGCCCTTGACCAGGTCGAGGGCGATCGCGTCGATCGGGGCGGCGTCGAGCACGGGCAGCGCGTCGTCGAGCGAGCCGTAGGGGGCCGCCACGAGGATGCCGAGGCGACGATCCGCGCCCAGGGCCGCGTAGGCGGCCTCCGCCGCCGCGAGCAGGGCCGGGCGAGCGACGGGGATCGACTCCGAGACGAGCGCCGGCTCGTCGAGCTGCACCCACTCCGCCCCCGCGTCCGCGAGTCGGCCGAGCAGCTCCTGGTAGACCGGCAGCAGATCCGCGAGGCGGCTGATCGGCTCGAAGCCCTCGGGCGCGCCGTCGGAGGGCTTGGAGAGGGCGAGGAAGGTGACCGGGCCGACGATCACCGGACGGGTGAGGAACCCGGCGGCCTTCGCCTCCTCGAACTGGGTGACGAAGCGGTCGCCGACCAGCCGGAAGGAGGTCTCCGGCCCGATCTCGGGCACCAGGTAGTGGTAGTTCGAGTCGAACCACTTGGTCATCTCGAGCGGGGCGTCGTCGCCGTCGCCGCGGGCGATCGCCGAATAGCCGTGCAGGTCGACCGAGCCGTCCGCCGCGACGTACTCCGAGAAGCGGCCCGGGATGGCGCCGACCGCGACGGCGACGTCGAGCACCTGGTCGTAGTAGCTGAACGACTCGGGGATCGAGGAGTCCGCGCGCCCGAGGCCCAGGGCCGCGAGCCGCTCCCGGGTCGCCTGGCGCAGCCCGGCGGCCGTCTCCTCCAGCTCGGAGGCGGCCACGCGCCCCGCCCAGAAGGCCTCCACGGCCTTCTTGAGCTCGCGGCGCCGGCCGATGCGGGGGTAGCCGAGGATCGTGCCGAGCGGGAACGGGGAGGCAGGAGTGAAGTCGGACATCGCGCTTCCTGGGTCAGGCGGCCGGAGCCGGGATCAGGCCCACCGCGCCGAGCACGGCGAGGGGGGCCTCGTGGCGGTTGAAGGTGTAGAGGTGCAGGCCGGAGGCGCCGCCCTCGAGCAGCTCCCGGGCCAGCCGGGTGGCCTGCTCGACGCCGACCGCGGCCGGGTCCTCGGCGGACTCGAGGGCGCGCTCGAAGCCGGCCGGAGGGGTCTGGCCCGAGAGCTCGACGGCGCGGCGCAGCCGCGGCGCGCTGAGCATCGGCATGATCCCCGGCAGGATGCGCATCGTCACCCCGGCCGTCCGCGCCTTCTCCACGAAGCGAAGGTAGTCGTCGGCCTCGAAGACGAGCTGGGTGATGGCGAGGTTCGCCCCGGCGGCCTCCTTGGCGAGCAGGGTGTCGAGGTCCTGCTCGACCGAGCGGGAGCGCGGATGGCCGTGGGGGAAGGCGGCGACGGCGATGGTCACCCGCTCCCGGGGGCCGATCCGGCGCGCGCCGGGGAAGCCCGGCACCTGCTGCTCCGAGAAGGGCACCCGCTCGGCCTGCACGCGGTGGATGAGCTGCACCAGCTCGCCGGCGCTGCGGAGGTCGCCGAGGAAGACGTCGTCCTCGGTCTGCCCGGCCGGTGGATCGCCGCGCAGGGCGAGGAAGCTCGTCACGCCGGCGTCGAGGAACTCGCGGATCAGCCGCGACGCCTCCGCGTAGGAGGAGCCCACGCAGGTCAGATGCGCCATCGGCCGCACCGCGGTCTGCTCGAGCAGACGGCGCACCACCCCCAGCGAGACGCCCCGCGTGGAGCCGGAGGCGCCGTAGGTGACGGAGATGAACTCGGGCCGCGCCGACACGAGATGCCCCAGGGCCCGGTCGAGGTCGAGCTCGCCCTGCCGGGAGCGCGGGGGGTAGAGCTCGAAGGAGACGGTCGGAACCGCCGCGACGGCCGTCTCGGCGACCTCCGCGGGCTCCTCGCCGGCCTCGAATGCTGACATCTCGGCCACCCAGCGTACGTGCTCCCCTCCGTCGATTGCAGAGTGTTACGCACCCCGGCGAGTCGTCGCCCGGGGAGGCCTAGCCTCCTCACGTGACCGTGGATCCCGCCCCCCTGCCCTCCCCCCTCGTGACGACCGGATGGCTCGCGGAGCGGCTGGGCGAGCCGGGCCTGGTCGTCGTCGACGCCACGGTGTTCCCGGTGGCCGGCGGCTACGTCACGGGCGACGAGAAGTATCTGCTGGAGGGGCACATCCCCGGCGCCCTCTTCGCCGACCTCATCGACGACTTCTCCGACCCCGAGGGCCGCTTCCCCTTCACCCGCCCCGACGCCGCGCGCTTCGCGGCCGCCGCTGGGGCCCTGGGGATCGGCCCCGGCACGGCGGTCGTGGTCTACGACGCCGCGCTCGGGCAGTGGGCGAGCCGGCTGTGGTGGCTGCTGCGCTCCTTCGGCCATGACCGGGCCGCCGTGCTCGACGGCGGGCTCACCGCCTGGCTGGCCGAGGGCCGCCCGGTCGAGACCGGCCACGTGGAGGCGGCTCCCGCCGTGTTCGTGGCGCAGGAGCGCCCGGAGCTGTGGATCGACAAGGCGGGCGTCGAGCGCATCCTGGCCGGCGAGGAGAGCGCGACCCTGGTCTGCGCGACCCCGCCCGGGGAGTTCGCCGGGGCGGCGGGGTCCCGTCCGCGCGCGGGGCACATCCCGGGCAGCGTCTCCGTCCCGGCCGGCCGGCTGGTGGATCCGGGGACGCGCGTCTTCCTCGAGGAGGAAGGGCTGCGCACGGCGCTCGCCCCCGCGCTCGGCGGGCGCGTCGTCGCCTACTGCGGCGGCGGCATCGCCGCCACGGCCGCGGCCTTCGCCCTCGCCCTCCTCGGCGAGGAGGACGTCGCGGTCTACGACGGCTCGCTCAACGAGTGGGCCGCGGATCCCGACGCCCCCCTCGTGACGTCGGCCTGAGCGGCCCCGCCCGGGCGGAGGCCCTAGGCGGCGATCGGCCGCTGCCGGATGATCCGCGCTCTCACCAGCAGCAGGTAGAGCTCGCAGCCGAGGCAGAGCCCGAAGGCGGCGTTGAGGAAGGCCGCAATGAAGGCCGCCGCGGCCGAGATCACGATGGCCAGCACGAGGGCCGGGCCTCCGACGAGGGCGATGACGAAGCCGACCGCGGTCACGATGAAGCCGACGATCTGGGCGAAGGTCGGCGGCCGCGGGTCCTCGAGCTCGGCCGGGGGCTTGAGCCTCGGCCGGACCACGGCCCGGAAGAGCAGCGCGAAGGGGTGCAGCCGGATGCCCGCGATGGCGCTCCAGAGGAAGATCGCGACCAGCACGCCGAGCACGACGAGAGCGGGCAGGTAGGCCCCGACCAGGCCGAGGAACAGCGCGACGAGCAGCACGACCGCGGTCAGCCCGGCCACGAAGCGCGGGCCGCGCGGGTCGATGCCG
>Ga0164243_10009123_pt1 | contig 14488 bp, 11 predicted proteins | sample OricompcompostOP_FD_108781 | JGI IMG/M metagenome (GOLD analysis project Ga0164243, IMG submission 108781) | Organic Plus compost microbial communities from Emeryville, California, USA - Original compost - Organic plus compost (OP) | ecosystem: Engineered > Solid waste > Mixed feedstock >... | reverse complement strand
GACCCTTCTGAAGTCGGTAGGTCGCCGGCACGCCCGCCGGCGTTCCGACGACGCCGGCGCCGTCCCGGACATCGACCTTCGGGTAAATCGTGACGTCGGTGTCGTCCTCCGCGGCGACGATCTGGACGCCCGGATTGAACGAACGCCACGCTTCCCACGGGCTGATCAACATGTTCTCCTTCGACCAAGACGCGACCGGGAGTAGGAGCGTCGCCGAAGGAACGCCACTTGTCCCACCGCCAAACGGGTAGACCGCTGCGGCGCTCACGGGGGCGTTCGTCGTAAGGTGGAAGGACGAACCGAGCTGAGTACCCTCCGGCTCGTAGTCGCGGACGAGGGCAGGAACGACTCCCTCCGGGCAAGCGACGTAGGCGGAGCTCGTGGTACTGGATTTGCGATCGGAGACGAAGAGAATGACCCCGTCCCCCGGCATGACCGCTCCAGCATGCGGGACCAACGTCGTCTCGCCAGGGAGGGTGCGGTACATCGCCTTCGAGAGGTCGAGCGGCTTTCCTTCGAACTCGAGCCCGATGTCGACCGGAACGGTAGAGGTATTGACGAGGTACGCGGCGTAGCAGCTATGCGGCCAATCGTAGGAGGTAGTGAATAGCGGCGGCTGGAGAAAGAACTCGCAGCCATTCGAGCTTCCCTCCGCGGCCGTGGCGTCGCAGGGCTCCCTGCATGAGCCGCCACCACACGCGAGCTCCGTCGGGCAGGGCTCGATCTCACCGCTGCAGCGGATGACCGAGCGACCGTCGAGCGAGCAGCGGTCGAGACAGCTCTCGGCCTCGGCATCGACCTGGCTGAAGGTCTCCGGTGGAGCGGAAAAGGTCCTCTGCTCGCCCCCGCATGCGCCCGCGACCAGAAGCGGAATTCCGACGGCGGAGGCGAGCGTGCGGCGTGACAATCGGAGGCTCATGGCAAGTTCACCTTCACGGGCTTGAGGCTCGACCGCCGCATGTGCCCATCTCCCAACTGCCCATAATAGTTATTCCCGACGCAATAGACTTCGCCGCTCACCAGTAGCGCGCATGTTGTGTCGCGCGTCGTCCTCACCTGCACGGCGCGGTCCGGGAGTCCGGCGATCTTGACCGGTCGAGAGGCATGGTTCTTCGTTCCGTCTCCGGCCTGACCAGCATTGTTGTCTCCCAAGCAAAAGACGCTGCCCGAGGTCGCGGCAGCACACCAGCGCGAAGGCAGGAGGAGAGCGGGGTATCGCGATTCATCCAGCATCGTTGGCGTCGTCGCGATCTGCACGATAGGTTCGGGAGTCGGTACCAGGCGAGGGACAGCGCCGATCTCGTCCCCCCAGCAGTAAGCGTCGCCATTCGCCGCCACACACGCGCGGTTCTCGACCGCGTCGACTGCGGTGATCCGCGGCAGGCTCGTGGGCAACGACACCGGATCGGGAAACAAGGACGTTTCGCGTGCGACCAAGCCGTTCGCTCCCCAGCTCTCGGACGTGCCGTCCTGGCGGACGATGAACGACGCCTCATTGACGGCGATGTCCCTGATCGGTGCACCGGACTCGAGAGCTACGGCGCGTGGTGGATGCGCCGGCTCGCTCGTGAAAGGTGCATCCGGCGCCACTTGGCCGAACTCGTTCGATCCCCAGCAAACGACTCCGCCGTCGACCAGCGCGCATCCGGTTCGTCGATGAACGCTCACCTTCTTCGCGGGCGGGAGCGGGAGCTTCACGGGTGCTGGTTCGGTCGTGACGCCGCCGTCGCCCTGAAGAAAGGGGCCTGTTCCCCAACACCACGCAGCGCCGGTGCGCTCGACGGCACACGTGCGGTCGAGCGCGACGATGTCCGAGAGACCGACGACACGTGCGGGCGTCGCGCTACCGCTCGACGTTTCGCCGCGACCGAGCTCACCATTCGCGTTGGCGCCCCAGCACACGACCGTTCCGTCGTTTAGGAGGGCACAGAAGCTCTCGCCATACGAGGAAGCGAGCGATACCGCGCATGATGGAGAGTCGCATTCGACCGGGAGGAGCCCTCCGTCGAACGCTCCCGCATCGGACGGAGAACCGTCGGGGCTCCCGCCACTCCCAGCGTCGACCTCGGACGAAACCTCCGCGGACGCATCCACAGGACGTGCTTCAGCCCCATCATCGCGTGGGCTGGAGCAGCTCGCGGAAGCCAGCACTCCCGCGGCGCACGACAGTAGCGCGAGCACCCTGCCCGCGTGAGACTCAAGGAGTCGTCTTGTGGAGCGCATAGCGATCTCCCACTATCCATAGGTTGGTGGCGGACGTCCCCCGAATCCGATTGGCCACACGCGACGGCACGCCATTGTGTGCGGTCGACGAGAATTGAAAGTTCCCGCCGTCGTCCCAGATGCGCGTGCCCCGAGCGACGAGGCCGCGTGCGCTCTTGGCGTAGCCTCCGACAAACCAGAGGTGATCCTCCGATTCTCGCCAGAATGAGGTGATCTTACTAATGTCTCCAAATGGCGTACCCAATGGCTCCCATACCGCGGACGGGACGACGGCCTCACGCACGGAATAGGCTCCGCCATCTTCCATGATTTGCACAGCCAACAAGGTGTCCAAAGCACCAAAGAAGACGCGATTCGGACCCCACGATTGAAGCTCCGTCGGCCAGGTCACGTTGCCGAGCAAGAGCGGAACCCCCTCACGTGCCGTACAGTTCGGAGAGCGAACGCCATCCGCGATTCGCCGGTAGCCTTCGCCCGCCTTGCGGACGAGGATGCTGCACCCGCCGCCGATACCGAAGTCTCCGCTTCTCGCTCCGGCAAACCAGAGGTCGTCCCCTGCCGTCCCGGCGATGCCGGAGATGGCCAGTTGCTCGTCTGCGGTATCGAAGTCGTTGGCGACGTATTCCACGACCCATTCGATCCCGCCATTGCCTGGTCTCTCCGCACGAAAGACCGTATTCGAGTGCCAGGCGTAGACGTCCTGGCTCCCCGTTCCCCAGACACCGATTGTACGAGCTCGATAGTCGCCTTCGATCGGCCGTACATTGTTGTCTTGGAGTCGGGAGCTGCTCCACGACCACGCGGTGGCTGGGGGAACGGGCCTCGTCCCATGGAACACGGTCCCGGGTGACACCGCGTAGTAGACCTCGTCGGCGCTCGGCGCCCAGATCCTCGCTCCGAACTCCGCGAACGCTTTCTCGTTCTGGCTGTTGTCGTCGATGTATCGCCACGTCGAATCGGCGCTCGTCCATTCGAGGACCTTGACGCCCGAGTTGTAGCTGTCGGCGATGGCGAAGGCCTGCTCCGGCAGCGGCCAGATGTCTTTCAGCACGAGGTCCGCGTCGGGCAGCACCGTCTTGCACCACCCGTCCGCGTTGCATGGAGGGCCGCTGGGTTCGCCGTTCGCGTCGTCGCTACCCACGACCACGTCTTGCACGGAAGCATCGACGACCTTCGGCTCCGGCTCCGGCTCGGGGAGCGGACGCGTAGGCTCTTCGGACGTGGCGCAAGCGGCGACCGCCATGAAACCCATCGCAAGACCGCCGCCAATCGCAAGCCGCTTCATGGCTTTCCTCCGAGCGAAAGCACCACGCCTTCGCCACCGATCCACACGTGCTCCGGATCCGATGCCCAGACGGTCAATAGGTTGGGACGCTGCGAGCCGAGCCCACCAATCTTCACGCGCGACCAGCGGATACCATCGTAGTGAAAGACGACCGCTCCATTGCCTACCGCCCAGATGTCCGAGGTGGAAGTTCCCCATATGGCGTTGAGGTGGACCCCTTCGGGTACGTCCGACACGACCTCCCAGAGAAGCGGATCACCGGTATAGTGGCGCACGGTGCCGTTGAACCCGACCGCCCACACGTCGGAGGCGGAGGCTGCCCAGACCCCATAGAGCGCGTTGCGCGTGCGGCTGTTGTAGCGCGTGACCGTCGGAGAATCGCCGCTGCCACCGGTGATTCGCACTGCGGCTCCGTCCATGCCCACCGCCCAGAAGTCGTCCGCTGAGACGCCGTGCAGGCCGACGAACGTGCCTGCATCGAGCACCTTGACCTCACCGGCGAAAATGCCCGCACCCGCGACGCGCACGCGAATCAGTGCTGGCGAGACCCAGGACAAGTCCAAGTCCGTCAATCGTGTTGCGAGCCAGAACCAGTCCGAGCCAGGTGGACCCCATCCGAACGTCAATAGGTGATAGTCCGGATAAAACTCAGGCACGGGAATGATGCTCGGCGGAGCGTGCTCCCTCCAGCCATCAGAGCCGCCACCGCCATCCGGCGGATCGACGAGGCCACGCGAATAAGTTCGAGACACGGGTGAAACCCCGGTGAAGCCTATTTCGGACGTGTCCCGGAGCCACAGAGTTACAAGTCCAGGCGCCTGACCCATCGGCGAGATCTCGCTCACGGGGAGCTCCGAGCGCACCCACGACGTTCCGTCGAAGTGGCGCTGTACACCGAATCCGCTGAGCAGCCAGACGTCGTTCGCCGACCGACCGCGAATGAGCTGGACGGTCATCCGCATGTCGAGATTGTCCGGCCCGCCCGTCGGCTTGCTTGGATCGAACAGCCCGTTGGAGCAGAGGACGTCGGCGGAGCAGGCCGGCGGATAGTACTCGCAATCGGCCCCGCACGACGCCGCGGCATCTGCGTCTGCGACGGCGTCTGCGCCAGAATCACTGACCGAAACGATGTTTCGCTCAGGTTCCTCGGACAACATCGTCTCGTCGGAGGCGGCGCACGCGCCGAGCCCCGCGGAGGCGAACGGTGCGAGCATTGCCACGGCTGCCAATCCGAGTCGAAGCCTTTGTCCGAGGTCATGAGGCGTGGGTCGCTGCCCGATCGCGTTGGGGCGCTTCACCGAGCTTCCTCCTCTTCCTTGCTGCACGGTTCCACGACGCAACGCCCCCCCGCACACGCCTGGCCAGCCGCGATGTCGCAAGCAACGCCACATCCGCCGCAATTCAGCGGGTCGCTGAAGATGTCCACCTCGCAGTCATCGTCGAAATTGCCATTGCAATCGGCCCATCGCGCGCCGCATTTGCGCTTGCACATACCGTACTCGCAGCTTGCTTGACTGCGCTCGGTGGCGTCCAGGCATGCTCGCCCGCAGCCGCCACAGTTCAAGAGGTCCGAGGTGAAGTCAGCGCAAACGCCCATGGGCGGCACCATGAAGTCGTACATGACGCAGAAGGTCTGTCCCTCGGGACAGTTACACCTTGGGGCAAAATGGAGGCCCTTGTTCAGGTCGATGCCGCAAACCATTTGTTGGGCGGCACAGTTGTCATTGCACCCACTGCAATTTTCGTTGGTGTAGAGCGCGACTTCGCAACCATCGGAGTTCGGCTTGTTCAGATCATCGTTGCAGTCGGCGTAACCTTCGTTGCACTTTGGCCTGTCGCATTGTCCCTGCACGCAACCGTAGTACGCGTTCGGCGGGGGAGGAGGGGTCCCGGGAGAGCCAGCCGGGTCGCAGACATTCCCGCATCCACCACAGTGCGCGGAATCCGACTCGATATCTACACAGGCATTCGATGACTTGCAGTACGTGGACGAAGGTGGACAACCGCATTGGGGCGTCCCCGTGGGCTTCAGGCATGGCGCCGTCTCCGGGTCGGTACACCTCTTACCGCAGGCACCGCAGTTTTCATTGGTCTCCAGGGATGTCTCGCATCCGTTGTCGACGATCCCGTCGCAGTTGGCGACGTTCTTGCGTTCGTCGCAGCGGAGGACGCACTGACCTTCGACGCAATCGTATCGGTCGTTGATGCCCGCGCCGGGACACGTCACACCGCATGCGCCGCAGTTGTTACGGTCCGTTCTCAAGTCCACGTCGCAAAGAAACTTCGAGCTGGGACAAGTCGTAAATCCCGTCGGACATTTGTTCGACGCGCAGTATTCGATCAGCTCCCGGGTAGTAGCCTCCGGCGACGCATCAGGCGGCGCCACGAAGGATGGCGGCGCGCTGCTCTCGCCGAGGTAGACGTCGTCCCCGATAGGCGACCCACACGCAAACACGATGGCGCCCGCGGTCGCTGTCCAGGAGAGATTGCGCACGATTCTGAAAGTCATCTTTCGTCCTCGATGGACGTCAGCAGAGAGCGTAGGCGCGTCTCATAGGGATTTTCGGGTTCGCGCGCGAGGAGGTCGCGTGCGAGGGCTGCAGCACGTCCGCGCTCGCCGCGGGCAGCGGTGGCCTCGACGCGCATGACCTTGGCCTCCAGCGCGAACTGCCCGGTCGGAAACTCTCTCTGATACTGAGCTACGAGGGATAGGCACTGACTGGCGTCACTTCTCGTCAATGCCCGGCGCGCCGCGACGATGATCTCGAATTCTTGCCGCGATGATGGCGGACGCGACGCCGCGGAGGGCGGCAGGCCGCCTGTCGCTGCGCCCTGCGCGCTCGAAGCTGCCGGAGATGGAACATCCGGAAGCTCCGCAACGGCGGCCGAGGGAATCTCTCCCGCCGGTGGGGGACCCGCGACGACGACTTCGGAGGCCGGGGGAGCTGCCGTCGCGCCGGACGCGGAGCGCGCACCCACCGGGAACGGCCGGGCCGTCAAGACAGCGACACCGACGGCGGCCAGCATGCCAGCGCCCACGAAGACGAGCCAATTCTTGCCTCCGAATTTGGCAGACTTGGGTTCGACGTCCGGCATAGCGCTGATCGCTTTCACCAACTTCTCGAGGGGTTCGGGAGAGGGGCGATCACGCTTCATGTCCGCCACGAGCTTGGCAAAGAGCTCGCTCTCTTCATTCAGTCGACGGGGTCCTCTCACGATTCGCCTCGCAATCTGGACTTCAGTCGTTGCAATCGAACTTCGAATCGAGACCGCGCCCGCGCCAATCGGGAGGCGACGGTCTTCATCGGGATGCCGAGGAGCGTGGAGATCTCGGAGAGGGATTGCCCCTCGATCTCGTACAGGACGAACACGCTACGCATCCCGTCCGGGAGACCATCGAGGAGACCGAGGAGCAGGTGTCGCTGCTCCTTCTGAGCGAGAGAATCTTCGGGGGTCTCGAACGAAGGCAGCTCGAGCGACCCGTCCTCCGGATCGTCAGCGAGCTCCTCCCGCGCGAATTTCCGCCGGAGCTCCTGGGCGACGTGGACGGACGTCGCAAACAGGTAGCCCTTCTCCGCCCCCGGGCTCACCGTGGAGAACTTGCGCGCCGCCCTGAGAAAGACCTCCTGCGTCGCGTCATCGAGCGAGTCGCGCGGCACGCCCAGGCTCCGAAGGAAACGCCACACGTCGTCGAAGTGGTCGACCGCCGTCTGCAGAAGCCGCTCCTTGTCCAGGCGGCTCTGGGACGTGGCCTCGGCGGCGTCTTGCAGCCCCAAGACGGTGAAAGGCGCGGCCGTCATGTGGATGAATGCAGGTTGACCCGACGTTTTCCCCCAGTATTTTCAGAACGCGTATCCACCCCCCACTCCGGCCGACGGGCCTAGCGGCGGGGCCTCGGACACGATTCCGGTGCGCTCCACACGGATGCGGTCACGGATGATCGGGTACCAGAGGCCCACCGAGAGCTCGAAGAACAAGTGGCGATGCCCGTGCCAGCGCGCGCCGAGCACGACTCCGGAGTCGAGCCACAAGCGCGTCGTGTACGCCTTCGCGAAATCGCGCGCTTCCGCCGAGAGCTGCCCGACGTTGAACGCGAGGCATCCTTCGAGCGAGAGGTGCGCTGGGAGCACGAGGCGGGTCGGGCACGCTTCGACGAATCCGGCCCGCCACTGGACGTCCACGCCGCTCTCACCGGCGGAGGCCGTCCGCGCGAAGCTCTGCCGTACTCCACCACGCAGGACGGGACGGACGGCGAAGAGAGGCGCGCTTCCGACCGGAACGCGCCAGGCGACATCGACGAACGCGACGATCGTCGGAAGGACGACAGCGGACACCGTGCCGTTCGCGTCCAGGCGCGCTCCGGCCGAGACGAGCGTGCGGAGCTCGGGTTCCGCTGACGCGCTGGACGAGGGACGTTCTGCACGAGACGGGGTGCGGTCGTTCGCGAGCGGTACCGAAGTGGACGGCTCTGGGGCTGGGGTGAGCTTGGATTCGACGCGTGTCGGTTCTTCGACGCGCGTCGGTTCAGGGAGAGGAGGCTCGAGCTCAGGCGTTGGTGCGGAATCAACCGCGAGCGCGACGGCGACGGCCAGACCCAACGCCACGTCCTCGCAGGTATCACCGCGAACCTCGCGTCGGACATGGGATCCGGGCGCCGACTGCAAGTCGAAGCGGCCGATGTACTGACGGCCAGCGCTCGTGATTCGAAGGACGAATCGTCGTGCTTCGGCGGCCGAAGCCGCGAGCGTCCACCGGGTCGTGAAGGAACGGACCTGGTCGAGAAAGTGCCCGGCCGACGGACACCCCGGGGCGGCGGCGTAGTCGACGTGGATCGGCTCCTGGCCGACTTCAGCCGCCGCGTCCCGAGGCGCGATCGTCAACAGCGCGGCGGCCCCCACCATCCCCGCCACGCGCAGAGGTCCCGACCATTGTCCCATACGAATCCGCCGGCGAGCGACCGTCCGATAATAGCCGCGATTTCAAGAGCGTCCGACGTCTTCGTTCGCGCGTGAGCCCGGCGGCCAGCGACGTCCCTACGACGGGTTGAGGCTTACGACAGCGCTGACCTTGAGCACTGGTCACTCCGCGCTCGAGAAGGGGAGGACGTCGGCGTGCGATCGGGCCTTGCGCGCGGAACGGCGTCTCGGCGGCCACGCCCGTCAGCGCCGCGGATCCGTCCGCGACGTGTACGACCAACGCGGCGAGCGCCACGTCGCTTGCAGGCTCTGGCAAGGGCGTCGTCGATGCGCTGCGCAGCGGGAGCGTCGGGACCAAGGTGGGCGCACGCTTCGTCGCGAGGTGCTTGAGCGCGCGAATGACCTTGTCGACGCCGCTCTCTTCGTCGCGCCGGGTGTTGTGCAGCGTCGCGTACCGGTAACACGTCTCGTGCGTGCCGTCGCCGTAGACGGACGCCGCGGCGGCGTGCAGATGTTCGCTCGCGTGAATCTGCTGCAGGGGTCGCGTCGCGCGCGATCGATCGCTGACCTGTCCGTCGGCCAACTCGACCACACGCCACACTCCGTCATCGCGGCGGGCGAGGTCCACCACGACGAAGGGCAATCCGAGACCGGCCATCATGGGCTGAGTCGCAGGTCGCTCGACGTCCGCTGCACGAGTCTCCGCGCACCCGTCGCATCGCAGTCGCGCGAAGCCGCGACACAGAAGGCCGCAGTCCAGATGGCCCTCGAGCTCCTTCCTCACGAACCGCGGAAGCGAGAGCTTCACGGCGCCGTCGTCGACCGCGCCGGAGAGCGTCTCGAGGTTGTCTTGGACGACCTGGTAGAGCCTCGTCGCCTCCGGTCGTCGACGCTCGTAGGCGCCCGCTTCGGGCACGACGCTGCGCGCATGGGCACAGCGCGCGTCGGCCCCGCGCATGTCATCCTCGAGCCTTGCAAATCCCAATGGCCCAGGCCAGTTCGTGCCGGCCACGGGGCCAGGGGCGGCTCCGTGAAGGAGCTCGGTGTCTTCGAGCGGGGCTTTCTTGGGGAGCACAAAAGGCTCAGGTATCTCGCAGCGAGCAACCCCCGGACGTTCGGGCCGTCGTACGGGTAGCGTCGTGTACGCGTCGGCGCACGGCCCCGTGTCGAGTACCTCGGCGCGGCACGCGTTGAACTCCGCCGGCCTCGCGCACGTACCGAAGCCGCCGAAGCCATGCGCTGCCGGACGGAGACACGCAGACACGAGAGGACGATGCACGAGCTCAGTTGCTCGTACGCCCTACGCACGCGTCTTTCCCACGCGCGATCTCGATGCACCGGCCGCGGCTCACCCCGACGAATTCGTCACCCTCGACGAGCAGCGGCCCCCACCTCGGCGTCCGCGGCCGTGAATGCGCATGCCGCGCAGGTCTCGCCCATGGTCGCCGCCCACCTGGCGACCGAGACATCGTTCGGGTCCTGCTCGTCGTAATTACTTCACGAGCGTCTCCACCTCCTCGCTCGAACACGCACCCGGCGACCTCGAGGCCTTCATAGGGGATCTTCGCGGCATCGACCGGATCCTTCGACGCGCAGGACTCCGGCTGCTCGTCGTCGCCACCGCCGACCGGCACGAAGACGTCGCGCCCTGCGTCTTTCGCTGTCGTGGCCGCGTCGGCGTCCGTCGCGGCCACGCCGTCGTCATCGCTCGTGCAACCTGCCGCCCCGTCCGCTGCGACCGCGCCCATCAAGGTCGCGATGCCTGCGAGCGTAGACACTCTGCCGACCATGTCCGTCGTCTGCGGTTGCCAGGCGGCCCTCGCTAGCGCCCGGTGAAGCACTCCGATGGTGAGCGGTCGGACACGGGCCCGCGCCGATCCTGTCGACGTGAGAAAGAGGTCGCGTCGCTCCGTCGAGCGTCGTACCTGCAGTCGGACGTCGGGGACCGGACCGTGATTCGCCGAGGCGATACGGAGAGCACGGACGTTCGAGACGTCTTCGGGTCAGCGGGTCGAAGCCCGTGCTCGCTCGCGGTCGACCCCCGCGGTCCCGGCCGATCGACGGCGCTCCCCGCGTTCCGCGGGACGAGCATTCGGGCGTCAGCCGCCGTCGTCTGCGCCGTCCCCATCCGGGGCGGTACCACCGCAATGGGCCGCGAGCGGGCCCTCGATGTCGTACTTCGCGCCCGCCGGCCTGCACGCCCGTTCGTAGGCCTGGAGATCCGAGCCACACTCCTGGTTGACCTCCGCGTAGGCGGCGGCGCACGGTCCCGTGGAAAAGACTTCGTTGCGGCATTCGTCGAATTCAGACGACGTGGAGCACGTCCCGCCCCGCGCCGGCGTGGGACACGACAGGACGAGGCACGAGATCGTCTGCTCGTACGCCCTGCCGCACGCCTCCTTCTTACTCGCGAGCTCGACGCACCCGCCACGGTTCACGCCGACGAGCGTGTCACCCTCGACGAGGAGCGGTCCCCACGCTTCGGCGTCCGAAGGCGTGAATGCGCATGCCGCGCAGGTCGCGCTCACGGTCGCGGCCCAGTCGGCGACCGAGATGGTGTTCATGTCATGCTCGCCGTAATACTTCACGAGCGCCGCCATCTCGTCGCTCCCACATGCACCCGGCGAGGTCGAAGCCTTCGCGTAGGGGATGTTCGTGGTGTCGATGGGCTCCTTCGAGGCACAGCTCTCCGCCGGCTCGTCCTCGTCGTCTTCGCTCTCGCTCGGCACGAACCTGTCGCGCCCGGCGTCCGTCCCTGTCGCGCCCGCGTCGACGTCCGTCGTGGCCGCGCCGTCGTCATCGTTGGTGCAACCTGCGGCACCGGCCGCCATCACGGCGCCCGTCAAGGTTGCGATGCTCGCGAGAGTGAACACTCTGCTTACCATTTCCGTTGTCTCCTATTGCCAGTGCGGTCTTCGTTGCCCCCTGGTGAATCACATCGATGCGGAGCGCTCGGAGCCGAGCCCGCGCCGATCCGGTCGGCGAGCGAACGAGAGCCCGTCGCTCTCTCGGCCCGCGGGAGCTCGTACGCGCACGCGGACGTCGAAAACGGGAGCGTTCCGCCGAGGCCATGCGCGAGGGCTGGCCTTCGAGGGACGTTGTTCCTCGAACTACTTACAAGCGAGTCGAAGCGCGTCCTCGGTCCGGTCCATCACCGGCGGCGCATCCATCGCGGGCGATGGCGGCGTCCTGCGGACGGCGCGCGCTACGGTCAATTCGGGCCCTTGAGCGGCACGTCGACGAGCTTCCGGATCGCCATGCCGCCGGGATACCCGTAGCTCGCGTAGACGTCCCAGCCCCAGACCGTCGCGGAGAAGGGGCCCTCGCTCCGCATCCGCTGGAGGCCGGCGCGGCATTGCTTGTCGCCGAACTTCTCGCCCGGCTTGAACTCGTGCGTGAGGTCCACGCGCCGGTACTCGTACTCGCCGCGCGTGCCGATGGGGATGAAGTCCAGCAGCTCTCCGGCGCACTCGAGCCACACGGGCTTGAACTCGCCGCGCACGCGCTTCCGAACGATGACGAGCGAGTTCTCGCGGTAGGTCGGGTCGGCGTAGAAGCTGTACGAGCTCATGTACTGGTCCGCCGGCACGACGTTGACGAACTCGGGGTCTCCCATCCCGCCGAAGGCGGCGCCGCCGGACATGTGCACCCCGAGGTAGAACGGATGCTCGGCGTCGCGCGAGCGGACGACGAACGGCTCGCTCGCCCGCGCCCGGAAGAGCACGAGCTCACCGGTCGACAGCGTGAGGGGCGCACCGGCGGGCTTGACCGGATCGTAGTCGAGCTCCGTTCCGTCGCGCCCTCCCACCATCCGGTACCAGACTTGTTCGTCGCCCGGCAGGCGCGGTCGATACGACACGCCGACGTACTCCGAGCCCCACTGCTCGAACGGCGGGATCTGCTGCTCCACGATATCGCACGCGCCTTGGTTACTGTCCGGGATCACCGCGCAGATGTTCCCGCCGACGGTGATGGTCGGCTTGCTCGAGAAGACGAGGCTGCCAGTGAGCTCTCGGGACTGGAGGATCTGGACGAACTGTCCCTTCGCGAGCGTCAGCTTGGCCGGTGTCCCGGCGGCGCCTCCCTTGAAGCCGTATCCGTCGAGGATGTTCTGCTTGCCGATGATCGTGACCTCGGTGTCGTCCTCCGCGGCGAAGATCCGGGTCGACGGCCCGGTGCCGTCCTGCCACCCGTCGACGACCACGTGCTCCTTCGCCCATGCGCTGACGGGGAAGACGAGCGTCGACGTGGGTACGACGCTCGGCGCGCCGCCGTACGGGTACATCGCGCTGACCCCGACGGGGACGTTGGTCGTCAGATGAAACGCCTCGCCGATCGCGGACCCGAAGGTGCCGAAGTCCTTCTGGATGGCAGGCTTAACACCCTCCGGGCAGCTGACGTGATCAGACCTCTCATTGACCGTGCGCGACTTGGTCGGATCCCAGTCGGACACGAAGACGATAGCGCTCTCGCCGGGAGCGATCGGGCCTTCGAGAGGCTCGAGATCGGTGCTGTTCGGCACCGCCCGAAAGAGCGAACGGGAGAGATCGATCGACTGGCCACCGAGAGTGACCGAGAGCGTTGCCGGCTGGTTCGAGGCGTTGACGACGAACGCCGCATGGCACGACTGGGTGGTTCTGGGGTCGTAGCGCGGAGCGGCGAAGTAAAATTCGCAGCCGTTCGAGCTTCGGTCCGCCGCAGCGGCCTCGCAGGGCTCCTGGCACTTGGCTGCGCCGCACGCTTTGTCGTCGGCGCATTTTTCATACACCTCACCCGTACACGAATTCACGACCGCGCGGCCGTCGAGCGAGCACTGGAGGAGGCAGACCTCGGCGTCGGCGCCGGCATCCTCGACGACGTCGAAGCCTCCCGGCGCCGTGAAGACGTCGCGGTGGTCGCCGCACGCTCCGAGCGCCGACACGCCGATGCCGAGGCTCACGGCGACGCCGACGCCGCCGACGGAATAGCGAGCGCGCGTCATGGGAACTTCACCTCCGTCGGAACGAGGACCGAGCCCTTGGGGAGTCCGGCGCCGAGCTGGCCGTTCATGTTGCTTCCCCAGCAGTACACTTTTCCATTCGTCAGGATGGCGCATGTCGAATAAGGCATCACCTTCACCTCGGCTGCCGGCGCTGGGAGGTCCTTCACGCGAACAGCGTCGAGCGCATACTCTTTGGTCCCATCACCGGCTTGACCGGCGTTGTTCAGGCCCCAGCAGTAGACCTCTCCCGAGATCGACGTCGCACACCAGCGGCGCTTCTCGAAGTACTCCGTGTAGTTCTCGGTCACCTTCGAAGACTGCGTCGTGGCGATGCGCGTGATCCGCTCCGGTGTGTCGACCGCGCTCGGCAACGCACGAGCGTGCTTGTCCGGCGTGACGCTCGGGTTGGAGACGTCCGGCATCCCCCAGCACCAGCCGACGCCGTTCGCGACGGCGCACGCCTCCGGGCCCATGCCCGCTGCACTTGCGCTCGCCGTCGATACCATCGTGACGTGGTGGAGCGCGACCGGCCCCGGCCACCCGTCGGACAACAGAGGCGTCGGGCGCCCGACGCCAGGCGAGACGCCCCAGCTCAGGAGCGTGCCGTCGTCGTAAATCGTGAAGGTGACGTTGCTGACCGCGAGGTCCTTCGCGCCGGCGGCGAGCGGCACCTGGCGCGGCGGCGCGCTCTCGGCGGTCGCGGGGAGATCCTCGCCGAGCTGGAGCCCGCTGTTCGCGCCCCAGCAGACGACGCTCTCGTCGCGGAGCACGGCACACCCGACGGTCGGACCGACAGCGACCTTGCTTGCAGGGCCTGGGAGTGGCAGGCGCACGGGGCTCGCCTCCACGGTCGTCGCCGACGCGTCGCTCTGGAGGAACGGGCCACGTCCCCAGCACCAGACGGCCCCGTCGCTGTCGACGGCGCACGTGTGGTCGAGCGCCGTGACGTTCGTCAGCCCGGGGACGCGCACGGGGACCGGGCTGTCGGTCGTCGTGACCTCGGGGTCGCCAAGCTGTCCAGCGTTGTTCGCGCCCCAGCACGCGACGGTGCCGTCGGTGAGGAGAGCGCAATAGCCTTCCTCG
>Ga0164243_10009122_pt1 | contig 14488 bp, 11 predicted proteins | sample OricompcompostOP_FD_108781 | JGI IMG/M metagenome (GOLD analysis project Ga0164243, IMG submission 108781) | Organic Plus compost microbial communities from Emeryville, California, USA - Original compost - Organic plus compost (OP) | ecosystem: Engineered > Solid waste > Mixed feedstock >... | reverse complement strand
TGAGAACGCGACCGATCACGGGAGGCAATCTGTCCGTTTTGCTCCGTGTTGGGGCGCTTCTATGTTGGGGAGTGCCAACGGGCCGCCACAGCCGCCGGCCGCCAGCTGGACGCGACCCAGGAGCCACAGTGGACACCGACATCTGCTTCAGGTCCGCCCGCGATCTCGCCGCCGCCGTCCGAACCCGGGAACTGTCCGCGGTCGAGATCGTCCAAGCCCACCTCGACCACATCGAGCGGACGAACCCGCACGTCAACGCGATCACCACGCTCGTCGCCGACCGCGCGCTCGACGAGGCGCGCGAAGCCGACCGGCAGACGGTCTCCGGAGCCGACGTGGGCCCGCTGCACGGTCTTCCCATCGCGCACAAGGACACCCACGCCACGGCCGGAATCCGCACCACCTCGGGATCGCCGATCATGCGCGACCGGGTTCCCGAGCACGACGACCTCATCGTGTCCCGGCTGCGCCGGGCCGGTGCGATCACCATCGGCAAGACCAACGTGCCCGAGTTCTCCGCCGGCGCGCACACCTTCAACCCGCTGTTCGGCGCCACCCGCAACCCCTACGACCTCGAACGCACCGCCGGAGGCAGCAGCGGCGGTGCGGCCGCGGCGCTCGCCACCGGCATGCACCCGCTCGCCGACGGCAGCGACATGGGCGGGTCGCTGCGCTTCCCCGCCGGGTTCTGCAACGTCGTCGGGCTGCGCCCGTCGGCCGGCCGCGTGCCCAGCCGCAGCAAGGACGGCTGGGACTCGCTGACCGTGCAGGGCCCGATGGCCCGCTCGGTCGGCGACCTGGCCCACATGCTGTCGGTGATCGCCGGACCCGATCCGCGGTCGCCGATCTCGCTGCAGGAGTCCGGTGAGGAGTTCCGCGCCGACCTCGACCTCGATCCGCGCGGCCTGCGGGTCGCGTGGTCGGCGGACTTCGGCGGCCAGCTGCCGATGGACCCGGAGGCCACCGAGATCGTCGAGCGGCAGGTCGAGGTGTTCGAGGACCTGGGCTGCCACGTGGAGCAGGACTGCCCGGACTTCGCCGGAGCCGACGAGTCCTTCCACACCATGCGCGCCTGGCAGCTGGAGCTGAGCCTCGGCGGGCTGGTGGACCGCAACCCGGACCTGGTCAAGGACAGCCTGCTGCGCAACGTCGAGACCGGTCGCGAGCTCACCGCGGTGGACCTGGGCCGGGCGGTCAAGGCCCGCACCAGGCTCTTCCAGCGGGTGATGGACTTCTTCGAGCGCTACGACGTGCTCGTGCTGCCGGTCAGCCAGGTGCCGCCGTTCCCGGTCGACACCGAGTACCCCACCGAGATCGGCGGGGTGGAGCACAGCACCTACCTGGACTGGATGCGCTCGTGCACCTGGGTGACCGCCACCGGGCACCCGGCCGTGTCGGTGCCGGGCGGGTTCACCGCCACCGGCATGCCGATGGGCGTGCAGCTGGTCGGCAAGCACCGCCACGAGCTCGCGCTGCTGCGCGTGGCGCACGCCTTCGAGCAGGCCACCGGGCACGGTCGCAACCGGCCGTCCGTCGCGGGCAGTCCTCGCCCGGCCCTGGTCTGAGCACCCCGTTCATCCGCGTTTACCCCGAGGAGTGTGTCCCATGACCGTGATCGACAACGAGGAGTTCGCGCAGGCCCCGCCGCGGCCGGACACCCTGCGCGAGCGCGTCGACGAGCTGGAGCAGCGGCGCATCGAGATCGTCGAGGGGCCGAGCGAGCGCGCCACCGAGGCGCAGCGCTCCCGGCGCAAGCTGACCGTGCGCGAGCGGCTGGACCTGCTGCTCGACGAGGGCACCTTCGTCGAGATCGAGGGCCACCGGCGGCACGAGGCCACCGCGTTCGGCATGGGCCGGCGCCGCCCGGCCACCGACGGCGTGGTCGCCGGGTGGGGGCTCGTCGACGGCCGCAAGGTGTTCGTCTACGCCCACGACTTCCGCATCTTCGGCGGGTCGCTGGGCAAGGCGCACGCCGAGAAGATCCACAAGGTGATGGACCTGGCCGAGTCCACCGGTGCCCCGCTGATCAGCCTCAACGACGGGGCGGGCGCGCGGATCCAGGAGGGCGTGACCGCGCTGGCCGGCTACGGCGGCATCTTCAGCCGCAACGTGCGCGCCTCCGGGGTGATCCCGCAGATCAGCGTGATGCTCGGGCCGTGCGCTGGCGGCGCGGCCTACTCGCCGGCGCTGACCGACTTCGTGTTCATGGTCGAGGACATCTCGCAGATGTTCGTCACCGGCCCGGACGTGGTCGAGGCGGTCACCGGCGAGCAGGTCACCCACGACGAGCTCGGCGGGGCGCAGGCGCACGCCAGCAAGTCCGGTGTGGCCCACTGCCACTACCGGGACGAGGAGACCTGCCTGCAGGACGTGCGGCACCTGGTGTCGCTGCTGCCGTCGAACAACCAGGAGCAGCCGCCGGCCGTCGACAACGACGACCCGACCGACCGGGTCAACGACGCGCTGCTGGACGTGGTCCCGGTGGAGGCGAACCAGTCCTACGACATGCGCGAGGTCATCGCCGAGATCGTCGACGACGGTGACCACTTCCCGCTGCACGAGCACTGGGCGCAGAACATCGTGTGCACCCTTGCCCGCATCGACGGGCACGTGGTCGGCATCATCGCGAACCAGCCGCGGGCGATGGCCGGCGCGCTGGACATCGCCGCCTCCGAGAAGGCCTCGCGGTTCGTGCAGACCTGCGACGCCTTCAACATCCCGCTGGTGACGCTGGTCGACGTGCCCGGCTTCCTGCCCGGCACCGACCAGGAGCACGGCGGGATCATCCGGCACGGCGCGAAGCTGCTGCACGCCTACTGCTCGGCGTCGGTGCCGCGGGTGCAGCTGATCGTGCGCAAGGCCTACGGCGGGGCCTACATCGTCATGGACTCGCGGTCGATCGGCGCGGACCTGTCGTTCAGCTACCCGAGCAACGAGATCGCCGTCATGGGCGCGGAGGGCGCTGCCAACGTCATCTTCCGCAAGGAGATCAGCTCCGCCGAGGACCCGGAGGCGGTGCGGGCGCAGCGCACGCAGGAGTACCGCGACGAGCTCGTGCACCCGTACTACGCGGCCGAGCACGGCCTGGTCGACGACGTCATCGACCCGCGCAGCACCCGCAAGGTGCTGGTGGACTCGCTGGCGATGCTGCGCACCAAGACCGCACCGCTGCCCTACCGCAAGCACAGCAACCCGCCGATGTGATCCGACCGCCGTGGAGGGTGAGTGAGATGGGTTCCGCGGACGAACCGCGGGTGGACGTGCGCGTCGAGCGGGGATCGCCCGGCGATGCCGAGCTCGCCGCGCTCGTGACCGCCCTGCTGGCGGTGCGCAGCCCCGAGGAACCCGCCGGGCCGGAAGGCGCGCGGCGGGCGAGCTGGGTGCGGCCCCAGCAATTCCAGGCCCCCGGATCGTGGACGCGGTTCGGGCGGGAACGACCGGTGATCCGGCACGGGTGAGAGGGAAGACAGTGCGCAAGGTTCTGATCGCGAACAGGGGCGAGATCGCCCTGCGGGTGGTCCGCGCGTGCCGGGACGAGGGGCTCGGCAGCGTTGCGGTGTACGCGCGCCCGGACGAGCAGGCGCCGTTCGTGCGCCACGCGGACGAGGCGTTCGCGCTGGGCGGGGACACGGCCGCCGACAGCTACCTCGACGTCGAGAAGGTCATCAACGCGGCCCGGCAGGCCGGTGCGGACGCGGTGCACCCGGGCTACGGGTTCCTCTCCGAGAACGCGGAGTTCGCGCAGGCGGTGCTCGACGCCGGTCTGGTGTGGATCGGCCCGGATCCGCAGACGATCCGCGACCTCGGGGACAAGGTCACCGCGCGGCACATCGCCACGCGCGCCGGGGCGCCGCTGGTGCCCGGCACGAAGGATCCGGTCGCCGGCTCCGAGGAGGTCGTGGCCTTCGCCCGCGAGCACGGCCTGCCGGTGGCGATCAAGGCCGCGCACGGCGGCGGCGGTCGCGGGCTGAAGGTGGCCCGCACCGAGGAGGAGATCCCCGAGCTGTTCGACTCGGCGGTGCGGGAGGCCGTCGGGGCGTTCGGCCGGGGCGAGTGCTTCGTCGAGCGCTACCTGGACCGGCCGCGGCACGTCGAGGCGCAGGTCATCGCCGACCAGCACGGCAACGTCGTCGTGGCGGGCACCCGCGACTGCTCGCTGCAGCGGCGGCACCAGAAGCTCGTCGAGGAGGCGCCCGCGCCGTTCCTGTCCGAGCAGCTGCGCGCCGAGGTGCACCGGGCGGCGCGGGCGATCTGCGCCGAGGCCGGCTACCACGGCGCCGGCACGGTGGAGTTCCTCGTCGGCGAGGACGGGACGCTGTCCTTCCTGGAGGTCAACACGCGGCTGCAGGTCGAGCACCCGGTCACCGAGCAGACCACCGGGCTGGACCTGGTCCGCGAGCAGTTCCGCATCGCCCGCGGCGAGGCGCTGGTCGACATCGCCGATCCGGAGCCGGTCGGGCACGCGATCGAGTTCCGGATCAACGGTGAGGACGCCGGCAGCGGCTTCCTGCCCGCGCCGGGGACGGTGACGCGGTTGGTCCTGCCGGACGGTCCGGGCGTGCGCGTGGACGCCGGTGTGGAGCAGGGCAGCGTCATCGGTGGGCAGTTCGACTCGCTGCTGGCGAAGGTGATCGTGACCGGTGCGGACCGGCAGCAGGCGCTGCAGCGGTCTCGCAGGGTCCTCGACGAGATGGTCGCCGAGGGCATGGCGACGCTGCTGCCGTTCCACCGGGTCGTCGTCGACGATCCGGCGTTCGCCGCGGCCGACGGGCTTTCGGTGCACACGCGGTGGATCGAGACCGAGTTCGACAACACGATCCCGCCGCACGGTGCCGGTGCCGCTCCGGAGGAGGGCGAGCAGCGCCGGTCGCTGACCGTCGAGGTCGGCGGGCGCCGGCTGGAGGTCTCGGTCCCGGCGGACTTCGCGGGCCCGCCGCAGCAGCAGGCCAGGTCGGCGCCGAAGTCGCGTCGCCGCGGCGGTGGCGGACAGCTCGGCGCCGGGGCCTCGGGGGCCGCGGTCACGGCCCCGATGCAGGGCACGGTGGTGAAGCTGGTCGTCGAGGAGGGCCAGCAGGTCAGCACCGGTGACCAGATCGCGGTGCTGGAGGCGATGAAGATGGAGAACCCGGTCACCGCGCACAAGGACGGCGCCGTGTCCGGTTTGAAGATCAGCACCGGTGATTCGGTGGCGCAGGGCGCGACCCTCTGCGAGATCTCCGACTGAACGAGTCCTCCGGGCAGGCCGGTGTTGCCGGTAGAACCTCGCGCCCGGTCAGTGCACCGCGCCCTCCGCGCTTTCCTGCACTGACCGGGCGTTCGAGTGCGTGAAGATCCAGACGCCGTGCGGGCGGCAGTGGTCCTTGCGGTACCAGGCGACGGCGTCCGGCGAGGCGATGTCCGCGCCGGGGGACGGCACGGGAAGCGGCGAGACGGGGGCGCCTTCCGGGCCGACCGGGATGGTGATCTCGCGGCCGTCCTCCGGCCCGCCGAACAGCTCGATCCGTGCGTGCATGTGCATGGTCGATCCCTCTCAACGTGCTCGTGGGTTCGCCCGTGGCGTTACCGTCCGCAGTGAATCATGCTTCCAGACGACTGCCTACGGTGTGTACTCGTCGGCGCGAAATCGCGCTCTGTTGTCACCGTTCTGGAGCATTCCGGTGTTCCGTCACTCCAGGGCGTGAAAACGCCCCCGCGCTCAACCGGCCTGGGGGTCACCGGGAGTGCGGGGGCGACCGTCCACCCCTGGGGGTCAGGTGGACTGAACACAGGTTACTCGCTAGTACCTCTCGTGTCTCTACTTGCGGAGATCTTTTCTGCTCCGATCAGGTGCGGTGCTGGTCACGGCGGGACGCCTGCGGTCGACGCTCCGTGCGGACGACCTCCGCGCGGAGGGCCCGAGCAACCGGAGAAATGATCCAGATCGCGGTGAGAACTGCGGAGGAGTGGAACCACACCGCCGGCGCGGCCCCTCGTCGCGCCGGCGGTGTGGCGGTCGGCCCGCGGGCGCAGGGGCATTGCGCACCGGGGCCTCGGGCACCAGTTCGCGCGTCGGGCTGGTGCCCTGCCCACCTCGCTGGCGCGGCGCGATCGCAGCGCCAGCGGACGGTCGTATCCTCTCCCCGCTCGCGGCGATCAGCAGTCCCGGCGCGGGACACGAACCCGGATGGGGTGACACCGGTTCGCCGCGGACGCGGAATCCGCCCGTAGTCCCCTGTGGACGGACGGGCGCCGCGCGACAGTGTCCGCTGTGGATCGACGAGCGGAGTCGCTGGAAGAACTGGTGCACGGATGGCGCCGGCACGCCCCCGACCTGTTGCTGCACGACCCGGGTGGCGCTGCCGAGACCGTCGTCCGCCGCGGGGAACTGCTCCTCACCGCGCAGCACGCGTCCGAGGAGCTCGACCGCCTCGGCAGCTGGGTCGACGCGGTGCACCACCACGAGGGACTGGGCCTCGCCCGGGCGCGGCTGCGCACCTCCGAGCGCGAGCGGTGCGTCGAGATCGCGCGGGAGCGAGGTGCCGGCGTGTCCGCCAACCACGTCCACATCGGATCCGCGGTGCTGCACGGCTCGCCGGTGCTGTTCGGAACCGGGGCGCAGGCCGCGGATTGCCCGCCGGTGCCCGCGCCGGCCGCGGAGCTGTGGGAACCGCCGGTGCTGGTCGGCGTCCTCGACACCGGTCTCGATCCGCACCCGTGGTTCGCCGAGCGGCCGTGGTTCCGGCAGGTGCGCGAGGAGCTGGACGCCGACGGCGATGCGGGGCAGGACAGGCACGCCGGCCACGGCACGTTCGTCGCGGGGCTGGTGCTCCAGCGGGCTCCGGGAGCCGTGGTCCGCGCTTCCCGCGCGCTGTCCTCGCTCGGATTCACCGACGACGTGCGGGTCGCCGAGGGTTTGCGGTCCTTCGCCGGCCGGGTCGACGTGGTGCTCGTGACCTCGGGGTGCCGCACTCCGGACGACGCGTGCCCGCCCGCGCTGCGGTCGGCGGTTCCGGACGGCGCGGTGGTCGTGGCGGCGGCGGGCAACCACGGGAGTTCGCGACCGTTCTGGCCGGCCGCGCTTCCCGGGGTGCTCGCCGTCGGGGCGACCGGCTCGAACGGGGATCGCGCGGAGTTCTCCAACCGCGGCGACTGGGTCGATGCGGCCGCTCCGGGCGTGGACGTGGTCAGCAGCCACGTGGACCTCGTGCCCGGCAAGCCGGACGAGCGGACCTACGGGTGCGCGCGCTGGAGCGGAACCTCCTTCGCCGCCCCGCAGATCGCCGGCGCCGTCGCCGAGATGCTCCACCAGGGACTCGGGGCCGGCGAAGCGGCCGCAGCCGCCCGTGATCGTCATCCGTTCGGTGGTTGTTGGCGCGATCATGAATCCACGCGGGCTTCTCGCACCTCTTAAGGAAGACCGACGAAATCGGCTTCCGAGGGAGGTCTCCGGGTGCACGAGGTGGGGGAGAGCAATGCGGGCGCGGTGCTGCTGCACCGCGCCGCCGACGGCGACGAGGCCGCTTGGCGAGAACTGGTCGACCGCCACTCGGCGGTCGTCTGGGGCGCGGCGCGGGCGCATTCGGCCACGGCCGCCGATGCGGAGGACGTCTACCAGGCGACCTGGCTGCGACTGGCCGAGAACCTGGCGCGGATCCGGGAACCGGAGGCGCTTCCCGGGTGGCTGGTGACCACCGCTCGGCGCGAGTCGGTGCGGCTGGCCAAGGCCCGCAACCGGGAGTCGCCGGTCGGCGTGGACCAGGCGCAGGTGGACGTGCCGGATCCGGGCGACGGCCCGGAGAGCAGGGCGCTGCGGTCGATGGCCGCCTCCCGGTTGTGGCAGGCGTTCGCCCAGCTGCCGCAGCGCTGCCAGCAGCTGCTGCGCATCGTCGCGGTCGCACCGGAGACGAGCTACGCCCAGGTCAGCGAATCGTTGGGGCTGCCGCGCGGCAGCATCGGACCGAAGCGGCGCCGCTGCCTGACCTCGCTGCGCGAGCGGATGGCCTCGGGCGGTCTTCCCGAGGAGGTGGCCGGATGAGGATCCCGAGCGAACTGCGCGCGCTGCGCGAGCTGTTCCTGGCGGGAGATCCCGCGCCGAGCCGGGTCGTCGACGCCGCCTACGCGGCGGTCGCGCGGGCCCGCGAGTGGTCCGCCTCGGCCCCGCTGGAGCTGGTCTGCGACTCCGCGGACGGCCCGGTGTCCGCGCCGGTGCGGGCGGGTGAGCGCGCACCCGCCGCGCGCTCGCTGAGCTTCGCGATGCCGGGCCGGATCGTCGAGGTGGACTTCGTGCCGACCGTGCCGGGCACGCTGCGTGCCACCGGCATGGTGATCAGCAGGACCGGCCAGCCGCCGACCGGTGAGCTGGTGGTGCGCCACGGCACCGGGCACTCGGCCGGCGAGCTCGACGAGCACGGCGCCTTCCGGGTGGACGACATTCCGAGCGGTCCGGTCAGCCCGGTGCTGCGCACCGGTGGTGCGGTGACCGCGGCCGCGGATTGGTTGGTCTGTTGAGCGCCGGGCTGGCCGAGCGGGGCCACCGCGACACCCCGCCGCAGGCCTCGCTGCTGTGGTGGCGGGAGCACGCGAGCGCAGCTCCGGCCCGGGCGCTGCGCGAGGCCGAGCGCTGGTTGTCGGCCGGCGCCGGTGCGGACGTCGACGTGCTGGCACGGCACGTGGCGTGCCTCGCCCTGGTCGAGCAGGGGTGCGCGGCGGAGGCGCTGGAGCACGCCCACCGGGGGCTGGAAGCGGCCCAGCAGGCGGGTCTGGTGCGGCGGGAGGCGCAGCTGCGCCTGACGCTGGCGTGGATCGAGCTGGACCGCGGCGCCGGCGAGGCCAGCTACGGGCAGCTCGACGCCGCCGAGCCGCACCTCGACGAGCACGAGCTGGCGCGGGCCCGCTGCGTGCGCGGCCTGCTGCACCTGCAGGGCGACCGCTACGGCGCGGCGGTCGCCGAGCTCAGCTCCGCGCTGGACCGGCTGCGCGACCGCGGCGACCGGCACTGGACGGCCAACGCCCTGCTCGGCCGCGGCCTCGCCCGGCACGACCGCAACGAGGTGGAGGCCGCCGAGGACGACCTGTTCGCCGCCGAGCGGCTCTTCGCCGCGGACGGGCGCACCGGCCGGGCCGCGGCCTGCCAGCACAACCGCGGGTGCGTGGCGTTCCGCGCCGGGGACCTGCCGCGCGCCCTGCGGCTGTACTCCGACGCGCTGGCGACGGGGCTGGATCCGGACGTGAACCCGGAGGCGCGGGTCGACCGCGCCGAGGCGCTGGCCGCGGCCGGGATGCACGCCGAGGCGCGCGCCGAGATGCAGCGCGCGGCGGGTCATCTGTCCGCGGTCGGGCGGAAGGTGCGGCTGGCCGAGACGCGGCTGGCGCTGGCCGGCTGCGCGCTGCGGGAGGGCGATCCCGAGGCGGCGGCGCGGGCGGCGCGGGAGGCGCGCAAGCTGTTCCGCGCCCAGGACCGCGCCGCCTGGTCCGCGCTGGCCGCGGTCACCCTCTGGCAGGCCCGGCTGCGCGCCGGCCACTGCTCGCGGCACGTGCTCGCCGCCGCCCGCAAGGCGGCGGCGAACTGCGCGGACCAGGGCTGGCCGGCCGCGGCGGCGGAGCTGTGGTTGACCGCGGGGCGCAGCGCCCACCGCGCGGGTCTGCACGCGGCGTCGCGCGAGCTGCTCGCGCTCGCCGCGGCCAGCGGCGAGCAGGGGCTGGCGACCGCGCCGCAGCGGGTCGTCGGCTGGTTGGCGCGCGCCCTGCTAGCCCGGCAGGACGGGGACCCGGACGCGGTGTTCGAGGCGTGCGGCCGCGGACTGCGCACTGTGGACACCTATGCCGCGGCGATCCCGGCGTACGAGCTGCGCGCGCAGGCGTTCGGGCTCGCCGAGGAGCTCGCGGCCACCGCGGTGGAGCAGGCGCTGCGGGTCGGTGATCCGCGCACGGTGCTGCGCTGGACCGAGCGGGCGCGGGCCAGCGCGCTGGGCCGGCGGTTGCCGCATCCGCCGGAGGACGCGGAGTTGCGCGCGGCGCTGGTGGAGCTGCGCGCGGCCGTTGCCGCCGAGCGGGACGGCGGCGACCACCGGTCCGAGATCGTCGAGCTGGAGGACCGGGTGCGGCAGCGGGCGATGCTCGTCGACGGCGCGCTCGCCGGCGAGCACCAGCGCCGGGACTTCGAGCAGTTGCGCGCCCGCCTCGGCAGGGCCGCCCTGGTGACCGTGTTCAGCCACGACGGGCAGCTGCGGGTGCTGTCCGTTGTGGACGGAAACATGCGCGTGCGGGCGGTCGGACCCGAGGAGCAGCTCCAGTCCCAGGTGGACAGGATGCGCCACCTGCTCGCCCGGCAGGCCGGGGCGAAGCCGGACCACGTCCGCCAGGTCTTCGCCGACGCCCTCGCCGAGGTCGCCGAGTCCGTGGAGCGGCAGGTGCTCGGCGACCTGCGCGCCGAGCTGCACCCGGAGCGGCCGCTCGTCGTGGTGCCCACGGGGCGGCTGCACGCGCTGCCGTGGGCGGCGCTGCCGTGCTGCCGCGGACGCAGCGTCACCGTGGCGCCGTCCCTGCGGTGCTGGTTGCGCGCGGGTGACGACGCGCGCCGGGCTCGCGGGACCCAGGAGCGCGCGTGGATCGCCGGACCGCGGCTGGAGCACGCCGAGCGGGAAGTCCGGGCGCTGCACCGCGAATCCGGTGGCCAGCTGCTCACCGGGGAGGACGCCGCGGTGGAGCGGGTGCTGGCCGCCGCCGACGGTGCCGGCACCGTGCACATCGCCGCGCACGGCGAGTTCCGCGACGACCAGCCGCTGCTGTCGGCCCTGGAGCTGGCCGACGGGCCGCTCTACGGCCACGACCTGGACCGGCTGCACCGCGGCCCGGCGACCGTCGTGCTCTCGGCGTGCGAGGTCGGCCGCTCGGCGGTCAGCCGCGGCGACGAGCTCAGCGGGTTGGCGACCGCCCTGCTGGGCCGCGGCACCGCGACCGTGATCGCCAGCATCGTGCCGGTCGCCGACGAGCGCGCCGCCGAGGTGATGCTCGCGCTGCACGCGGGCCTGCGGCGCGGGCTCAGCCCGGCCGCGGCGCTGGCGAGGGCCCAGCGCGAGCACGGCGAAACCGGCTTCATCTGCTTCGGCTACGGAGGTGATCCCTCGTGACGCACCGGCGCGCGCACCGGCGCCCGGCGCCGTCCCCGCTCACGCCCCCGCGGCGGTTCCGGCGGCCGTCAGCGCAGCTTGTGCAGCCGTTCGATCCCCTCGTCGATGACCTCGTCGCGCTTGCAGAACGCGAACCGCACCAGGTGCTGCGTGGTCTCCGCGTTGTCGCAGAACACCTGCACCGGGATGGCGGCCACGCCGATCTTCTCCGGCAGCGCCCGCGCCAGCTCCGCGCCGTCGGTGAAGCCCAGCGGGCGGACGTCCGCGCAGACGAAGTAGGTGCCCTCGCTCGCCAGCGGGTCGAGGCCGGCGTCGGCCAGTCCCTGCGAGAGCCGGTCGCGCTTGCGCTGCAGCCCGTCGCGCAGCTCGCGCACCCAGTCCCGCTCGTGGCGCAGCGCGTGCGCCACCGCCGGCTGGAACGGGGCACCGCCGACGAAGGTCAGGAACTGCTTGGCCGCGCGGACCGCGGAGACCAGCTCGGACGGCCCGCACACCCAGCCGATCTTCCAGCCGGTGGCGCTGAAGGTCTTGCCCGAGCTGGAGATCGACAACGTCCTCTCGGCCATGCCCGGCAGCGTCGCCAGCGGGGTGTGCTGGCGCCCGTCGTAGAGCAGGTGCTCGTAGACCTCGTCGGTGACCGCGACGAGGTCGTTGTCCCGGCAGACCTGCGCGATCGTCGCCAGCTCCTGGTCGGTGAACACCGTGCCGGTCGGGTTGTGCGGCGAGTTCAGCACCAGCGCGCGGGTGTTCGGCCCGACGGCCGCGCGCAGGGCCGCGGTGTCGAGCTCGAAGCGGTGGTTCTCGCCCTGGCGCAGCGGGACCGTGCGGCGCACCCCGCCGGCCATCGCGATCGCCACCGGGTAGGAGTCGTAGTACGGCTCCACGACGACGACTTCCTCACCCGGCTCGACCAGCGCCAGCATCGAGGCGGTCAGCGCCTCGGTGGCGCCCACGGTCACCAGGACCTCGCCGTCCGGGTCGTGGTCGAGGCCGTAGTGCTCGCGGCGGTGCTCGGCGACGGCCTCGCGCAGCTCCGGCTCGCCCGCCCCCGGCGGGTACTGGTTCGCGCCGTTCGCGATCGCCTCCCGCGCGGTCCGCAGCATCTGCTCGGGACCGTCGGTGTCCGGGAAGCCCTGGCCGAGGTTGACCGCCCCCGTCCGCCGCGCGAGCTCGGTGATCTCCGCGAAGATCGTCGACGTGAACGGGCGCAACCGGGTGGTGAGGGCAGGAGTACGCACGTGCGGAACCCTAAACGATGGGTGGGCGCGCGGGGTACGCCTCGGCGACCGGTTCTCGCCGGGCGGCCTGCCGAAGGGGCGGCACCACCAGCGAAAACCCGACTTCCGGGGCGTCGGGGCGGTAGCTCCGGAACCTCGCGGACCAGCTCGTGCGGCGAGGCCCGGATCACGTCGGCCCTGTGCGGAGCGGTTGCGCTGAGACAATCGCCGCGTGCGGACAGCGGAGCCCGATGCGGTGAAACGTCGCAGGCTGCGGCGGATGAAGGCGGTGGCCACCGGGCTGCTGGTGCTGGCCCTCGTGGTCTACGCCGTGGCCTGGTGGCAGGAACGTTCCGGAGCGGCCTGGGCGGGCTTCGTGCGCAGCGCGGCCGAGGCCAGCATGGTCGGCGCGCTCGCGGACTGGTTCGCGGTCACCGCCCTGTTCCGCCGGCCGCTCGGACTGCCGATTCCGCACACCGCGATCATCCCGACGCGCAAGGACGCCCTCGGCGAGAGCCTCGGCGACTTCGTGGGCGAGAACTTCCTGTCCGAACCGGTGGTGCGGGACAAGCTCCGCCGCGCCGAGATCGCCTCCCGCGCGGGCGCCTGGCTGCAGGAGCCCGCGCACGCGGAGCGGGTCACCTCCGAGCTGGCGACCGCGGTGCGCGCCGCGGTGCAGGTGCTGCGCGACGAGGACGTGCAGGCGGTGATCGAGCAGGCGGTGGTGCGCCGCTTCTTCGACCGCCCCTGGTCGCCGCACCTGGGCCGGGTCCTCGCGCAAGTGCTCGCCGACGGGTCGCACCGCGGACTCGTGGACCTCGTCTGCGACCGCGCCTACGACTGGGTGCGGGACAACCACGAGATGTTCATGCGGGTCGTCAGCGACCGCGCGCCCTCCTGGTCGCCGCGGTTCTTCGACTCCATGGTCGCCGAGCGGATCTACACCGAGGCGCTGTCGTTCGCCTGGGCGGTGCGCACCGATCCGGACCACCAGATGCGCAAGGCCGTCGACGACTTCCTCGTCGAGTTCGCCGCGGACCTGCAGCACGACCCGGCGACGCAGGAGCGCGCCGAGGCGGTCAAGCGGCGGGTGCTGGAGAACGAGGAGGTCGGGCGGCTGCTGTCGGCGGCCTGGGCCACCGCCAAGGACCTGCTGCTCACCGCGGCCGAGGACCCCTCCAGCGAGCTGCGCGCGCGGGTGCGGGAGGGGCTGCGCTCGCTCGGCCGCCGCCTCGGTGCCGAACCCGAGCTGCGGTCCAAGGTGGACGGTTGGCTGGAGGGCGCCGCGGCGCACCTGGTCACGCACTACCGCGCCGAGCTCACCACGCTCATCACGGACACCGTGCGCCGGTGGGACACGGCCGAGACGTCGCGCAAGATCGAGCTGCAAGTGGGTCGCGACCTGCAGTTCATCCGCATCAACGGCACGGTCGTCGGGGGCATCGCGGGATTGGCGATCTACACCGTCTCGCACCTGCTGCTCTAGGGGTCGTCGACTTCGGGCGGGCAGCAGCGCGTCCCTGCCGGGCCGTCCTCGACCTGCGCGGCCGGCCGGTGGCGGTCCGGCCGGTGGTCGCCACTGCCGGAGCGGTGCCGGTCGGTGCCGGCGGGGGCGATCCGGCGGTGGCGGCCCGACGGTGGCGGTCCGGCGGGAAAGGTCGCGATCCCGGCCACTCCGCAGCTCCCCGCGGGCGCTCGCGAGCGCGGCGCCGTGACCCGCGTCGATGCCTCTCCGGGGGCGCGCCGGCCGCCCGCGCGCAACCGGTGAAACGAATTAGCGGGTTGCGGAACTCGGGCGCGGGGCGTTCCACGGCTAGGATGGTTGCTGTGAGCAGCGAAGCTGTCGCACCAGAACCAGAACGCCTCTCGGCGCGCGACGCGGCCGGTTTCGACGTGGAACGCGACATCGACCTCGTCCTGACCTTCCTCAACACCTACGACGCCGAAGCCCGCACCGATGTGCTGTGCGACCGGGAGCGGTGGCAGTGGTGGTGCGCGGAACGCGGCCTCCGGCCCACTCCGGACCGGGCCGCCGCCCTCGACGTCCGCGACGCCCTGCGCGCAGCGGTCGACTACGGCCCGCTCGCCGGCGCTCTGCCCGCCGCCTTCTCGGCCTGGCCGGCCCAGATCACCCTCCGCGGAGGTGTTCCCGTGGTGACCGGT
>Ga0164243_10009121_pt1 | contig 14490 bp, 11 predicted proteins | sample OricompcompostOP_FD_108781 | JGI IMG/M metagenome (GOLD analysis project Ga0164243, IMG submission 108781) | Organic Plus compost microbial communities from Emeryville, California, USA - Original compost - Organic plus compost (OP) | ecosystem: Engineered > Solid waste > Mixed feedstock >... | reverse complement strand
TTGCCGGGGAACACTACTTCGAACAGGCGCGACAGACCCATGCGATGCTGGATCAGCTGATAGATGTAACGAACGCCGAACGACCAGTGCGGCATGCGCACCGGCAGACCGTAGATGGCGATCTCGGTCATGAAGCTTTCCGGCACCACCTCGAACTCGACCGGGTGGTACTTCAATCCCTGCGCACGAGCCAGCTGTTCGATGCGCGAGATGTGGGATTGCCAATCTTCTGTGTGCATCGTTTCGGGCATGGACGTTCAGGAGCCTTGCGAGGCCTGGGTGAAGAAATGCCGCACGGCATTCCAGATGTCGTCGGTACCGCTGACGCGATACGCGCCGACGCTATCGTCATCCCGCGACAGGTCGACGAACAGTCTGCCGATCTCGCTGTCCGGCGCCGAACCGGCCAGCGGCGCCACTTCCAGGAAGCCGCAGTAATTGCAGTCGCCGCACACTTCTTCCAGGGCGACCTGCGCCTGCGGCTGATCGGACGGGAAGTTCTCGCCGTCGGAGGCGTAGAACAGATAGATGTTGTACTGGCTCGGGCTGTAACGCTCGTCGATGATCTGGCGCACCTTCTTCAAGCCCGCCGACGCGACCGTGCCGCCGGTGCCCGTGACTTTGAAGAACTCGTCTTCCTCGAACTCCCAGGCCTCCGAGGTATGCGCGACGAACACCAGGTCGAGATGACGATACTGGCGTCGCAGGCCTTGAATGGCCCAGAAGAAGAATGTCTTGGAAATCTGGCGCTCGCGCTCGCCCATGCTGCCCGAGACGTCCAGCAGCAGGATGACCACGGCCTGCATCGCCGGCTGTTCACGCTTGGCGAGCTGGCGATAGCGCAGGTCGTCGTCGGTGAACGAAGGTGACTCCGTGCCGGTGGCGGCCTGCACGCCGCGACGCTTGATCGATTCCTTCATGGAGCGTCGGCGATCCAGACGCGAGCGCGCACCGCGTCGATCCCAGCCTTCGCGCGTCCAGTCGTCTTCCTTGGCGCGGCCCGCCTTGGCTTCCAGGTTCGGGAGCTTCATTTCCTCCCACAGCCAATCGACGATGTCGTCGATGCGGAACTCCAGCGTGTATTGCACGCCGCCGTCCTCGTTGCCGCCCTGGCCGCGTTGATTCTCGCTGTCCTGCTGCGGCCGGCCGATGCGATCGCCGGGCTTGGCCTGGCCTTGCCCGACGCCTTGCTGCTCGTTGGAGTTGCGCAGCCGGAAACGATAATGCTCCAGCATCTTTACCGGCACACGGACCGTGCTTGCACCACCGGTAAGCACGTCCGCGCCTGCCACGATCTGCGGCAGATGCTGGCGCACGGCATCGCGCACCTTGTCGTTGTGACGCAGCCAGTCCCGCGCGCCGCGCGAGAAGAGGTCGTACCAACCGGCCTCGCCCGGGCTGCGATTGCCGGAGTCGCTACTTCCGGTGCCTGTTGCGTTGTCGCTCATGTCGCTCGCAACCCCCGTCTCATTCGACCCTGCTGCTACAGTACTCCTGGTGAGTGCGTCGTGGGCAGGGCATCGTGCCCATCACACATCGGGCGTCCTGCCCGGCACCGGTCTTCAGACAGATTACTCCTCAAAGCGCCCTCCGGTTCATTTCCAGGATTACTCTTGAGCGAGCAAGGTCGTCACGTAACTCAGCGCTTCCTTGGCGCTGTGATCGTCATAGCCGTACTCCGAGGTAAGGCGATCCTGAACCGCGGAGATTTTCTTACGGGCTTCGTCGTCGGGCCGCGCCGCGGATGTCACCAGGCGCAGCACGTCGCGCCGCTCCTCGAACAGGTACTGCTCAATCGCCTCGCGCATGCGCGAGTGGCTGTTGAGAGTGAATTTCTCACCGGCCTTGTAAGCCACCATGGCCTTGCGCACCACTTCCTGACGGAAGGTCAGCTTGCCCGATTCCGATACCTTGATCTTGTCCTCGACCGAGCGCAGGAAGCGCTCGTCCGCGGGACGCGATTCGCCGGTGATCGGATCGGTGACTTCGCGGTGATCGAGCGAGGCCTCGACTTCGTCCAGATACTTGTCCAGCAGCTGCTGCGCTTCGTCCTCGAACGAGGCGAACAGCGCGCGATGCACGTCTTCCTTCACCCAGCGGTTGTAGAAGTCCTTGCGCGCCAGTACCAGATAATCGATCCACAACTTCTTGGCCTTCGCATCCATGCGCGCATCGGTTTCGATGGAGTCCTTGAGCGCGAGCAGCACCTCCATGCTGGTCAGGCTCTTCTTGTCGGTGCGCGTGATGGCGTTGGAAATCGAATTCACGATAAAGCGCGGACTGACACCTGTCAGACCTTCCTCGGGCGCTTCGGCACGCAACCGAGTGATCTCCGTCTCCGGGAAGCCTTCCACGCTCTCGCCCGCGTACAGGCGCAGCTTCTTCGACATGTCCAGGCCTTCGCGCTCCGGCTTGTACAGACGAGTCAGCACTGCGAACACCGCGGCCAGCTTCAGCGCGTGCGGATCCAGATGTACGTCGCGGAACGCCGGCGCTGCGGAGACCAGCTTGTTGTAGATGCGCGATTCCTCCAGGTAGGACAGTGTGTAAGGCACCTTGACGATGACCATGCGGTCGAGCAGCGCCTCGTTCTCCTTCTCCTGCAGGAACTTGTGGAACTCCGCGAGGTTGGTGTGCGCGAGAATGGTCTCGTCCAGATAGATCAGCGGGAAGCGCGACACCTTTACGTTCTTTTCCTGGGTCAGCGTCAGCAGCAGATACAGGAACTCGCGCTTCACCTTCAGGATTTCGATCATCTCCAGCACGCCGCGGCTGGCGGCGTACACCGCGCCCGACCACGACCACGCACGCGGATCGCCTTCGTCACCGTATTGCGCCACCTTGGACAGATCAACGGAACCGACCAGGTCGGCGAGATCCGCGGTAGTGGGGTCGTGTGGCGCATATGTGCCCACGCCCACGCGCGCTGCTTCTGAAAGGAAGATGCGTTCGACGGGCATGCGCAGGAAGTCGCCTTCGAACTCGCGCTCCAGTCGATCGCGCGCCCACGGGCTCAGCTCACCTTTGATCTCCACGCCGTACGTATCGCGGAACTCGGCGCGCAGGCTCGCGGGAATGAGATTGAGTGGCGATTCGTGCATCGGCGAGCCCTGCAAGGCATACATAGCCCCTTCATCGGTGTGGCTGTATTCCTCGAGACCGCGCTTGAGCAGGATGGCCATGGTGGACTTGCCACCCGAGGGCGGGCCTAGCAGCAGTAACAAGCGTCTGCCGACATCGGAGCCGGCCGCCGCCGCCTTGAAATAATCGACGATGCGGCCGAGCGGCTCGTCGATGCCGAACAGCTCGCGTTTGAACAACTCCTTGGAGCCTGCTCCCTCGCCGTTGCCATTGCTGTTGCCGGTGCCATTGCCATTGGCAGTGGCGCCCGAGGCGTTTTTGCCGAACCAGTTGAGCATGTCCCACAGATATTCGTGGCTGCTCCGCGCCAGTTGTCGCGCGTTACCCGGGACGATGGTGCGAAGGAATTCGCCGAAGGTGCCCGACCAGTGCTGGGCACGGTGGAATCGGCTGTAGGCGCTCAAGGCCTCGACGAAGCTCTCGCCGCGTTGCGAGCTTCCTCTGGGGCTGTCTGACGTCATCGAACCGCCCTCCAATCAGCAGGCGAGGGACAGATTTAAATCCGTGCCGCAACCTGCGAGTTCTATATACCTGTTACGACAGTGCGCTCTCGAAGGCAGTTCACACTGTCTAATTCGTAACCAGCATACTCCCGTACAGCGAGGCGAGTTGCTGAGGGTTTCGCTCGTCATTGCCTCTGGCAATTGCCGACAACCCCACACTCAAAGACTGATCCATGCCCGAACATGTTCCGTAACCACGTGCGCCAAGCAGGTGCGTCCGCCGATGGGCAGCAAGCCCGAGTGCCGTGCGCGCGGGGACGCGCAGGAACGGCTCGCGCTGCCCAACCGTAATGCTCGGCGGCTGTAATAAAGAAGGAATAATGAAGACCTGCGCAGCTCGCGGACCGCGACGCTGGAACGCGCTCGAGTTGCGCATCTCACTCGGTTGAGTGCGGAACATGACTCACTGATTACTCCCTTCGCGCCAATCTTGCAATGCGATTCATGCTGATTGGGTGCATTACGCGTGCCAGGCGGCAGGCGCGAGAGTTCAGGACGGGTTCAGGGCCGCGGGTGGCAGAGCCACCCGCGCCCCCGTGGCTGGAATCAGGCCGCCGCGTTGACCTGTGCCACGTTCAACTTGATGTCGAGCGCCTCGCGGATCACGTCATCGACGCGTTCGCAGAACACGAACTCGACTTCGTCCCGCACGCTCTTCGGCACGTCCTCGAGATCCTTGCGATTGCGAGCCGGCAGCAGCACCTTGCGGATGCCCGCGCGGTGCGCGGCCACGGTCTTCTCCTTGACGCCGCCGATCGGCAACACCAGGCCTCGCAGGCTGATCTCGCCGGTCATCGCCAGGTCGCTGCGCACCGTCTTGTTGGTGAACAGCGAGACCAGCGACGTGAACATCGAGACACCGGCGCTCGGGCCATCCTTCGGAATCGCGCCGGCGGGCACGTGAATGTGCACGTCGCTCTTGTCGAACACCGTCGTATCGATGCCGAGTCGCGCTGCTTGCGACTTCAGCAGCGACAACGCTGCCTGCGCGCTCTCCTTCATCACGTCGCCGAGCTGGCCGGTCAGGATGAGCTTGCCGTTGCCGGGAACGCGGGTCGACTCGATGAACAGAATGTCGCCGCCCACCGGCGTCCACGCCAGGCCCGTGGCCACGCCAGGCACGCTGACGCGCATCGCCACTTCGTTCTCGAAGCGCGGGGCGCCGAGAATGCCCATGAGGTCGTCGACATCGACGGTCTGTTGCGTGATCGAGCCTTCAGCGATCTTCACGGCCACGTTACGCAGCACCGCGCCGATCATCCGTTCCAGATTACGCACGCCGGCCTCGCGGGTGTGATCCCGCGCGATATGGCGAAGCGCCTCGTCCGTGATCGAGGCCTGCTCGGGCTTCAATCCGTTCGCTTCCAGCTGACGCCGCACCAGGTAGCGCTTGGCAATCTCCACCTTCTCGTCCTCGGTGTAGCCGGTGAGCTCGATCACTTCCATGCGATCGCGCAGCGGGCCGGGGATGGTGTCGAGGATGTTCGCCGTGGCGATGAACACCACTTTCGACAGATCGAACGGCACGCCCAGGTAATTGTCGCGGAACGTGTTGTTCTGCTCCGGATCGAGCACTTCCAGCAACGCCGCCGACGGATCGCCCTGGATGCCGGCGCCGAGCTTGTCGATCTCGTCCAGCATCAGCACCGAGTTGCGCGTGCCCGCCTTGCGGATCGCCTGAATGATGTTGCCCGGAAGCGCGCCGATGTACGTGCGACGGTGGCCGCGAATCTCGGCCTCGTCGTGCACGCCACCCAGGCTCACCCGCGCGAACTTCACTCCCAGCGAACGAGCGATGCTCTGGCCCAGCGACGTCTTGCCCACCCCCGGCGGTCCGACGAAGCACAGGATCGGGCTGCGACCCTGCGGATTGAGCTTGCGCACGGCCAGGTACTCGACGATGCGTCGCTTGATCTTGTCCAGGCCGAAGTGATCTTCGTCGAGCACCTTGCGGGCATGCTCGATCTCGATCGATTCCTTGTCGAGCCTCGACCAGGGCAACTGGATCATCCAGTCGAGCCAGGTGCGCAGCATCGAGTATTCGGCGCTGGCATCGGACATGCGCTCCAGCCGCTTCAGCTCCTTCTCGGCCTGCTCCCGGGCGTCATCGGGCATGCCGGCCTTTTCAATGGCTTCCCGCAGCTCGGCGATTTCCTCGCCGGCCTCGCCCTCCTCGCCGAGCTCCTTGCGGATCTGGCGCAGCTGTTCGCGCAGCAGGACTTCCTTGTGACGCTCATCGATCGCATCCCGCGTCTTCTCTTCCAGCTGACGCTGCAGACGCAGCACTTCGATGCGCTTCTGTAACAGGCCGCTGACCCGCTCCAGCCGCAGCTTCAGATCGAAGGTTTCGAGCAGCTCCTGCTTCTCGGCCGGCTTCACGTCCATGAAGCTTGCGACCAGATCGGCCAGCGTCGAGGCGGACTCGACCGACTGAATGGCGTTGGAAAGCTCCGCCGGAGCCTGCGGCAGCAAGCTGATGGCCTCGGCCGCGAGGCGCTTCAGGTTGAGCGCGCGAGCTTCGACGTCGCTGCCGACGTTGGTCGGATCGGGCAGGTATTCGACGCGCGCGACCATGTACGGCAGACCGTTCTGCCAGTCGAGCACACGGAAGCGGCGCTCGCCCTGGACCACCAGGTGATGCGTGCCGTCCGCGCCGGTCACATAGCGCACGATGTTCGCGACCGTGCCGGTCGAGTACAGATCGCCGCCGGTGGGCGCCTGCAGGTCCGGGTCATGCTGTAACAGGAAGCCGACCTTGCGATTGTTGCGCACGGCTTCCTGCGCGGCCGCCAGCGAGCGGTCGCGATTGATGGCCACGGGCACGACGGTGCCGGGGAACAGCACCAGATTGCGCACCGGAATGATGACCAGCATGTCATCGGTGATGGTGTGCGAATCGTTGTCGCTTTGTGGCTGCTGAGAATTCTTGCGATTTGAGTCGGTAGTCATTGATGTGTCCCACCCGCCCGTACAGGGCCTTGGAGGCGCTGAGGTTCAACAAACAGGGTCTTGCGACCAGCGGCGGCTCGACGCTCGGGGAAGTCGAAACTTTGGCTGCCAGGCTTCACCTCGTACCCCGCCGTCAGCGTTGTGCCAGACGCAGAAACAGGCATCCGTTGGTGTAAGCCTGCTCCAGCAATTGATACCTTCCTTCAGGCAACGCGATGCGCCGCTCGAAGCGTCCATATGGAATTTCCAGCCGATGGACCGCGGTGGCTCGACTGGTCACCGGCAATGCGCGTATGGCATTGACGATCAGCAGCCCGCTGTCAGTGCGTACCTCGATGTGGTCGGCGGCAACGCCGGGTAACGCCACGGCGACATGAACCTCGTTGCCATAAGCGAGGATGTCGATGGGCGGTTCCCAGAGCGGCTGCGCGGCGGCGGCTCTGCCGAAACGAAAGAACTGGCGCTGCAATTGCTGCGCTCGTTCCAGCATTTCGCAGGCCTCGGCCCACATCCAGGACGGCGGGTTACGAATGGCCATGGTTGATTTCCAGGTAAGGCATGCCGAACTAGGTGGGGTCGGGTGTCGGACTATCAAGAACTCCTCATAGGGGAAGTAAACTCTCCGGATCCCGAGTCGGATCCGTTCGCCCCGATGCCCAATCGCTTCGACGCACAGTTCTACAAGCGCTTCTATATGAATCCGCGTACGCGGGTTACAAGCCGCGAGGAGATGGCCCGGCGCGCCGGCATGGTGGCCGCGCTGGTCAAGCAGCTGGAGCTGCCGGTGAGGCGGATTCTCGATGCAGGCTGCGGACTTGGGTGGTTGCGCGCGCCGCTGCTCGAAGCCTTTCCCGAGGCGACGTATGTCGGGCTGGAGGTGAGCGAGCACCTCTGCCAGGAGCATGGCTGGGTGAACGAATCGCTGGCCGACTATCGGCCGCGCGGCCGCTTCGATCTGATCATTTGTTATGACGTGATGCAGTACCTGTCTGACCGGGAATGCGCGCAGGCAATGGCGAATCTTGCGCGCCTGTCACGCGGCGCTTTGTACTTTCATGCGCCGACGAAAGAGGACTGGCGCGACAACGCGGATCGCGACAGCAGCGACAGCGAGATCACTCTGCGCGACGCGAGCTGGTACCGCTCGCGTCTGGCGCGACACTTCGAGCACGCCGGCTTCGGCGTCCATGTGCGCCGGGGCGTGCCATGGGGACAGTGGGAGCTGGAGCGCAGTGGCTAAGCGCCGCCGCTGCCGTTCCAGAATGGATCCGCGTCCGGATCCGTACCCCAGCGCCCGTCGAGCAGCTCGATGAAGCTGCGCACCTTGGTCGCGAGATAGCGCCGCTGCGGATAGATCAAGTAGATCCCGAGCGAGCCGGCATCGTACTGCGCCAGCACCTGTATCAAGGTCCCCGCCCGCAGCTCCTGATACACATTGAAGGTCGGTTGCAGGATCACTCCCTGGCCACGCAGCGCTGCCTGCTTGAGCAGCTCGTTGCTGGTCGCGCGCAACGTTCCCAATGCCTGCACTACCGAGTTGCGCCCGTCGCGTTCGAAGCGCCATTGCTGTGAGGGCGCTGTATCGGTGAACGCGAGACAGTTGTGATGGAGCAGGTTCTCCGGGATGTCCGGCTGCGGATTCTTTTTCAGATAAGCCGGCGAGGCGCACGCCACCAGGCGCGAGGTGGCGAGCTTGCGGGTGGTGAGATTGGTGCGCAGATGGCTGCTGGCGCGAACCGCCAGATCGAAACCTTCTTCCACCAGATCGACGAAATGATTGCTGACCGTGACTTCCAGGCGCACATCGGTGTGGCGCGCCGAATATTCCAGCAGCACCGGTCCGACGTGCGACAGATCGAAGGCGCCCGAAACGCAGATCTTCAACGAGCCGCGGGGCACCGCGCTGTTGGCGCCGGCTACCGCTTCGGCTTCCTCGATGTCTTCCAGAATCTGGACACAACGCTGGTGATAAAGCTGTCCGACGTCGGTGAGGCTCAGGGAATGAGTCGATCGATTCAGCAGGCGCGAGCCCAGCTCGTGCTCGAGGTGGCCAATGTACTTGGTCACCATCGGCGCGGAGACTCCCATCCGGCGCGCCGCCTCGGCGAAGCTCCCCAGCTCGACCACCCTCGCCAACGCCACCATGCAGGTGAACTTATCCATCTTTCTTTCCCCCCAGGAAAGATTCCATTGCCCAGCAGGCATCGCTCCTTAAGTGAAGCGAAATCCCGTTCGCCCCCGGCACCAATCAGTGGGTTCGACTGTTCACGGCGTGTTCACGGCTGGGCCAACAGCGCGCTCACGCCGCCCCGCTAATTTCTGTGCATCACGAGTTAATTAGTGCACTTGCAGCAGTGTGATTGCAATAACGATGCGACGGTGGGGCTGCCGCATGAGTAGTGAGAAGCGAGCGGTGCGGTGTGATTCATGACCAGCGATTCATGAATGTCATTCCGTTCGCCGCGTTTATCGGCGCTGCCGCATTGGCGACAGTAACGCCCACGGAATAACAGCAACAGGTAGCGGCAGCGTGACACTCGGCGCAGCGCGAATGGGAAGGTTACGGTTATGGCGACGACGAACAGGATTGGATGGGCAGCACAGCTGCGGTGGGTAACTCTCGCCGCGTTAGGCACCGCTGCATTGGTAGTTACTGATAATGAAGCGCGTGCGCAGGATCTGTCCGCACTCGAAATCACGCCGGTGATGGCGGTCAGCGACGCGAACGTGGTCGAGTCGGTCAGCGATATCGAAGATGCCATCGCCGAGGTGGTGGTGTCCGATCAGCGCATCGGCTGGCTGGCGGGCGTTGACGCGGTGCGAGTGCAGATCGACAACGACCTGTTCGCCGGCGACAACCAGGATCGCGACTACACCGGCGGCATGAGCATCACCATTTCCGGCGAGCGTGCCCGCGACGGCTTGTTGTCACTCGATCCCTTATTGCGTCATTTGGATGGGGCGCTGCTACGGGGTGAGGGCACGAACGTGCACTACGCGCGGCAGATCGGCCTCGTGGCATTCACGCCCAAGGACACACTGGTCCGCGAAGTGCAACCGGATGACCGTCCGTACGCCAGCCTGCTGTTCCTTTCGAACGGCCGGGTGACCGTGGATGGCGACGATCGCGGCGCCTGGACCAGCAGCCTGACCGTTGGCGTGCTGGGCCTGTCGCTTTCGGAACGGCTGCACAGCGCGGTTCACGACCTGGTCGGTTCCGAAAAACCGCTTGGGTATGATCATCAGATCTCCGCGGGCGGCGAGCCGACGGCGCGCTATACCCTCGCCCGCCAGAGCCTCTGGGTCGCCGATCCGAATGGTCATGTCGATGTGAAGACCACGGTGCAGGGAAGCGTCGGCTTCCTGACCGAGGCCAGCGCTTCGATCTCGGTGCGTGCCGGCCGGTTCAACTCGCCCTGGTGGAGTTTCGCGCCGGAGCTGACCGACTACATGGCGGCGCCGGTGCCCAGCGAGAGCTATCGCGGCGGGCGTGAGCTGTATGTGTTCTTCGGCGCTCGCGTGAAAGCTCGTGCTTACAACGCGTTCCTGCAGGGTCAGTTTCGCCACAGCGAGGTCCGCTACACCTCGGACGAGGTGCAGCCGCTGCTTGCCGAGGCGTGGATTGGCGTGGTTACGCAGATCCTGGACCAGACGCAGCTGAGCTACGCCCTGCACTACCAGACCGCCGAACTGCGTGACGGTCCGGCCTCGCGCGATGCCCTGTGGGGCGCCGTTCAGCTGACGCACGCCTTCTAAGTTTCCGTTCCCTCGATCCCCAACCCTGCAGTCGGCCCACCTCTGGTGGGCCTTTTTTTGGCTCGCTATTTGGACCGAGGCAGACGCACACCCTTCAGACCGGTGTGCTGCGTGCGGAACTTCGTCGGCTTGGAACGGCGACCCTCATGCGCGTCACCGGTGCCGAGCGGTTGCCACGCTGGAATCAGATGCTGTTTGCCGGGGCCGATGAGATCCGCGCGCCCCATGCGACGAAGCGCGTCGCGAAGAATGGGCCAGTTGTTCGCGTCGTGCCACCGCAGGAACGCCTTGTGCAGACGGCGCACTTTCAAGCCCTTCGGGATGTGCACGCCTTCGCTCGAATGCGTCACTTTGCGCAGCGGATTCTTACCCGAGTGCCACATCGCCGTGGCCGTCGCCATGGGTGACGGCAGGAACGCCTGCACCTGATCCGCCCGATAGCCGTTCTGTTTCAACCACAGCGCCAGCTCGAGCATGTCCTCATCGGTCGTGCCCGGATGCGCGGCGATGAAGTACGGAATCAGGTACTGCTCCTTGCCCGCTTCCCTGGAGAACTTCTCGAACAGCTCCTTGAAGCGGTAATACGTGCCGACGCCGGGCTTCATCATCTTCGACAGCGGCCCCTCGCCGATCGCCTCGGGCGCGATCTTCAGATAGCCGCCGACGTGATGCTGAACCAGTTCCTTCACGTATTCGGGCGACTCGACCGCCAGGTCGTAACGCACGCCCGAGCCGATCAGGATCTTCTTGATGCCCGGCAAGGCCCGCGCGCGCCGGTACAGATTGATCAGCGGCGCATGATTGGTATTGAGGTTCGGGCAGATGCCCGGATACACGCACGACGGCCGGCGGCAGGCCGTTTCGATCTCGCGTGACTTGCAGGCGAGCCGATACATGTTCGCGGTCGGTCCGCCCAGATCCGAAATGACCCCGGTGAAGCCGGGCACCGAATCGCGGATGGTCTCGATCTCCTTGATGATCGAGTTTTCCGAGCGGTTCTGAATGATGCGGCCTTCATGCTCGGTGATCGAACAGAACGTGCAGCCGCCGAAGCAGCCCCGCTGGATCGCGATCGAGAAGCGAATCATCTCGTACGCGGGAATCTTGTTCGCGCCCTTCTGCTCGCCGTAGAACGGGTGCGGCACGCGCTGGTAAGGCAGCTCGTAGATCGCATCCATCTCTTTCATCGAGAGCGGCAGCGGCGGCGGATTCAGCCACACATCGACGTTGCCGTGGCGCTGCACGAGCGCACGCGCGTTACCCGGGTTCGATTCGAGATGGAGGATGCGCGAGGCGTGCGCGTAAAGGACCGGGTCGTCACGCACCGCCTCGAACGAAGGCATGCGAATCACGGACTGCGCGCGATCGGCCGTCGGAACGTGACGATGAAACTTCACGACTTTCGCGACGGGCTGCTTCGCAGCCGTCGCACAGGCGGGCGCAGTGACGGCCTGACTCGCTGGCCCTTGGCCAGCTGCCGCCAAGGCTTCGCCAGCCGAAGCGTCCTTTCCGGACGCAGCCGCATCCGACAGATTCACTGCTCCGGGCGCGACGTCAGTTGACGAACCATTCGCAGCTGCTGCGTTATGCGCCGCCGCCTGCATCGCCGCTTTCGATCTCGCATCGTTCGCTGCGTACGGATCGATCGGCGGATTCAGCGGCCCGGGCTCGTCGATCGAAGTCGAGTCGATTTCTGTCCAGCCCTCCGGCGTTGCGTGTCTCACGAACGCCGTGCCACGCAGATCGTTGATCTGATCGATCGGCTGGCCCTTGGCGAGCCGATGCGCGATCTCCACGATCTGCCGTTCGCCGTTGCCGTACACCAGCAGGTCCGCCTTCGCGTCGAGCAGCACCGAGCGCCGCACCTTCTCCGACCAATAGTCGAAGTGCGCAATGCGCCGCAGGCTGGCTTCGATGCCGCCGATCACGATCGGCACGTCGTTGAACGCTTCGCGCACGCGCTGGGAATAAACGATGACCGAGCGATCCGGTCGCTTGCCGCCCTCGCCCGCCGGCGTGTATGCGTCGTCGCTACGAATGCGTCGATCCGACGTGTAGCGATTCACCATCGAGTCCATGTTGCCGGCGGTGATGCCGAAGAACAGGTTCGGCTTGCCCAGGCGGGCGAAATCCTGCGTCGAGCGCCAGTCGGGTTGGGCAATGATGCCGACACGGAAGCCTTGCGCTTCCAGCACGCGGCCGATGATGGCCATGCCGAAGCTGGGATGATCGACATACGCGTCGCCGGTGACGACGATGATGTCGCAGCTGTCCCAGCCGAGCGCGTCCATTTCCTCCTTCGACATGGGCAGGAACGGAGCGGTCCCGAAACGGGACGCCCAGTGCTTGCGATAGGAGAAGAGTTCGCGCGGTGCTGGCTGCATTGGAGAACGGTCGATCACGGATGCCGCGGCGACAACGGCCGCGGCCTGCAGGAAAGGGCCCGAATCTTACGCTATTTCCGCGCCAATCTCGCCCGGATGCCCCCCTGATCCGGCGCCAGCGCCCGCTTACGGGTGGCGGCGCTGACCGTGGAAACGTAGGGCGAATCCTTATCGAAGAACCGCCAGGGCTTCTTGGCCCAGTCGCCGGCGTAGTCCACGCCGATCCGGGTGGCGCGGCCCACCTTCGGCGGCCGATATCGGGTTGGCCTCTCCAGCCACAAGGTGTCGCCCAGCAGATCGGCGCCATTCAGCCCGCGATCGATGTGTAGTGCGCGACATAACAGGCCCGGCCCGTGGGTCGTCGAAGTGATCCCTTTTACCGGCTCCAGCCCCCGTAGCAACACCGCATGCGGCGTCCCGTCCGCGGCCGTCACCACGTTCAGGCAGTTCCAGAATCCATAAATCAAGTACACGTAGGCGTGCCCGGGCGGTCCGAACATCACCTCGGTGCGCTTCGTCCGTCCTCGCGAGGAATGCGCCGCCAGGTCGTGCGGCCCTTTGTACGCCTCGGTCTCCACGATCCGCCCCACCTGCTCGCCTTCCGGCCCCGCGTGTATCAAATGCATACCGAGCAGATCGCGGGCGACCAGCAAGGTCTCTCGGGCGTAGAAATCGCGGCTGAGCTTGGGCATCGGGCCATTATAAAGAGAACCCCGGCGGGGACTGCGATTGACAACCAATTGGTTGCGCATGGGGCGGGGCGGAGTTATATTGCAACCAGTTGGTTGTCAATCGAGCTGCCATGCACAGTATCGAACGAAAGGTGTTGCTGCGCGCGCCACGCGGCCGCGTCTGGAATGCGCTCACCGAAGTGAACAAGTTCTGCCAATGGTTCGGCGTCGACTCGGCGGACGGCGTGTTCGCGCCCGGTGCCAGGGTGCACATCAAGGCGAGCGAAGAGTACGGCGGCAACTTCGACATCTTCGTGCAGGAGATGCAGCCGGAGCATCTGTTCAGCTGGCGCTGGCATCCAGGCGCACACGATCCATCGCTGGACTATGCGCGGGAGCCGACCACGCTGGTGGTGTTCGAACTGGCGGATGCGGAAGGCGGTACGTTGCTGACCATCACCGAATCCGGCTTCGATGCCCTGTCGCTCGCACGGCGCGCGCAAGTGTTCGGTCAGAACGAGCAGGGCTGGGATCATCAGGTCAGGAATCTGGAGCGCTATGTCAGCCAGGCGTCCTGAGCTCAGGCTCAAAGCGTCGGCGCCGATCTTCGCGGCGCTCGGCGACGAGACCCGGTTGCGGCTGGTGATTTTCCTGTCCGCCGCCGGCCCCTCATCGACCGCCACATTGACCGCGAACGTCGACGTGACGCGCCAGGCCGTCGCGAAACATCTGCGCGTAATGAAGGAGGCCGGCCTGGTCAGCAGCGTCTATCAGGGCCGCGACAGCGTGTGGCAGATCGAATCGTCACAGTTGCAGGAGGCGCAGCGCTGCATCGAGCTGCTCACGTCGAGGTGGGACGCGGCGATCGATCGCCTGCGCTCGATGGTGGAAGAGGGCTGAGTTACTCGTCCGCGCCGGTCTGGGCCGGCCAGTGGCCGTGCAGCTGCATGACTTCGAGCTCGGCCTGGCCGCTGGCCGGGTCGGCGGATTTGAGCCTGATGCGCATGAATTCCAGCGATTCGCCGTGCTCGTGATAGTAGAACACCGAGCTGCGATGCTGGTCGCGGCTGGCGCGCGGAACGACGA